>Ga0256841_1001208_pt1 | contig 23196 bp, 19 predicted proteins | sample 356308metaG_FD_185971 | JGI IMG/M metagenome (GOLD analysis project Ga0256841, IMG submission 185971) | Hydrothermal vent microbial communities from Mid Atlantic Ridge, Atlantic Ocean - 356-308 | ecosystem: Environmental > Aquatic > Marine > Hydrothermal vents | place: Atlantic Ocean: Mid...
CCACGACATCCGCGCCAACGACAAGGCCAGCCAGCAAGCGATCGCCAAGGCCGCCGACGCCGGCGCGCAACTCATCGTATTGCAGGAACTGCACCGCGGCCGTTACTTCTGTCAGACCGAGAACCCCGACAACTTCGACCTCGCCGAAAGCATACCCGGCCCGGCCACCAAATGGCTGGGCGCCGCCGCGCGCCGTCACCGGGTCGTCATCGTCGGCTCGCTATTCGAACGCCGCGCCGTCGGGCTGTACCACAACACCGCCGTCGTGCTGAACCGCGATGGCTCGCTGGCCGGTCGCTACCGCAAAATGCACATCCCCGACGACCCCGGCTTCCACGAAAAATACCATTTCACCCCCGGCGACCTCGGCTTCACACCGATCGACACCGATATCGGCCGCCTCGGCGTGCAGATCTGTTGGGACCAATGGTTTCCAGAAGCCGCCCGGCTGATGGCCCTGGCCGGCGCCGAACTGCTGATCTACCCAACCGCCATCGGCTGGGACCGCGCCGACAGCGAGGCCGAGCAACGCCGCCAGCTCAACGCCTGGATCAACGTCCAGCGCGGCCATGCCATTGCCAACAACCTGCCGCTCGTAGCCTGCAACCGCGTCGGCCATGAACCCGACCCCAACGGACAAACCGCCGGCATCGACTTCTGGGGGCATAGCTTTGTCTGCGGCCAGCAGGGCGAGATGCTCGCCATGGGCGACGCCAATGAACAAACCGTGTATGCACGCGTCAATCTCGGCCGCACAGAACAGGCGAGGCGCATCTGGCCCTTCCTGCGCGACCGGCGCATCGATACCTACACCGGTCTGAAGGAAAGATTCATCGATTGACGATTGCCACGGAACTCCATCGCAACTACACTGTCTCACTTCACGCAATGGGGACGACTTGGCTTCGACGTGGGTCACAAAGCCTCATGGTGCATGTCGAGGGGCAGACCACCTCGTAAAATCAGCTGCAAAATGATAGTTGCAAACGACGACAACTACGCACTAGCGGCTTAAGCCCGCTAGCCTCTGACTGGAGCCGTGTCCGTGCGTCCAGCGTCCCTCGGGACATCTCAGGGGTCATCTCTCACGGAATCGCGGGGCGGCTCGTCCGGGGCCAAACCGCTAAAACCCAACCGGAATCGCCAATCGATTGCCCTGCCCGTCGGGCAACGAGCGGTTAAAGAGAATAGACAGGGCTAAACATGTAGAACCTGAGGTGGAGGTCTTGCGGACGCGGGTTCGATTCCCGCCGTCTCCACCATTTGAAAAAAGACAACCCGTCTCTATCAGAGAAAACCCCTGGGTAGACGGGTTTTCTTTTCCCTTGTATTCAAATGGTTTCGGCCGTTTTGACAGCTTTCCGGAACCTCTCTCCAGCCAGCTGATTCCCTACGTTCATCCTCTGTTTTCCTCGGACGGAGTCCGACACATATCCGGTTACAGATATCCTTTCAGGTTAACAGGCCGTTGAAAAATGGCATTTTTCAACGGCCTGTGTGCGGTACAAGGATGTACCGCCATTTTCGATGACGGCAAGTCATTGAAAATGTAAGGAAGCGGGAAATCGCATTTTCCGGTTCCTTAATTGAAAAAGTCCATGGAAGGACTTTTTCAACACCCTGTTAAGCGTTTACCAGAATTCCCTACCTTCTATGTTGGTTTTGCCGAGGCCACAAGCCTACACGGACACATCCACGGCGTTCCCGCGGACGAATCACAAACGACTAACCGCCTACTTTCACGCTAAACTCTAGCCCGGATTTCTCAATCCGTTCACTACTGCGACCGCCCAATGCGGCGCGCTGACTGGCGTTCACTCGGTCGGGCGGCTCAACGTAGTGTCGACTACGCCTGCGCGGCCCTCGGTCGCGAACGCTAGCCGGCAGACCATCCTTGGCGTCGTCCAATCAATCGCTGTTCAAATACCTCAACCAACCCGTAAACGACACACAAAACCGGACACTTCTGAATGGCAGAAAAGAGGACATTTCTGAATTGGGTTGACAGGGAGCGCGGTGGGAAAGCGCAGTAGATGAATCCTAAATCCGATAGACTCCTAGGGGATCTCGATTTTTCGAGATGCCGGTCGACGCGCCGAAATTCGAGTCAAGCGGCCCGCTAACCGGCCAAGTATTTCCAATTGGAGAACAGATCATGACCAACAAGCATGCCACGCAAGCCTGTCACGCTTGCATTCTCACCTTGTTTCTGCTGATCAGCCTGCCGGCCAGGGCGGTTCCGGAGCTGTGGATCGCCGATAATTTTGCGCAACTCGGGCGTGTCGATGTGCAAACAGGCAATGTCGATATCGTCGGCCAAATGAACACCTCTATGGACGATATTGCCTTCGATCCCGATGGCTTCCTGTACGGCGTCGGAAATGGCATTCTATATTCGATCGATCCCGCCACCGCATCCATATCGACAATCGGTAATCTCACTACCTTCGTCAACTCACTGGTATTCGATGCCAGCGGGACTCTGTACGCCGCCAGCGACCGACTCTATACCATCGATCTCACCACCGGGCTGGCAACCTCGATTGGTAATGCCGGCACCCGCTACGATTCTTCCGGCGATCTTGCCTTTGTGGACGGAACGCTGTATCTCAGCGCCAAGGGGAATGCCTCGGACGACCTCTATCGCCTCGACACCCTGGACGGAAGGGGAACACGGATCGGCGGCATCGGCGCCGTGGATGTGCTCGGGCTGGCATCGAGCAACAACCACAACCTGTTCGGCGTCGCCGACACCCGCGTTCTTGCCATCGACCCCTCGACGGGTAGCGGCGGCGTGCTTCTGGACTATGCTGGAAGCGGACTCGGGCGGGCCTATGGCACCGCCTTCACGACCGAGGCCGCAAACGTCCCCGCCCCGTCTCCGGCAGGGCTACTCGGCCTGGGGGTGCTACTGATGATACCGGGCCGGTTTTCCTTTCGACGCCCAGTGCTCAATACCGCCACGGGCGGGCACACTCGCCAGAACGGCTGAGGCGAATCGACGAACCGAGCAACAGCGGCAAGATATAGCCACGGCCTGTGTGCGGTACAGGGAGGTACCGCCATTTTCGATGACTGCAAGTCATTGGAAATGAAGGCACCGGGAAATCGCATTTTCCGCTTCCATCGTTGAAAAAGTCCATGGAATGACTTTTTCAACATCTTGATAGGGCCGCAGCTATATTGGACCTGATAGAAAGCAAAAAGCCCCGCAAGCGGGGCTTTCACATTACCGGACTAACCTGCGAGAAGATGGTGGGCCGTATAGGATTTGAACCTATGACCAATGGATTAAAAATCCACTGCTCTACCGACTGAGCTAACGGCCCTAACAGGCCGTTGAAAAATGGCATTTTTCAACGGCCTGTGTGCGGTACAGAGATGTACCACCATTTTCGATGACGGCAAGTCATTGAAAATGAAGGAACCGGGAAATCGCATTTTCCGGTTCCGTCATTGAAAAAGTCCATGGAAGGACTTTTTCAACATCTTGCTAAATGAATCGAGGCGCGCATGATACACGACTCGACAGATGGTTGGAAGTCTCTACGGCCGCAGACTGTTCAGGCCAGCTTCTATCGCCACTTCATCCAGCGCGAGGAAATCCGCGCGACCGAAGGTCGTGAAGCCGCCACTCAATTCGTACCAGGCGAAGCCGCCACTCCAGGTCGGATTCGGGTAACTACCCTGAAAACAGCGCGGCAGGCAGTAGCAGTGGCCAGAAACATACAATAGATTGTAAGCGATCTGGCGGCGATGCAGGTCGGCGATGAAAGCCCAAGCCGCGCCAGCCGAGTCAAAATGGTGGCAGACGGTTGGATAGTCGCGGTTGCCACCATTGTGCCGCCAACGTGGCGCACGCAGCGGCAACACGCGTTCGCGCACAAAGGTCTGGAAATGCAGATGATTCACCGACGCATAAGCGCCATGGGCGTTGTAGCCAACGCCGAAGCCGGGAATGCGCTCGCCGATCTCGGCGCACAGATCGAACAGCCAATGGTGGTCTTCCGCGCCGAGGAACTGAGGCAGGTGCCGCCCAGGTTCCGGCACCAGCAGGCCATGCTGCTCGACGAACGGAAACTTGTTATACAACAACTGGACGGCGCGACCGGCCAGTTCACCCCGCCAGAAGACTTCGGCTTGGAGGAACGGCTTGTCGAAATGAAAGCTCTGTGCATCGAAAGGCTTGCGCAGCGATATGACACTTTCGCCGGCCATGCGTTTCGGACGGAATGCGCGCAACAGGTTAAACTGCACTTCCCAGTCACCCAGTTGACGGAATTCAGTTGGTGTCAGACGTTCGAAACCGACCACCAGCAAGCGTAGCATCACCGCGATGTCATCGGGCGCGTCCGCCGGTTCGCCGCCTTCGGCCAGCATGCCCTGGTAGCGTTGCCGCCAGACGCCCAGGCGTTCATGCAGCCGGGTGTGCAATTCGGACCACACCCCGGGGTCGAAGGTGGCATTGGCCAGCGCCAGGATGAAGGCGCCGGCACTGTCGTCCTCCAGCAGTTTGCGCAGACCGGCATTGAACGCGCAACGGTGGTTTTCGGGGCTATCGAAGATCAAGATTCACGCTTCCGGCAATCGTGAGCCTGTTTATCCGTAGCGGCATCCGGCACTGGATCGAAGCCACCCTCGTGGAACGGATGGCAGCGGCCGATGCGCTTCAGCCCGAGCCACAGGCCGCGCCAAACGCCATGGGTGTCTATCGCGGTCTGCATGTATTGCGAGCAACTTGGATAGTAGCGGCAGTTGTTGCCGAGCAGCGGGCTGAGCAACCACGCGTAGACGCGCACGAAAGCAATCAACAGGTGCTTCATCGACTGCACGCCCGGCAACGGCCACGGATCTCGACAAGTCCGTCGCGCGCCTGAAAGCCGCTATGCCCGGCGGCTCGGTCGATGCTGCGCAAGATGACGCGGTCGGCGATCTCCTCGACCCGGCCGCAATCGCGACAGACCAGAAACTGCCCGGCATGGGGATGATTCGGATGATCGCAGCCGATATAGGCATGCAAGCTACCGAGCTTATGCACGAAGCCCTGCGCCAGCAGGAAATCCAGCGCACGATAGACGGTCACCGGCGCGGTGTCGGGGCGCGCCACCCGCAGCTCCCGCAGGATGTCGTAGGCGCCCAGCGGCTGAGAAGCGCTGGCAATGATCCCCAACACCCGGCGCCGCCACGAGGTCAGGCGCATGCCGCGTTCGCGACACAGATATTCGGCCAGCTGCGGCAATGCACGGTTCACCGATGCTGCCTCCATGCATGCCACAGGGTCGACAGCAGATAAACGATGCCGGTGACGATGATGATGGTCGCGCCGCCCGGCCAATCCCGCTGAAAGGAGACCAGCAGGCCGATGCTCGCCAGCGCCATGCCGACCAGCATCGCCAGCAGAATCATGCCACCGAGACGGCGCGTATAGTGCGCGGCGATCGCCGACGGCAGGGTCAGCAGGGCAATCACCAGAATCAGCCCGACCACCTGGATCAACAGCACCACGGTGATCGCGACCAGCACCAGCAACGACAAATAGACCAGCTTCACATGCAAGCCACGCTGCGCGGCGAAGCGTTCGTCGAAGGCCACCGCGACGAATTGCCGGTACCACAGCGCGACGACGGCGACGAGCAACACATCCAAGCCGGCCATCAACAACAGATCCCGTTGACCAACGAGCAACACATTGCCGAACAGATAGGACATCAGATCCTTGTCATAGCCCGGCGTCAACGCAATGAACAGCACGCCGACCGCCATGCCGACCGCCCAGATTGCACTGATCAGGGTGTCCTCATACTCACGCCAGGCCAGCGTCACCCAGCCGACCAGCAACGCCGAGAACACCGCCGCGACCAACGCGCCGGCCATCGGGTCGAGATCCAGATAGAGCGCGATGCCCATGCCACCGAGCACCGCGTGCGCGATGCCACCAGCGAGAAAACCGATGCGCTTGACCACCACAAAGCTACCGATCGCGCCGCAGCCGATGCTCGCCAGCCAGCCGGCCAGCAACGCGCGTTGCAGAAAGGGAAACGCCAACAAAGCCACCCAGAAACCCTCATTCATGCAGATGCTCCACACGGTGCACATGACCACCATACATGCGCGTGATGGTATCGGCATCCAGCTCGGCGGTGGAATGACACAATAAGGTGCGGTTCAGGCAGGCGACCCGGGTAACATAGGAGGAAATGAAACCAATGTCGTGTGACACCACGATGATGGTGATCTCGCGATTCAACTCGCGCAGCAGATCGAAGATATCCGTCTCACGCCGCTGATCGATATTGGCGGTCGGCTCGTCCAGCACCAGCAAGCTCGGCTCGCCAACCAAAGCGCGCGCCAACAACACGCGCTGCGTCTGCCCCCCGGACAGGCTACCGATGGAACGATCGGCGATATCGGCGATCTCGACCTGTCGCATGGTGCGCTCGACAACACGATGATCCTCGCGGCCGTAGCGAAACCCCGGACTACGCGGCGTCAGCCGGCCCATCAGCACCACCTGCCTCACAGTGATCGGAAAATCCCGTTGAAACATTGGATACTGCGGCACATAACCGATCAACTGACGCGCCTCGGCCGGCTTGCGGCCCAACACCCGCACCCTGCCGTGATCCGGTTTCAACTCACCGAGCAACAGGCGCAGCAGGGTCGTCTTACCGCCGGCGTTCGGTCCAACGATGCCGAGAAATTCGCCCCGCTGAACGGCCAGCGAGACATCCTCCAGCACGCGCAGGCCATTGTAGTCGAAATCGACGTGCTCGATGGAGACCACCACATCGCTCATCGACGGCTCTCGGTGGCGAATGCCTTGGCTGCCCGGCGCAGCGTCGCCGCGATGTCACGCGCCAGCGGGTCCAGCTTCACCACGCGGCCACCGATCGCCTCGGCAATCAACCGCGCCTGACGGTCGCTGAACTGCGGCTGCGCGAACACCGCGCCGATATGCTCGCGCCGCGCCAATTGGATCAGGCGCATCAAACGACGCGGCCCGACCTGCTTGCCGAACGGTTCGATGACGACCTGACGCAGACCGTAGTCACGCGCGAAATAGCCCCAGGCTGGATGGAGCACCATGAAGGCCGCTCCGCGTTTCGCTTTCAGCCGGGCGCGAAGCGCCGTATCCAGGGCTTGCAGGCTGTCGTCCAGATGCCGCCAGTTGCGCCGAAAGGTTTCAGCATCGGCCGGACGCAGCACGACCAGGGTATCGCGCACGCGTTCCGCCATGCGGCGCAGATTGGTCGGGCTGGTCCAGACATGTGGATCGTAACCATGCGCGTGACTTGCATGCGCATGCGCGACGGCTTCGAGACGCGGCAGACCCGCATCCAGCGCAACGATCCGCAGGGCCGGCAAGGCCTTGCGCAAGGCTGGCAACCAAGCGTGTTCGAACGGCACGCCAATACTGAAATACACCGCGCGACCCTCCAACGCACGCAGCGTCGACGGCGACGGCGAGAAAGTCGCCGCATTGGCGCCAACGCGCAGCACCGTCATCACATCGACATCCCGGCCACCGATGCCTTCCACCAGGTACGCCTCGGGCGCGATACTCACCGCGACGCGCAGCGGCTCGCCAACCGCAGCCATGCTGGCGAACAAACCCGCGAAGAATAAGATCCTACCCATCATCATCACCTCGGGTTTCCCCGCTAACAGAATGTTGAAAAAGTCCTTCCATGGACTTTTTCAACGACGGAACCGGAAATGCGATTCCTCGGCTTCTTCATTTTCAATGGCTTACCGTCATCGAAAATGGCGGTACATCCCTGTACCGCACACAGGCCATTGAAAAATGCCATTTTTCAATGGCCTGCTAGGAATCTGTCGGGTTTAGGTGATCGTCGCGAGCAAGGTTGGAAAGTGCAGTAAATGAATCCTAAATCCGACAGACGCCCAGGGCCTGTCAACACGCCACGACTCATGGCAGTTGCCCGAGGTTCGACCTCGGAATATCCGAGGCCAAGCCTACACGGAAGTATCACAGGCGACCGACTACACGCTTTCACGTTAATGTTACAATATAACATTTCCGACACGAACCGCGCCGAATGTCCGCAGGCAAACTCTATCTTCACCCCGGCCGATCCACCATCGACACGGACAAGGTCCTCGACCGCTTACGACACATGGCATTCATCGGCGCTCCCTATCGTCACGCCGCCGCGCCAGACTCCCGCCGCTGGCTGGCCGGCGAACGTTTTCCGCGCCTGATCACCTTCCTCGGCTGTTCCCCCCACCTGGCTTTCAAACCGCCGGAAGACGGCAGCGACGACTTCTGTCATATACAACTGGACGGCCCGCATGCGTCTCCCCGCTTCCGCCACGGCAGGAACACCCGCGCGGCTCAGTGCCCGGCATGTCGTTTTCGTCCCGACGACTGGAAGTCGCTGATCGCGCATGCCAAGGCCGACGCGAACACCCCCTGGACCTGCCCGGCTTGCGCCACGGTCACCCCGCTAGGCGAGCTGAGCTGGCGGCGCAACGCTGGCAGCGCGGCCGTCTTCATTGTCGTGCATAGCGTATTTCCGAACGAAGCGGTGCCGAATCCCGAGCTGATCGACGCGCTGAGGCAAGCCAGCGGTAACATCGACTGGCGTCACTTCTACGTCCAGTGACGCTGGCGAAGAAGCAGACGCCATGCGATGATGTGCCCGGTTCGATCGAACCTCCATCCCCTCGGACAGCATTCACAAGGAGCCTGAATCCATGTCATCCCTGAAAACCAAACTCGCCGGCCTTGGCCTCGTCATCGGCGCCGGCATCGGCCTGAGCGCCTGCGACACAGGGCCATCTTCCGACACCGCCAGCGATCTGCTGTCGCTGGTGCCAGCGGATACCCCTTACGTATTCATCAGCAGCAAGAAATTGCCGGAACCGCTGACAAAGCGCATACTCCAGGCCACCGCCCAGAACCTGGAACGACGGGCCGACCTGTCTCCGAAAGACATCGATGAGAACCTTGCCCGGCTCATCAGCGCTATCCAGGCCGAATTCAGCGGCAAAATGACACCCGAGGGCCTGCGTTCACTCGGCATCGAGCCGAACGGCCGCATGCTGGGCTACGGACTCGGCCTGCTGCCGGTGATACGCATCGAAAGCAACACACCGGACAAGGTCGAAGCATTGCTCGCGCGGATCGAGAAGCGTAGCGGCATGCATGCCGAACAACGCAAACTGGGCGACATCACCTACCGGCATTTCGCGCTCGATGCCTTATCCGCCGTGCTCGCGCCATATGATGGCTATCTGATCGCCGCGCTGCTGCCCGCCAGCAACGAGGCCGAACTACTGCCCTATGTCTTCGGGCAACGCCGACCCGAGCACGCGCTGGGCCAGGAACGGTTCGCCGGCTTTGAGAAAAAACATGGCTTCCGCGGCTACGGCGACGGTTATATTGATCTGTTGCATCTGTTCGATCTCCTTCAGGGCGAGACGCAAGGCATCAGCTCCCAGGTCATGCAAGCCCTGAACACACTTAAGCCCCTGCCAAAATTGTCACCGGCCTGCGCCAGCTACTATCGCGGCCTGTTGCTGTCGATGCCACGCATGAGCATCGGCCTGACCCAGGTCGGCGACAGGTCGCATACCACCGAGATGATCCTCGACACCCCGCCCGGCGTCGCCAGCCTGTTACAAAAGATACCCGCCCCGATACCGGACCTGGATCCCGCCGGCAAGGCGCTGATCAGCGCTCGACTCGGGCTGAACGTGCCATCACTGCGCGACGCGTTGAACAGCCTGTTCCAGACGATACTGGAGAAGGGCCGCGCTTGCGAAAGTGTCGACCAAGCCGCGATCACCAAGGCCATGCAATCGCTCGGCCTGCTGCTGGGCCCCGGTGTCTCCGGCATCAAGGGGATGGCGCTGGCGGTGAACGATATCCAAGTAGACCCGCAAACCCATCAGCCGACGGAAATTGACGCCGACGCGCTGCTTGCGGCCGACGACCCGCGTGGCCTATTCAACCTGCTGGCGCTGGTGAATCCGCAACTGGCCAGCACCCAGGTGCCGAATGACGGCACGCCGGTGCCGCTGCCGTTACAAGACATCGCGCCGATGGCGCCGCCGATCTGGGTTGCGATCAAGGACCAAGCCCTGGCACTGGCGATCAGCAACGAGAAGCCCAGCGAACTGATCCGGATATTGGCCAGCAAGCCCAGTGACAACGCACCATTTCTGGCGATTCACTACCAGTTCGAAAAAATGATGAAGATCGCCGGTCCGGCGCTGGAACAAGCGCGGGGCAATAAAGCCGAAGAACTGCGCGAGATCTACACATCGATGAAGCAATCGGCCAATCTATACGACAGCGGCAGCTTCCGCATCGGCGCGGACTCACGCGGACTGGTGGTGACAGCAGAGGCCAAGTTTCAGTAAGCGGTCGACAAGCCCCTGAAAAACCGCGTGTCTCAACGACCCGCCGCTGACTTTAACAGGTTGTTAAAAATGCCATTTTTCAATGGCCTGCTAACCCCGCCGCCGCATCGCGAACGGATTCGCCAGCCCGCCGATTGATTCGATAACAACCTCCACCTGACAGCCATCGGGCATCGCCTCGGCGCCCAACGACGTGCCACAGGCGATCACGTCGCCCGGTTCCAGGGTCATGTCGTTGGAGAGATGCGCGACGATCTCGCGCGGGCCGAAGAACATGTCGCTGACCGGATAGTTCTGCTTTTCGACGCCATCGACCAGGGTATGCACGATCCAGTCGTCGGGATTCGCATCGGTGACCAGGCACGGCCCGATTGGACAGAAGCCATCGAAACCCTTGGCCCGCGTCCATTGCGGAAACGAGACATCGGAGAACAGGATCTCCTTCGCCGTGACATCGTTCACACAGGTGTAACCGAGGATATAATCATCGGCCTGATCCGGTGTGATATTCGCGCAGCGCTCGCCGATGACGATACCCAGCTCGCCCTCGAAGAACACCGCGCCGGCATAGGCCAGCGGGCGCGGAATGAGTTGTCCCGACCCAATCACACCACCCGGCGTCTTCAGAAAATAGAGTGGGTGCGAAGGCCGCACCCAGCCCTCCTTCTCGGCGCGCGCCTGGAAATTGTTCCACAGACCGATCACCTTGCCGGGACTCACCGGTGGCAACAAATCGACCGAATCCAGCGGCGCGCGCGTCGCGGTGATCTCGATACGCCCGAACAAATCACCCCGACAAGCCCTGACCACGCCATTTTCCAATAAGCCTGTCTGCTCACGCCCATACAGCTCGAAACGCACCCATTTTTTCATCCGGAGTCCTCACTGGTTTTGCGGTAGAATCCGCCACGAAAATCATTCTCGCATCCCCGCGCGATTTTCCCAACCGGTCCGCGCGCCGATGCCCTACCTTCGAGGGGAATTTAACGATGGCCGTTAAAGAACGCCTGCACCGCAGTGAACTCGCCGTACCCGCCAGTAGCATGCATATGCTAGAGAAAGCCGCCAGCGCCGGCGCCGATCTGGTCTTCATGGATCTGGAAGACGCCGTGGCGCCCGCCGACAAGGAACAGGCGCGCAAGAACGCTATCGAGGCGCTAAACCGTTTCGACTGGTCCCACTGCTCGGTATCGGTGCGCATCAACGGACTCGATACCCACTGGTGCTATCGCGATATCGTCGATGTCGCCGAACAGGCCGGTGACAAGCTGGATACCCTGCTGGTGCCCAAGGTCGGCCAGCCATCGGATCTGGAATTCGTCGCCTTGCTACTGTCGCAGATCGAAGCGGCCAAGGGCTTGAACCCAATCAACCTGCATGCGCTGATCGAGACCGCGATGGGCATGGCCAATGTCGAAGCCATCGCCCAGGCCGTGCCGGAACGCCTGGAGGCGCTGGTGTTCGGCGTCGCCGACTATGCCGCCTCGACCCGCGCGCGCACCACCAACATGGGTGGCGCAAACCCGGACTACGGCACCCTGGCCGATCCGGACGAAAACGGCCAGCGCGCCTTCCACTGGGAGAACCAATGGCATTTCGCAATGTCGCGCATGATCGTCGCCTGCCGCGCTTATGGCCTGCGGCCGATCGACGGCCCCTTCGGCAACATCCAGGATCCGGACGGCTACCTGGCCGTGGCGCGCGCCTTCGGGGCGCTTGGTGGCGAGGGCAAATGGGCCATCCATCCCTCGCAGATCGCCCTGGCGAACCAGGTGTTCACGCCGTCCGAGGCCGAGGTCACCAAGGCGCGGCGCATTCTCGCAGCAATGGAGGCAGCCGCGCGCGAAGGCAAGGGCGCGGTGACCCTGGACGGCGCGATGATCGATGCCGCATCGATCAAGCAGGCCGAGGTACTGGTCGCGAAGGTCGAACAGATCGAGGCACGCCAATGAACATCCATGAATACCAGGCGAAGGAATTGTTCCGCAAATACGACGTGCTGGTACCGGAAGGCCATGTCGCCCACAACGCCAGCCAAGCGCTATCCATCGCCGAGCAGATCGACGGCGAACGTTGGGTGGTGAAAGCCCAGATCCATGCCGGCGGGCGTGGCAAGGGCGGAGGCGTGAAGGTCACCGACCAGGTCGAGGAGGTCGGCCAGCTCGCCGACCAATTGATCGGCGCGCCGCTGGTCACGCCACAGACCGGCCCCAACGGCCGCACCGTGCATCGCGTGCTGATCGAGCAGGCCCAGGACATTGCCCACGAATACTACCTGAGCCTTCTGATCGACCGCGCCAGCCAGCGCATCACGGTGATCGCCTCCGATGCCGGTGGCATGGACATCGAACAGGTCGCCGCCAACACGCCCGACAAGATCGTGCGCGAAGCCATCGACCCGGCGATCGGCCTGCAAGACTTTCAGTGCCGCAAGATCGCCAACGGCATCGGCCTGCGCTCCAAGCAGATCCACGCGCTGACCGGCATGCTCAAGCGCCTCTATCGCTGCTTCCGCGACAGCGACGCGCAACTGCTGGAGATCAACCCGCTGGCGCGCCTCGACAACGGCAAACTGGTCGCGCTGGACGCCAAGATGAACTTCGACGACAACGCCTTATTCCGCCACCCCGACATCACCGACCTGCGCGACTTTGACGAGGAGGACCCCAAAGAGGTGGACGCCTCCGGCCACGACCTGAGCTATATCGCGCTGGATGGCGATGTCGGCTGCATCGTCAACGGCGCCGGCCTGGCGATGGCGACCATGGACGCCATCAGCTACTACGGCGGCATGCCGGCCAACTTCCTCGATGTCGGCGGCGGCGCCTCGCCGGAGAAAATCGCCAACGCCTTCCGCATCGTGCTGGAAGACCCGCACGTCAAATCCGTGATGCTGAACATCTTCGCCGGCATCAACCGCTGCGATTGGATCGCCGAGGGCATCGTCCAGGCGATTCGCGACCAGCACATCGCCACGCCCGTGATCGTGCGCCTGGCCGGCACCAACGTCGAACAAGGCAAGGCCATCCTTGCCGACTCCGGACTGAACTACATCGAGGCCAACAAACTCGACGACGCCGCGCGCAAGGCCGTCGCCGCCGCCAAGGGAGAAAACGCATGAGCATCATCGTCGACAGGGACTCACGAGTCATCTTCCAAGGCTTCACCGGTCAGCATGCCAGCTTCCACGCCGAGGAGGCGATGCACATGGGCACCCAGGTGGTCGGCGGCGTGACCCCCGGCAAGGGCGGTCAAGAACACCTCGGACTGCCGGTGTTCGACACCGTCGACGCCGCGGTGCGCGATGCCGGCGCCAACGTCTCGGTAGTCTTCGTGCCACCGCCCTTCTCCGGCGACGCCATCCTCGAAGCCATCGACGCCGGCATCGAGACCATCGTCGTCATCACCGACGGCGTACCCACCCAGGACATGGTACGCGTCAAGCGCTATCAAATCGGCCACGACTGCCTGATCGTCGGACCTAACACCGCCGGCGTCATCACCCCGGGTCAATGCAAGGCTGGCATCATGCCCGCGCACATCTACCAGCCCGGCCCGATCGGCGTGGTATCGCGCTCCGGCACCCTGAACTACGAAGCTGTCGAACAGATGAACGCGCTTGGCCTCGGCCAGACCACCAGCATCAGCATCGGCGGCGACCCGGTCAACGGCTGCGACTTCCTGACCATCCTGAAGCAATTCGACGCCGACCCGGAAACCGAGGCGGTATTGATGATCGGCGAGATCGGCGGTCAGCAAGAAGTTGAAGCCGCGCGCTGGGCCAGGGAACACATGGACAAACCGCTGGCCGCTTTCATCGCCGGCGCCACCGCCCCGCCGGGACGTCGCATGGGCCACGCCGGCGCCATCATCGCCGGCGCCGACGACACCGCCCAGGCCAAAATGGAAGCACTGGACGGACTTGGCGTCAGCGTAGTGCGCAACGCGGCGGATATCGGCAAGACCTTGAAAGGGCTGCTGAACTAACAGGATGTTAAAAAAGTCCTTCCATGGACTTTTTAACGAAGAAACCGGAAAATGCGATTTCCCGGTTCCTTCATTTTCAACAGCCTGCTAAGCGCCACTGACGCTTCCCGCCGCCACATCAGTTGCCCGTGGTTCGGTCGCGTGAAGCCCGAGGCAGGATACTGGAAATGCTCTCAGCATTCCCCACCTCCCCGTGGATTGTGCCGGGGCCAAGCCTACCGAGGGCATCCACGGCGTTCCCACGGACAGGTCACAGGCGACTGCCTGTGTACCTTCATGCCCCAACTGGACGCACCGGCGTCTCATCGGCTAATATCGAGGAATAATATTACTACCACCAAGGATAAGTCCGCGCCGTGGACGGATCATGCCCATGAAGAAAACACTCGCCGCGCTCGCATTGCTCCTGTGCCACATCGGCAATGCGCCAGCCCTCACGCTGGACAACCCAAAAGAAGAAGGCCGCTGCAGAGCCAGCTACAACCCCATCGACCGGATCGCTACCCTCCCCTGCGTAGCGGAAGTCGTCGCGGGCAAAACCACCTACCGCCGCGTCGAGATGCGCCTGGAACACCTGCAACCGCCTTTCTTCCTGCATACCCTCTCGGCGAACGAGACCCCACCACCCGATTCCGCCGACAGCGCCTGTATCAGCCATTTCGACGATGGCGCCACCGCACTGGACATGCCTTGCCTGCGCGTTCGGAATGATAAAAATAAAACTAACTTTCATATCGCAATGCGTCGGATCGCACCCGATGCCTCCGGAAGGGATCGATTCGTACTCACGCTGATCGAAGTGAAACCGGAACCCACATCGCCCGCGCCCAAGGCAACAAAAGCACGGGTCGTCTTGTTGCTGCATGGCATGAGCAGCGATGAAAACACTTGGAACGACTATGTGCGCCTGGAACCGGCCTTCGGCAACGCCTTCAGCCGCTGCCCGACGATCACCCTCGGCATCATCCGCGACCCGCTTGCATTACCACGCGAGGCGCCACCTCCCATTCAGTGTTTCCGCCTCCGCTTTGGCACCTACGATTCCGTTTCCGGCCGACGTGGCGTGGAAGGCAACCGGGCCTTTGGGCCGCGCAGCGGCGATTTCTCCAACTTCGATACCTTGGGCAGGGAGGTACGCGAAGCCATCCAGGCCATCTCGCGGCGCTATCGTGCCCGCTACGAAGTCAACCTCAAAATCGCCCTGGTCGCGCACAGCCGTGGTGGGCTGGCCGCGCGCGCCTTTCTTCAGGGTTCCCAGGGACAAAGCGAGAAAGACACCGTGGTCGCGCTGGTGACGACTGGCACGCCACATGATGGCTCGCCACTGGGACGTATCCACCGCTACCTACGCGATTATTGCCAGTATTCCGATGGTAGCCGCAGGGGTTCCTCTGGTTTTCTCGGCTTCTTTCCCGATGACTGCTACAACGATTGGCAGGTTGTCGATTTTCTCCGATCGAGAAGCAATTGCTCCCTGGATAATTTTATTCGCTTCTTTTCTTCCAACGGGGATCCCGATATCCTGGATGTCCGCCGGCCCACCATCGACGACCTGTCGGACGATTCTTCGTCAATCCGTCAAATTCAGGATGCCGCGCGCTCCCTGCCAACCCGCATCCAATACGCCGCGCTGAAGTACACCGGCATCGAGCTGGGCAGGCTGGCAAAGAGTTATCGAATCTTCGACTTGGCGGGTTTCGACTCTTGCGACCAAGTCTCGAAACAAGCCGAAAACTATCTGCTCTATCCAACCTACAGCAACCGGGGCGAGAACCTTGGCGATGGCATCGTGCCAGCTGCCAACCAAGCGTTTCCCACTTGGCTACCGGTTTCGGAATTCGCTCATAATCCAAGCGGCTGGCTACACATCGAAGAACCCAAGCCCTTGACCGGTCAGCAGGCACATATCTCCACCATGTTGGAATTCCTGCTGCATTGGGGCTTCTGAACGCGATGCCCGGACGCGGGAAACTACTCATCACGCTCTGCGTGCTGGCGCCGCTCGCCTTGTTCAGTATCGGTGTGGAACACGAGACAGCGAGCCAACGGGAAAAACCAACCGCAAATGGCAAGACGCGATCCACCCCGGCGCCAGCCCTCGCGCCACGCATGAGAATCGGTCGCGCTGGAAATCGCCCTGACATACCTCTATTGCCGGATCTGACCGATACCGCAATACGCCAGGACTACTACGACCGCCTGCTGAGCAAGGGCAGCAAGACATTGTGGTCACTCTGGACGCGCTACCTCGACAGCAGCGACCCAAACGAAACCATGGCCTGGCAACTGGCGGGCGAGGCCCTATCGCTCCGCTTGCGCGCGGATGCGCCCAACACCGTGTTGCAAGCCATCGCCACGGCATTGGAGGATCCCAGTGCATCGGAAGCACTGCGTCAGCAGCTACCACCGATGCTCGGCCGAAGCGCCACCCCACGGACCCTTGGCATCCTGCTGGCGAGAACCCGCGAGGAAAGCGACCCGGAGCAACGGCGACAATACCACGAAGCCATCTGGATCGCCGCCAATACCCGATGGAATGACCGCTTCCACCCGGAACTGTCGCCCCCCTTGGAAACCGCTTGGTCGCAACAACGGCAGGGCAGCCAGCCAAGTACATTGAACACCCTCGCCAGCGCCATCGCCCGCATCGGCGCCAACAGCGGCGTCGAGCTACTGTTGGATGCCCTCGCCAATGGCGGAAGCCTCGACGAAATCGGAGCGGACAAAAGCCCCGATGTACTCACCGCCGCGCAAGCACTGGCAACGGTACGCAACCCCGCCGCCGTGCCCCTTCTTCACAACCGCCTGATGCAGGCCGAAGTCGGCACCCCAATCTATCTGGCGAGCGGCAACGCGCTGGCCAATATCGGTGGAGAAGCCGCGACCCAAGCCCTGCTCGACTGGGCGCGCATCGCGTCGGACGACAGCGCGGGCTTGGCGCGCCGCTGGTTCAGCCGGATACGCGATACCGCCTCCATGGAAGCCGCGACGCGCTTCCTCGACGACAAGACGATAGCCCTCTCCCCGGCTATCCGCGAAGCCATCTCGGTCGCTTTGGGTCAAGGCGGTTGACTTTTGGAGATCTCGAAAAGTGCCTTCCATGGCATTTTCTCGTCGCAAAGAGAAATGCGATTTCCGCTTTGCTCACATTTTCCATCACTTATCGTGATCGAAAAGGGTGGGGCTATCTGGTCGTTCCGCATGATGAAATAGGCGAGGCACGCAAATTGGACGATTTCGAACATTTTAACCTGTTGATCTTGCCTGCTAGCCCGGAATGGCTGCTGCCAACCCATGAACGAGTCACAGGCAACCGACTACGCACCTTCACGCTAACCGCGTACTTTCACGACAAGATCCGACATTCTGGAGAAAAGACACTATAGTTGTCACAGGGGACCGGTGCCGGGGGCAACCCGACCCCTTTGCAATATCGTCACGGCCAGCTATTTGCCCGGCAATCGAACAGGTCGTCCGAACTGTTGATTGCACACACTCGTCCATCGGCGGTATTGCACGGAATCTCTATAGCAGGCCATTGAAAAATGGCATTTTTCAATGGCCTGTGTGTGGTACAGGGATGTACCGCCATTTTCGATAACTGCAAGTTATTGAAAATGACTTTTTCAACATCCTGTTAGGGGATCTCGAAAAGAGAAAATGCGATTTCCTCTTTGCTCACATTTTCCATCACTTATCGTGATCGAAAAGGGTGGACACCCCTGCCCCACTCGGGCATCTCAATTTTTCGAGATGCCCTTTATGGACAATAACTTAACATGGACTATCGCCGACGGCGGTATGTCCCCCGCGCCACGATCAACCCGGTAATCTTCATGCCGGGTTAATAGCCGGCTCCAGGAACGGAATGACGCACACGCTGAAATCCGGCCTTCTATTGGCCGTGACGATAAACCCATAGCGAGAATACGGCATGCCGAACCCCGTCAGCGACACCTCATCGAAACGCAAGACCGGCTTGGCGTTATCTGGCGGCGGATTCCGCGCAACACTGTTCCATATCGGCGCTCTGTGGCGCTTGAACGAACTCGGCTGGCTACACCGGCTGGATGAAATCAGCAGTGTCTCGGGCGGATCAATCACAGCGGCTTGGCTGGGGCTGAACTGGAAATCACTGGATTTCGCCAACGATGGCATCGTCAATAATTTCGAAACACTGATCGCTGAGCCGCTGGAGGCATTCTGCGCGCGCACCATCGATGTCGGCAGTGTCCTCGGCGGCCTGATCGCTCCGATCTATCATCCCGGGCAATTGATCACGCGAGCCTACCGCAAGCACCTGTTCGGTGACGCCACGCTGCGGGATCTGCCAGATGGAAAACACGCTGGGCCGCGCTTCACCCTGTATGCCACCAGCCTACAGACCGGCTCCAGCGTACGCCTGACGCGCGCCTATGTGGGTGACTACCGAGTCGGCCTGTTGCGCCGCGAGAAGATCCCGCTGGCCCAGGCGGTTGCCGCGTCCAGCGCCTTTCCGCCAGTGTTGTGCCCGATCCGCATCGCCTGTGATCCGAAGGCCTGGCAGCCCGTCGACGGTGCCGATCTCTACGTCCATCAAGACCTGCGCACCCAATTGTATCTGGCGGACGGCGGCGTCTACGACAATCTTGGCCTGGAGACGATCTCCAAGACTTGCCACACGGTGCTGGTCAGCGACGCCGGCGCGCCCTTGCGCATCGCGCATCCCAGCCACGTCCGCTGGTTTGGACAGTTGCATTACACCAAGCGCGTGTTCGACATCATCTCGGAACAGACGCGCGCCTTGCGCACGCGCAAGCTGATCGGCGACATCATCGACGCACGCAAGCAAGGCGCCTACTGGGGCATTGCCAGCAAGATCGGCGATTACCGGCTCGAATCCCAGGGTCTGAGGCCCGCGCTGACCAAGGATAATCGCGTGACATTGCAACTGGCCGGCATGCGCACTCGCCTGAACCGTTTCCATGCCGAGGAGCAAGGCCGATTGATCAACTGGGGCTACGCATTGGCCGACGCGGCAATGCGGCGTTACCTACCCACCGGCGACACACCGCCGGCGGCGTGGCCGCGGCCAACCTTCTCCCTGACGGACGATCGTCGATGAACCTGTGGTATCGAAGGGATGATCCCGACGACAGCCAACCGGGAAGCCACGCGCTGGTGATCGGCGTCAGCCACTATCGCTACCTACCCGATTCGCCGGAAGACGCCCCTCCAAGCGGCGCGGGCGAGACTCTCGGCCTCGCCAATGTCACCACGCCAGCAATCTCGGCCTGGCGCTTCGCCAATTGGCTGACCGCCGCCGACGGCTTCAACCAGCCGACCGCGCCGCTGGCCAGCGTGCGCCTGCTGCTATCGCCATCGAGCGCCGAGATCGACGAAACTCCCGCGCTCGGCGGGCTGGACGAAAACACGGTCGCGACACCAACGCGCGACAACGTGCTCGACGCATTGTTCGCCTGGCGACAAGACTGCAACCGGCGTCGCGGCAACATCGCCATCCTGTATGTCGCCGGGCATGGCATCCAGTTGAGCAAGGACGACAGCCTGGTGCTATTGCACGATTTCGCCCGCGCCCGCCGGGCCATTCTCGACGCAGCGATGGACATCGGCAACATCTGGCGCGCCATGGCGACGCCGAATGCCGCAGCCCGGCAATATTACTTCGTCGACGCCTGCCGCACACGCCCCGGGCTGTTCGACGCCTATCTGACCACCCCGGCCGGGGTCGCGCTGGACATCACCAAGGAAGGCGCGCTAGACAGCGCGCCGATCTTCTACAGCGCCTCGCCCCGCAGCCTGGCGCTGGGCCTGCCCGCCGAGGGCACGCTATTCTGTCAGGCCTTACTGGACTGCCTGAAGGGCAATGGCGCGGAACTGGATGCCGCCGGCGAATGGGTGGTCGGCACCGGCTCGCTGCTGCGTCACCTGCCGGCAACGCTCGAACGCCTCGCCGCCTGCCACCAGGCCACGCAGACGACCGTCATCGGCGGCCAATTGCGTGACGCAGTCCTGCACCGGCCGCGCGAAGCTCCCGATGTGTCACTGGGCATCAAGGTTTCGCCGCAAGAAGCCGCCGGGCACGCGCATTGCACGCTGGCCGACTTCAATGGCGAAACGGTATATGACCAGGAACCCGTTCCAACCGAGATCACCTTGAACGTCAAGGCCGGCCTGTATGCGCTACAGCTCGCGGTACGCGACGGCGACCAACCCGGCGCCAGCGTGCTTCGCCCATTCATGGCGCGCCCCCCCTCTCATCGCGAGGAGATCCGGTTATGAACGACACGGCCCAGGCCAGCCTGACCGTCATCGTGCCGGAATTACCCGGCGGCATGCTACCGATCAGCCTGCGCGACATGCGCATGCGCCTGCTAGGCACGGCATTTACCGGCCAACCCCTGCAACTCGCGCCCGGCGGCTACCTGCTGCAACTGGACACGCCGGATGGCAACATCCACAGCGTGGTCACCCAACTCGAAGCCGGCGACGACAAGACCATCGAGATCCCGGTCGGCGACACCACCGGGCTGGCCGAACGCTGGGAAAGACGACTGGCCGTGGAACGGACGCCGCGTGAACCCGAGATCCGCTCACTCGACAACGACATCACAGACTTTTCAAGCAATATGCCAGTCGGCGCCGGCGCGGCATGGATGGGCGGGAGCGGCGCGCCGCCTCCCATCGGGTTCACTCGGCTGTGGACTGTTGACGATGGTGAATGGCGAGCCGTCGGCGATCCCGAGATCGAGCTGCTGGACTCCGCCACGACGCCGAAGATCACCCGCGCGAAGGCCGAGATCCACGCCTTCGGCACCGGCATGCTGTATGCCGAACTGAAAAAAACCGGTAATCCGCCAGTGCTGGTCGCCTTGCCGATGGCGCGTGGCAGCGCGATCGACAGTTGCCGACTGGAGGTGGTCGATGACGGCGACACGCTGAAGGCCACCGCCACCCTGCTGCAATCCGAACGCGCCCGCCTGATCAGCGACTACCTGCAAAACAGTGCGGTCGAAAAAGCCGCCGAACTGCTGAACGACGCCGAGTCGCTGCTGCAAGCCAAGCTCCAGAACCCGCTGGAAGCAGCGCTCGGTGGCTACGCGCTGCTGCGACTCGATGCCCTGCCGGCACTCCATACCTGGCCGAAAAACCTTGCCAACTGGATCGGCTGGCTACCCGACGGCGCGATCATCCACGCCGAACAGATGGCCCGCCAGGGAGATCACCAGACCGCGATCGAATACCTGCTGAAGGCCGGCAAGCGCGGCCTACCGATGTTCAACGAAGGCCTGGACCTGCTGATCGGCCGGCTGCGCGACTATGTGCTCTATCGGCGGGACGACAGCATCGAAGAAGCACACAGCGAGGCCCTGCGAGCGCTGCTGAAACGGCTGTCGCCCTGGTCCTCGGCAATGAACCCGGAACCCCTGACACTGGTCATCGAAGGCCGCTCGCCATGCGACGATGGCGCGGCCGATGGCGACTGGACACCAATCAGCCTGACGCAACAGGATAGCCACGATGATTGAACTGACACTACTCCCCGCCGGCCACGGCGATTGCCTACTACTGGAATACGGCGAGGCCGACGAACGGTATCGCGTGCTCATCGATGGCGGCACAAGCGGCACCTGGAAACGCCTGAAGACACGCCTCGCCCGGTTACCCGTGGAACAGCGCCATTTCGAACTGCTGATTATCACGCATATCGACGCCGACCATATCGCCGGCGCGTTGAAACTGCTGGAAGACGAACACCTTGGCATCACCTTCAGCGACATCTGGTTCAACGGCTACCGTCATCTACCCGAGACACCGCTGGAATCGCTGGGCGCGGTACAGGGCGAGCGACTCACCAATCTGCTGCTCGACGACCAGCATCCCTGGAATCGGCATTTCGATGGTCGAGCCGTCCGGCTTCGCGCGCATGCCGGATTGCCGGTCGTCATGCTGCCCGGCGGGCTACGGCTGACGTTGTTGTCGCCCGACCAGAAAAAACTCGCCGAACTCAAACCCAAGTGGAAAAAAGAGATCCGCAAGGCCGGCCTCGACCCGCGCCAACCGCGGAACAAAGCCGAGGAACAGACACCGCCCCGCGGGCTCGAAGCCCTTGGCGGCGGCCTGCCGGACATCGCCCGCCTGGCCGATGCGCCATTCGACGAGGACGACTCGGTTGCCAACGGCGCAAGCATCGCGGTGCTTGCCGAATACGCTGGCCAGCGCCTGCTGCTGACCGGCGACGCCCATCCATCGCTGCTGATCGAGTCGATCAAGCGCCTGAACTGCTGGACCAACGAACCCCGTCTGCGACTCGACGCGCTTAAACTGCCACACCACGGCAGCAAGGCCAACCTCTCGACCGAACTCCTGAAGCTGATCGACTGCCCTCGCTACTTGGTCTCGACCAACGGCGCCTATTTCCGGCACCCGGACCCGGAAGCCATCGCGCGCATCGTCAAATACGGCGGCGAGCGGCCCGATGTGTTGTTCAACTACAAGACAGCTTACAACAAAGCATGGGGAAATCAGCGCCTGCAACGAGAACATGGCTATCGGGCGACTTATGCCGAGAACGACGCAAGCGGAATCGAGTTGAAGCTATAGCAGGCCATTGAAAAAATCCATGGAAGGACTTTTTCGAACTCCACCATCACGGCCAGTCGAACACCGGACCTTAGCCCGCATGTCCCGTCGGATAGACGCGCCCTAAATGTCACACATTCCCCGCAGCAATGTGCACGATTTATCAGGGCAATAGCTTCCTGAGCCATTCTCTCAGCTTGTCAGGGTGTACATGCGTTTCAGGTTCCACGCCATACA
>Ga0256841_1001209_pt1 | contig 23186 bp, 21 predicted proteins | sample 356308metaG_FD_185971 | JGI IMG/M metagenome (GOLD analysis project Ga0256841, IMG submission 185971) | Hydrothermal vent microbial communities from Mid Atlantic Ridge, Atlantic Ocean - 356-308 | ecosystem: Environmental > Aquatic > Marine > Hydrothermal vents | place: Atlantic Ocean: Mid...
GAGTTCATCTTGCCATTTTTTCAATTTATCCCATTCACCGGCTGCAGCCATTTTAGCTTGAGCAGGCCAGGTAGAAGGATTGTGCATACGGTATCGACTACCGGCTGCTTCCAAGATCTCTTTGAGCCGCTCCACAGCAGTTTGAGCGAGAGCATCGAAGGTCGGAACTCCATTGTCATGGAGGATACTCTTTATTTTAGGTCCGATACCTTCGATTTTGGTGAGATCATCCTTTTGTCCGTCTGTTGTTGCGAAGCTTACTTTTTGAGCAGTAGGAGCTGCTTTCTTTTTCGGGGCTGGCTTTGGCGTAGAAGTTGCTACTGCGACATCTTCTCCTAAGGGTAGAATAGATATGTACGTTCTATTTTTCTTTTTTCTCTGGAAAACAACGGTTCCGTCTATCAAAGCATGTAGGGTAAAGTCTTTTCCCATGCCGACATTTCTTCCCGGGTGAAACTTGGTTCCCCGCTGACGTACGATGATATTTCCTGCGAGAGCTACTTCGCCTCCAAACAACTTGACTCCAAGTCTTTTGCTTCTGGAATCTCTGCCATTATCGGTACTACCTGCTCCTTTTTTATGTGCCATGATATATAGTTTTTAAATATAATTGCTATGCTGAAATGGTTTCAATTTGTATCTTAGTCATCGGCTGTCGATGCCCTCTTTTGAGTTTATAACCCTTTCTTCTCTTCTTTTTGAAGATGATTTTTTTGTCTGCTTTTACATGTCCGAGTACCTTGGCTTGGATAGAAGCATTGAGGTGTGGCGTTCCGACGGATACATTTCCACCATTGTCTATGAGCAATACTTCGTCAAAACGCACACTGTCTCCTTCCCCTGCAGTGAGCTTGTTTACAAAGATCTCTTGGCCTTCTTCGACTTTAAATTGTTGTCCGCCTATGTTTACGATGGCAATCATGATCGTACTTATTTATCGTTATTCAAAATGGAGTGCAAAGGTATAATTTATTTTCATTACAAAGGATAATTCTTAGATAAAAATTTCAAGGTGATCTGGATTGCTATTTTTTTCTTGTCTCTTTGGTGGACTGGCCATCGTCCTTGCGGTAAGATATGAAAATTTTTAGGCGCTTTTGCTCTAATGGAAAACCTCTTTTGTCAAGGCTGTAAAGCGCTTGTTCGATCTGTTTAAATATACGGTGTAAAAGCTAGTTGAAAAGGGGAATAATAGGTGGATTAGAGAAAGTGTAAATACTATATTATAAGGAGAGAACTATACCTTGGCTAGTGCAGTTGATATTGCAGTTGGTCTCGGCTCAGTACCCTTTCGGCAGCGGTTTTGATAATAATTATTCCGGAGTACAATTGTAGCAAGTGATTTTGCGTTATTGGCTTATTCCGTTGAAAGGGGGGGAAGATCGAGGAGAGTGGATCCGTCCTACTATGTCGAAGGAAATAAACATCGGAGTGTCTCTCTCCTTTGTCCAATACGGTGCCTTCTTCATAAGGCATTTGATGTCGAGTTGGGAGGAGTAGGTAGGAGAGTGGGGGAAACATTAGAAATTGTAAGGAGGAACTATTTTGCAGCATTAGCCGGTAATTTTGTTTGTATTAATTCCTACCTTTGAAGGAGAAAAGAGTGTTGATTAATGTGAATTTTATCTCCTAATCGGGAGTATAAAAATGAATAATTTTAAAATCAGATAATGAATAAGATAAGACTACTGTTTCTGTTGGCCCTTGTTTTACCATTTCATACCGAGATGAAGGCGCAGAATCTTCAAGACACCTTGCATCACCGCATCGAAGTCCAAATAGATTACTATCCCAATGACACCCTCATTATGGGATATTTTTATGGCAAAGGGCAGTTTGCAAAGGATACCGCTTTGAAGCAAAATGGGAGGCAATTCGTCTTTCAGGGGAAGGATACACTTCCTCGGGGGATGTATTTTGTACTGACCCGGCCCAACAGTAACTATGTCCAATTTGTAGTCGGGGCGGATCAGTTTATGAAGATAAGGACAAATTATCTAGCGATGAATGATTCTCTTCGAATCGAGGGAAGTGAGGAGAATAAGATTCTGAAAACTTATACGGATTTTCTCGATGAAAAGTCTCCAATAGCACGTTCTTTAAAGGAGCGTATCGGGTCAGGATTAATCACAGAGCCGGAAAAGGACTCTTTGCAGGATGTATTAAGTGGTATTGACAAGGAGGTGAAAGATTTTCAAAATGATATTCTCAAGCAGTATCCCAAGTCATTTACAGCTGCGCTTATCCGAATCAATCGCGAGCCGGAAGTGCCGGAATTTAAAGCGGAGGGAGATTCGTTAAAACTTCTTCGCTTTGAGTATTACAAAAAGCATTATTTTGATAATGTAGATTTCGAGGATGAACGACTCTTATACTCTCCCTTTTTATTTCCCAAGATCAATACTTATATAGAAAATCTAACGATTCAACTCCCGGATTCCGTCAATCATGCACTGGATTTTGTGTTGCATAAATTCAAACCCGGGTCGGAGTTGTTTAAATATTTTTTGCCCTATTACCTCAATCATTACGCTACTTCAAAGTACGTCGGAATGGATGGCGTTTTCGTTCATTTGGTGAAGGAATATTATGCCAAGGGAATGGCCCCTTGGATGAAAGAAGAAAATCTAAAGAAGTTAATAGCAGAAGCGGATAAACTCGAGCCCATACTCATTGGTAAGCCAGCGCCTGACATTACGGTTTTCGATCGAAAGGGGAAGCCCGTTCATTTGTATGATCTCAAAGCCGGATATACGATTTTGGTATTTTGGGCGCCGGATTGTGGGCATTGTAAGAAGGCCATGCCTAAGTTGGCTAAATGGTATGAAAAGCATGCACAGGATCCGGACAGTATAAAAGTCTTGTCGATCTGTACCAAACTCCTAGACAAAGAAAAGGGATGTTGGGAAATGGTGGATGAAAAGAAATTGGGCAATCTGATGAATTGCTCGGACAAGTATCTCAAATCTAAATTTAGTATCAAGTACAATGTCCACACTACACCGTCTATATTTGTCTTAGATCGCAATAAAAAAATCATGATCAATAAGATCGGGGTAGAGCAATTAGATGGGGTACTCGAGAAATTGCGCGAGTTGGAACGGGAGAATGCCAAGGAGTGAAGCTTCCGCATCGCTACATTTCAAGGCCGGGGGGAGGAGCCGTCAGCCAAGAAGGAATATGGCCCCATAGAACCTATTCATAATCTCATCCATCTATGATACAAACGAATAATCAACACATCCTCGTTGTCGGAGGTGGAATCGCGGGCATGATGCTCAGTTGGCATTTATATCGATCGGGTGTATCCTTTAAGATTTTAGATGAGGGATATCGAAGCGCTTCGAGTTATCAAGCTGCCGGATTAATCAATCCGGTCACGGGAAGGAGATTTGTTTTGAGTTGGCTGTACGATCAGTTAGTCACCTATGCGGAGCGTACGTATGGGGAAATATCAGATTTTCTGGGAGTCAAGGTTAGCCGAGAGGTTAGGTTTGTCAGAGATTTTTCAAGTCCACTCGAAGAGAATGTCTGGTTGGGGAAATGCGGGCAAAAAGACTACGCACCTCATATCTATTGGACGCGAGATATAGAGATACCCGGTACGGTTTTTTCAGGAGGTAAGACCTATGGAGTGACACGAGGAAAGAGGATTTTGTCCTCTATTCTTTTAGATGGGTGGAGTGATTTTTGTAGACAAAACGGCTTTTGGATTGATGGAAGATGGGACCGACCCATAACAGAATCTATGCCGATTGAATTGGATGGAGAGCCCTTTGATGCCATAGTATTTGCTACGGGGGCAGCGCGGATTTGGGATCAGAGTTGGGCACATCTTCCCCTCATTCCCAATGGCGGGGAATATTTCATCGTTCGAATCCCGGATTTTCACACCGATTATCTATTGAAGCGCAAGGAGGTGTTGGTTCCGTTAGGTGGGGAGATGCATTGGTTTGGTGCGACATATGATTGGGACGGCGTTCGGCAGAGGCCTACTGCGGAAGGACGCAATTACCTTGAAGAAAGCTTGAAGAGCATGATGTTTTGTCGGTATGAAATAGTAGAACATAGGTTGGGTCTTAGACCTACTGTTAAAGATCGGAGACCTCTCATTGGAGTATCTGAGCTTCAGCCAAGGGTATATTTTTTCGGAGGCTTTGGGACGAAGGGGTTTTCTTTGACACCTTGGTGGGCGAGCCATTTTATATCGCATATGCTTCGAGGAATACCGTTATCTGAAGAGGTCGATCTTTTGCGATTTCATACCCGATGAATCGAATAAAAGCCATCCTATCCGAATGATTAAAATAGTATATGCGACAGTGCAAGGGGTACATCTGTTAGGCGATTTATTGATAACACCATTTTCCGGGAATGCATAAGTTTTTTGAATAGAGGAAGGAGATCCGAGCAGTACATGATATTTTTTTGGTATGATTTTAGTGTGATACTCAATTGTTTAGACTTCTTATATCGGATTAGATATGAAATGGTGTTCCGTAGTAGTCTTGTTTATTGTGCCGATTTGCGAATAAGAGCTAGAGTAACCTATTTAAAGGATAGACAAGCAGAGTGCGGAGACGGACAGTCTAACGGAAGATCAAAAGGAATATATTCAAAAAAAATATATTCAAAAAAAGCTGTTGTTTTATTACCTCCATAATAAAAACATGGTATACCTTTGTAGGACCCAGCGAACCAATCTGATTAATAGAAGTCTAAAAGGCAATTACATTGACCCTTTAGACTTTTTTTATGGAGGTGGGGGTGTGAGGCTTAGGAATGAAGGGGATCCTCCTACAATTTAGCAAGACAAAACCTATTATATAAACCATTACCGATTTTTAAAACGATTCGCTTATGCTCATTCTATACGTTGTGATTATAGTTGCCTTGGTTAGTTTAGTTCCTACGGTTTTACCCAATAAAATTGGACGAAAACTATAACAGAAGGGCAACAATTATGCATCAATTCAGTTAGGGGTGGTATGAAATTACTTGTAAGTACATCCTTGCCTACGCGTTGGGGGCCGACGTTAATTTCTGCCTTTGGCGAAAAGGAAACAGAAGTCTGCCCCTATTTGGTATTGCAATTTGGAGAGATTGATCTGTCTCATCCTGTATTGGTGCGGGTACATTCTGAGTGTTTTACCGGAGATGTATTTGGGTCGCGCAAGTGCGAATGTGGTGACCAGTTGGACTTGTCTTGTAGACAATTGGCGGAGGAAGGAGGAATCTTGATATATGCTCGGCAAGAGGGTAGGGGTATCGGATTAGTCAACAAGCTCAAGGCATATCGATTGCAGGATCAAGGGATGGATACCGCTCAGGCCAATACCGAATTGGGTTTTCCCGTTGAGATGAGGACCTACGAGAAAGTTGCATTTATTCTAGATCATTTCGGTATTAAGGACATTCGATTAATGACAAACAATCCGGAGAAGATCAAGGCTTTAAAAGATTCCGGATTCAATATTGTAGAAAGAATTCCGGTACAAGCAGAGAGTTGTACCTTTAATGTAGAATACCTCAAGACCAAACGGGACGTTATGGGGCACCTTTTAGATTTAGAAGAGTAGTTTTTTTATGTTATTTTTGCGGTTTATAAACGATTTCCGATGTCTATAACGTTGGTATTTTATCGTTGATTTATTGTATTTCAAGGAGGGTTGATACATCAAATTCTCTATGTATTTTAACACGGAAGGATGACAAGGAGGAATTGGATGGAGAAAAATTTAGAGAGATAAACCACTTTTGATAGGGTGTACATCGCACTATGACAATCAGACAAGACAAACACCACTTTATTATGATCCCAGATTTTTTAACTTTTAGGAGATGTTTTTTAGCTGTCGCTCTACTTTTATCAGGAATTCAGATTCGAGCACAAGAAGTTTTCGATTTACGGGAAATACTCGTTTGGACTCGAGAAGGGGTTGTCGCGAAGGATTTGCTAAATGGGTTGTATGCGATTCAAGGATTGCCCACCGTGAAAGATATTAGGCAAGTGGGAATTGCCTTACCGGTCTTCAAGATTACGTTAAATCAGCCGGACCAATTTGGAGAGACACTGGAGAGGCTAAAAAATTCTCCAATGGTGGAGAGTGCGGGTTATAATGGACATATTGACCTAAGAAGGGTTCCTGACGACCCTAAATATTCACAACAGTGGGCATTAAAACAGATTAAGGCACCTCAAGCTTGGGATTTGAATGTGGGGGTGAGTACAGCGGATCATCCGGTCGTTATAGCTGTATTAGACGCGGGGTTTGAACGAGGACACGAGGACCTGAAAGATCAGATTTGGCGCAATAAGGCAGAGGTGCCCCATGATGGCATTGACAATGATAACAATGGGTATATTGATGATTATTATGGGTATAATACGCTATATAACAATGACTCACTATATGCCCATTTTCACGGTACGAAAGTAGCAGGGATTATCGGCGCCTCAGGGGACAATGGCAAAGGTATATCAGGTATTAATTGGGATGTAGAGATTATGACAGTATCGTTTGGTCAAAGTGAGGATATCCAGGATGATGATATTTTAGAAGGGATGGAGTATATTCTTCGTCAGCGGGAAGCGTACAACGCCTCCGGAGGACAAAAGGGAGCCTATGTAGTGGCGATGAATATGTCATTGGGAAGAGCGGGTAAGGTTTCTACTTTTAAGGGGATATGCAGGATGATGGATAGGCTGGGCGAGGCAGGCATCCTGACTGTCGGAGCATCTGCTAATACGGATAAAGATGTTGATATCGAAGGGGATTTGCCCTGTGACTGTGGATCGGAGTATTTGATTTGTGTTACTTCCACTGATCAGCAAGATAGGAAGCTTGAAGGAGCGGCTTATGGGAAAAAATCAGTGGATCTCGGTGCGCCCGGCAAGGGGATCTTAAGTACAACTCATTCGACAGAAGCGAAGTATTCGACAGGATCGGGAACGAGTTTTGCTACACCGATGGTAAGTGGTGCCGTAGGATTGATTTACAACACACCTTGCGACCCACTCCAAAATATGTTAAAGAAAAACCCGGGAGATGCTTCTATATTAGTGCGCGACTTAATATTTTCGGGTGTAGATAAAGTTTCGGATTTAAAGGATATTACTTTTACAGGAGGTAGATTGAATCTTTACAAAACCCTTTCAATAGTAAAGGATGCCTATTGTGATAGTGAAAGTCAAATGCTTCAGATTAAGAGTATTGACCCTAATCCTGCTCAGAAAATTTTGCGATTGCGATATAGTGTTGCCCAATACACTTTGCATACTGTACGTGTAGTAGGGATAGGAGGTAATATTCTCTTTGAGAAAACATTTTGGCCGGATTTGAGCAAGGATAAAAGCATCCTTTTGGATGTGTCCTCTTTGGCCGTTGGAAACTATGTCCTCCAATTATTCAATGATTATGAGCAGGTGTCCAAAAAATTTCAAGTCCGTCCATAGAGCTTGCACCAAAATACTTTATAGAAGGCCAAAATAACCCCAAGCCTGGCCGATTTGAATCTGTAGCCTTTTAAAATGAGCAGCATATTGCTAGCAGTGGGGGGCTTATTATCCCTGAACTAAGGTGCCGACAGATTCACCTTTAATCAAATTAACCAGATTGGATGGGTCATTGATATCAAAGACTATGATGGGTAGATTATTTTCTTGACAGAGGGTGAATGCGGTCATGTCCATAACCTTTAACCCTTTTTTAATAACGTCATCGAAGGATAGTTTTGTAAAGCGGATAGCCCCAGTGTGTTTTTCCGGGTCTTTGTCATAAATCCCGTCCACCCGTGTTCCTTTCAAGATGACGTCGGCTTTGATTTCGTTCGCTCGAAGTGCAGCGGCAGAGTCTGTTGTAAAGTAAGGGCTTCCTGTCCCTGCCGAAAAGATAACGACGCGTCCTTTTTCCAAATGACGAATAGCTCTTCGCCGAATATAGGGCTCTGCGATTTCCTTCATTTCAATGGCAGAGATAAGCCGTGTATAGATACCGTTTTTTTCCATTACACTCTGGAGCGCGAGTCCATTAATACACGTGGCCAGCATTCCCATATAGTCTCCTTGAACACGTCCAATATCACTTTCTTGAGCTTGTAAACCGCGGTAGATATTTCCCCCCCCGATGACAATCGCCACTTCTACATCGAGGTCTACCAAGGCTTTGACTTGTTCGGCATAATGCTGGAGCATCTCAGGAGCGATACCAAATTCTTTATTGCCCATCAGAGATTCTCCACTGAGTTTGAGAAGTATTCTTTTATATTTTAGCATAGCATTTATTGGTTAACTGAATAGAGACGATGTTGGAGTTAAGGATGGAGTATGAACGAGATTCTATCGTTCATTCCGCAGACAAAAGTATAAGCTTTTTTTAATACTACTCGACATGATAGCAAGGAGATTGTTAAAAAGTACTGAGATCTGAAAGGGAAGTGATGATTTCTCATTGGAGCATCAGCCCAAAAGAAAGACAAACTAGAGTTTGGAGAGGAGGGTGGTGAAGAAGTAGGTACTAAATGTTTTTCCAAATTATCCGATAGGCGCGGGGTGAAGAGGGGAGTAAAGAGGGCAAAGTTAGTTTCCATGGTACATTCTATAGGGGTATAAAAAAAAGCGGAAGGGGCCTCCTTCCGCTTTGTAACTATATTATCCTAACTTTAAGTGTTTAAAGTCATTGACCGTCAAGTCCGGATCAATGGACTTGAGGTAATCTCTAACAGATTGTTTGCCGTCTTTGACGTACACCTGATTGAGCAGGGTATTTTCTTTAAAGAATTTATTGAGTTTTCCTTTGGCGATTTTTTCAAGCATCGCTTCAGGTTTACCCTCTCGTCTAGCCTGCTCCATTCCAATTTCAATTTCTTTTTCGACGATGGAAGCATCGACATTGTCTTTATCAACAGCGATAGGCTTCATAGCGGCAACTTGCATGGCTACATTTTTACCTGCATCTTCGGCTCCATCTACATCCTTGTTAAGGCCGATAATCACCCCGGCTTTATTCCCCATGTGAATATAGGAGGCTACAAGTGGTGCAGACAACTTCTGATAGTCGGCGAGTTCTACTTTTTCTCCTATTACACCTATCTGTTCGGTGATTTTTTCGCCTAGGGGAATACCACCAAAATCTTGCTGTAGCAAAGTCTCTTTGTCGTTGACAAAAGCATTGAGTGCGAGTTCGGCGATCTCTTTCGTGAGGTTGACGAAATCATCGTTTTTTGCAACGAAGTCAGTTTCACAACTTAGACGCACTACGACTCCTTTGTTTTTATCGTCATTGACCATGGCGATAACAACGCCTTCTTTAGCATCTCTATCTGCTCGTTTGGCAGACAATTTTTGTCCCTTTTTACGAAGGTTTTCAATGGCTTTATCCATATCACCGCCGGCTTCATTGAGGGCTTTTTTGCAGTCCATCATACCTGCTCCGGTGAGTTCTCTGAGTTTTTTTACATCAGCAGCTGTTGCCGTATAGCTCATATTATTAGGTATTAATTGTGTTAAGTAAATTAAGATATTTGATAAAAGAGATTAAGCCTGTGCTTTTTCTGCGGCACGATCTTTCTTGTACTGTTCCCTTTCTTCTTGGCCTTCCTTTATAGCTTCTGCTATTGTATTGACGATTAATCTAATCGAATGGGAAGAGTCATCGTTGGAAGGAATGGGAAAATCGACTTCTCTAGGATCAGAATTCGTATCGACCATTGCAATGGTTTTCAATCCCAATTTTTTGGCTTCATCCAATGAGAGATGTTCAAAGTTAGTATCTACGATAAAGAGCGCTTGTGGGATTCTATTAAGATTGACAATACCCCCGAGGACTCTATCGAGTTTAGCTCTTTCCCTAGATAACATCAGCCGCTCTTTTTTAGTAAGGCTGGTAAGAGAACCATCTTTCATCATGCGATCGATGTTTTGCATCTTTTTAACAGACCGTCTAATTGTTGCAAAGTTAGTGAGCATGCCCCCTAACCAACGCTCTGTTACGTAAGGCATGTTTACTGACTTAGCTGCATCTTCGACGATTTGACTTGCTTGATTCTTGGTCGCTACGAAAAGAATTTTCCGTCCTGATTTTGCAAGTTGTTTGGCTACGCGTGTCGCTTTTTCCAAAGCCTTTTCTGTCTTGTTAAGGTCGATGATATGAATCCCTTTCTTTTCCATGAAGATATACGGACGCATCTTAGGATTCCACTTGCGTTTGAGGTGACCGAAATGTACACCGGCCTTCAAGAGTTCTTCGAATGTTGGAATATTCATTGTTTATTATTTTTTGCCTGTGTGTCTTGTATCCTCAAGGTACGTGCAGGCGAATGGTGAATGACTTAATTAATAAAGCAGCAGTTTGATTCCACCGCAAGGTGCGAAATGCATTATCGTTTACTGAACTGGAAGCTCTTACGGGCTTTTGGTTTACCGTATTTTTTACGCTCGACCACTCTAGCATCACGGGTTAGCATTCCTTTGGGTTTGAGAAGAGCTTTGTTCTCTTCGTTAATTTTGACCAAAGCACGGGCAAATCCCAGTCGAATAGCTTCTGCCTGACCTTTGAATCCTCCACCGCTAACCGTGACTTTGATGTCGTAGGTGCCTGTCGTTTCTGTAACAACTAAAGGCTCATACATGCTGTTGCGGATATTCAGTTGTGGAAAGTACTCTTTATAGTCTTTTCCATTGATAACGATATTGCCGTTTCCCTGTTTGAAGTAGACTCTGGCAACAGAGGCTTTACGTCTTCCTAATGCATTAATTATTTCCATGTTAATACTTCTGGTTTTTGTGCGTGATGTTTATGCTCCGGTCCTGCATAAACGAATAATTTTTTGTACAACTGCCTGCCCAATTTATTCTTGGGAAGCATCCCTTTAACCGCATTTTCGATAACCGCGATTGGCTTTTTTGCTATTAAGTCCTTGGCCGTTGCCTTTCTTTGACCTCCCGGATAGCCGGTGAAACGGATATATTCTTTTTTGTTCATTTTGTCACCGGTGAGCCTTACTTTTTCAGCATTGACAACTACGACATAGTCACCACAGTCGTCATGTGGGGTGTATTGAGGTTTGTTCTTTCCCCGTAAGATGGTGGCAATCTGTGTAGCCATCCTTCCCAACACCATATTTTCGGCATCGATCAGGTACCACTTGTGCTCTACCTCATTCCTGTTGAATGATTTGGTTTTGTAACTTGTTGTATCCACGAATTTACTCTTTATAATGATTCAATCAAAATCTCGTTTTTCATAACGGAGTGCAAAGGTAAGATAAGTATTTAAAAATAGGATATATAAATACTAAAAAAAATAAAAAATATTTTGTTAAAGCGTTGAAAAACAGGCTAAATTTCGCGCTAGTTTATTTTTCTATTTTGTAATGGGTTGGATTACAGGTTCCTGTGTCAGAAGAATTGGTGTTGATTTTAATGAGTTGTCGGGTTAACTTTTGGGTTAGACTGAAAAATAAATCATCTCCAACAAAAGTATAGCACAGCTCGGTGCGTTGTGCTTTCTACTGCTTGAAAGAATTAGCTGAATCTTCTTCTGAAACAATACGGTGTCATTCCTTCTCCAAAAGCATTTTATCCATATTGACATTGGTTTTGATGAGATCGATAGCCCGCTTCACTTTCCATGGAGTACTGCGATTGATCTTTACTTCTATGTTGGATATTCGAATTACGCTTCCAAAGGTGTCAAGCCCAGTTTGAATTAGAGGGATTTTATGGGTTTCAATATACTCCATCGCTTTGGGGTCCATTTCGCCTTGGCCACACACGACCATACCTGCCAATGGGGGTTTCGATAAGTCAAGTCCTTGCGTGTTTTGAATTATTTTGTCAATGGATTCCCGAAATCGAGTATAAGGTGTCACCAATAGTAAGTCTCTTTCTTTACTCCAGTCTTGCTTCTCGAGCAAGGAGCCTGCTACGATGTCTTCAACTTTGTTGTCCAATTGATCTGAATTGGCGAGAACTACCCCTTTAACAGAACGGGCTATCGTTCGCATTACGGGAAAGGCTAAACTGTGGTCATAGGGTATTACCCCTAGTAGTGGAAGTCCTTTTTTCTTTAGGTATTTACTTACGTAATTGGTGACTTTCTCCATTTTGTCGATGCGCACTTTATTGACGATGACACCCAAAATAGGTACCTCTCGTTCCCTGAATAGTGCCAGACACATATTGAGCATATCAATGGTACTCCCAATTCCCCCTTCTACAACCATTACAACGCAAGCGTTGAGCATTTTGGCTACTCGTGCGTTGGACAGGTTGACCACACTACCTACTCCCGGATGTCCGGTTCCCTCATATATGATCAGTTCATTTTCGGATTCTAAGGTTTGTTTTGCTTTGATTAAAGCTTCTTTGAAGGAATAGTGATCGGGATGATCCAGGAAGTCTGTGACCGTGCCGGAGCCTAAAATCACAGGGCTGTGAATCTCAGGCTTCATATCAAAATGAATCAAATCCATAAACAATAAGGCATCCTTGTCAACTCTAAACTCTCCGAAGTCCAAGTATTTTTGCCCTACGGGCTTGCAGTATCCCACCTTCAATCCGCGGTGCATAAAGTTGGACACAAGACCGAGCGTCGATGTCGTTTTTCCTACGTGCTGGGAAGTAGCAGCGACGTATATACTCTTGTATTTCATTTGTTTGAAAAATTTTTAATAAATTGAAAATAAATGTATCACAAATTTTTAAAGATATCAAATAGGAACCACAATTGTCCATCCTGCCCTATTGTTTCGCGAATACATATTTTATCAATTGTAATCGAACATTTGCTGGACTGTGCAAATCTAATGACCTTGCAAACATACTAAATTCTTATCATTTTCCTAAAAAAATAGATAAGGCGGTTAAAGAAATCATAATGTAGCATCCCCCATGTATCTTTTGACCTAATTGAGACGTCAAAAGAGAAATTTATTCAATCATCTTATAAAATTGTATATCATGAAACGTCAAAACATCTTATTGCTATTAGGTCTCTTTTTATTTGTATCTACTTCTTCTAAGGCCCAGATAGAGATTAAAACCAACCCGGTTTCGTTTCTCTTTAAGAATTTTCCTGTTAAAGGGGAATATCTGTTCACTCCGGATTGGGGTGCTGAAATAGGAGCTAAAACCGGTTGGTCTAACTACACAGCAGATAATGGGACTTCAGCACGACTCAAAAATTATGGGGCATCGCTTGCTGTCAAACACTATTTCATACCATCTGCTAGAGGTGGGGATCGCTTCTATGCTCTATTGTATGATAAATATAGATATTGGGAAGGAACGAGTGATGGGCCGGTCGGTCGTTCAGAAGTGACTCGCAATGCTTTGGGATTGGGCTTGGGCTACAAATGGGTTTCTCGTAAGAATTTCATTGTGGAAACTGCAATTGGTGGTGGAAAAACAACTTATAATAAAGTGGATAACACTGACCTTGCGCAGGTCCCGTTACTCAATCTTGATGTCTATTGGAGGTTGGACATCGGATATCGCTTTTAAGAGAAATAACCTCGCTTAATATAACCGATTGAAGCTCCGGGAGTCGCCTGTCTTCCGGAGCTTTTGCTCGTCTGCCTATATTTGCCGTGGTTAGGATGGGTTCCTGTAGAAATGCAATTTATATTTTGTAAAATACATATCTTTGAAGCACAATAAATAGATACTGCCATGTTTGCCCCTACGCCATCACCCCCTTATTACGCGGTCATTTTTACCTCCTTGATGTCCAATGACACGACTGGTTATGAAGAAATGTCGGAGAGAATGATGATCTTGGCTTCTCAGCAAGCCGGATTCTTGGGAATTGAGAGTGTAAGAGATAGATTGGGTATTACCATTTCATACTGGAAAGATAAACAGTCCATTCTTGAATGGAAGAAAAACATCGAACATCAGCTAGCGAGGAAGTATGGTAAAGAGCGCTGGTATAAGAGATTTGAAGTGCGTATTGCCCGGGTGGAGAGAGCCTATAGTTTCGGGGAGTAACAAAAAAAAACAGTTGCGAGCTGGGAGCTCTGCAACTGTATAAACCAATCTCAAAAAATAAAAAAGACGAACCTCTTAGGTCATTCGTTTTGGAAGAGAGCGACGTTGTTCGTCAAATACGCCGACTCCGTATTTTCCAGTTAGAATGACTTGTATTCTTGTTTTAAGAAACTTGAGCTTTGAAAAACAGTTGCGGGCTGGGAGCCCTGCAACTGTATAAACCAATCTCAAAAAATAAAAAAAGACGAACCTCTTACATCCATTTTTTCCAAGGGGGCAACGTCGATTTTCGTCCTAATCTCAGATGCTGTTATTTCCCTTCGTAGGAATGGATAATATTTTTTTAAAGTGTAGTTCGACTTTTCGAACTGTATAAACAGTTGCGGGCTGGGAGCCCACAACTGTCATAAACCAATCTCATGAAAAGATAAGTATAAAAAGACGAACCTCTTTAGTCGGCCTTATCGTGAATGAAGGAATTGCCTTCTTTTCGAATAATGGGTTCATCATCGTCGAGAGAGATAGTCCATTTGGACACTTTTCTATCGGATGAAGAGCCTATTGGGTCGAGTTTGACATTCCTTCTAAGATAGGCGGGGACTTTTTCTTTGGTACTTAGATCTTCGTAATCCGGCGCGCCGGAGTGGATGTTGTTTTGTCGGAGAGCTTCCAACCGCTTGCGGTTTTCTTCGCGTTTTTTCATGCGCTCTAACCGTTCTGCATCAAGCTCTTCCTTGGAGCGGTAAGGCTCCTTATAACTGTATTTTGGTTTTTCTGCCTCTGAGGAATTGACTTCAAATTCCTTAATATTGGCTTCCGGTGAAGGAGAATCCAAAAGATCACTTAAACTGGGGACAGTAAGCTGGTTTTCAGACTCGTCACTTTTAAAGGTCGGGTCAAGTATATCAGCAGTTAAATCCTCCATCTCTTCATCATCCAAGGAGATTACCACTTTTTTTGGCGCTTGTTTTGACGTTCCTAAGGAATGCTCAAAACCTGTAGCGATGACCGTTACGACTAATTGATCATCGATGGACTCGTCGTGACAGTGGCCCCATATTATATCCGTACCATACCCCGCCAACTCTTGAATAAACTCTGTGACTTGATACATCTCTTGCAATTTGACTTCTTCTTTGCCGGAAGAGATATTGATTAGTATATTCTTAGAGCCTCTGATATCATTGTCCTCGATGAGTTGGGAAGAAAGCGCTTCTTGTACAGCGCGTAGAGCTCTGTCTTCGCCTGAAGCAGTTCCGGATCCCATAATGGCTACTCCAGAATCCTTCATCACAGTATACACATCTTGGAAATCTACGTTTACTTGTCCGGATACGGTTATGATTTCAGCGATTCCTTTAGCCGCAGTGGTTAACACATCATCGGCATGCCCAAAGGCCTCTGAGAGGGTTTTGGTCGCATGTACTCCGCGGAGTTTGTCATTGCCGATGACAATGATAGAATCGACATTGCTTTTGAGTTCTTCCAACCCTTCAAGGGCTTGAGCCTTGCGTTTTCTTCCTTCAAAGGCAAATGGAAGTGTTACAATTCCAATAGTAAGGATGCCTAATTCCTGAGCTACTTTAGCGATGATGGGTGCAGCCCCTGTTCCGGTGCCTCCCCCCAATCCTGCAGTAATAAAAAGCATCCGGGTACCATCTTCTAAGAATCTTCTGATGTCATCGATGGATTCGATACAGGCTTGTCTACCTTTTTCAGGAACATTGCCTGCCCCCATTCCTCCTGTCAGGTTAGGGCCGAGCTGTATTTTGTTGGGAACCGGACTAAGTTCTAAAGCTTGGTTATCGGTATTGCAGACTACAAAGTCTACCCCTACGATACCTTGTTCGTACATGTGGTTTACAGCGTTAGAACCTCCACCACCTACACCTACTACTTTAATCATTGAGCCTTGTTTTTTATCGATATCAAATAACATAATCTTGTTTTTTCAATGTGGATAATATTCTGTTATAGTTCTGAGTCGGGAGAAGCTTCGAAGAATTCTTTTATGAGTTTGAATCCTCGGTTCACAATTTTACCCAACGGCTTATTGTTTTCCCTATTTTCTTCATTGGATTCCCCATTTTCATTTGTTGCTTCAGTGGTTACGAGTTCTTTTTTCCATTCGTTCTTTTGTTGCTGAGAAAGTGCATAACGGAGAATCCCGATACTGGTGGCATAAATCGGGCTTTTCAATTCGCCGTCTCTATGGTGAGCCAGATGTTCATTAGGGGTTCCGATTCTTGTCGATAGGCCGGTGTGGTATTCCACTAAAGATACAATGTCTTTCAATAGAGCTCCACCACCGGTTAGCACCATTCCTGCTAGAAGTTTAGTCTCATAGCCCGAACGTCTGATTTCCCAGATGACATAATCCAGTATTTCTTCCATTCTAGCTTGAATGATTCTAGCGAGATTTAATTCTGATATCTCTCGTGGAGGTCTCCCTTTTAGCCCGGGTATGGTGATGATTCTATTGTCTACAATCTCTTCAGCTAGTGCTCTACCAAACTTTACCTTCAGCTTTTCTGCCTGTTCAGTCATTACACTGCAACCTTCTTTGATGTCTTCTGTAATGATATTGCCTCCTAGGGGGATAACCGCTGTATGTCGTATTATTCCTTCATGAAATATGGTAACATCTGAAGTGCCTCCTCCGATATCCACCATGACAACCCCCCCTTTGAGCTCTTCTTCGGAAAGTACAGCACTAGCAGATCCTATGGGTTCCAAGACCATCTCTTTGGCCTCTAATCCTGCTTTTTTGATACACCTTAGAATATTATTTGCTGCAGAGACCTTTCCTGTAATGACGTGAAAATTGCCTTCGAGTTTTGAGCCGCACATGCCGATGGGTTCCAGGATTCCTTCCTCACCATCAATTCTGTATTCTTGAGGTACGACATGGATGATTTTGTCTCCGGGGGCCAAGGCGAGTTTATACATGTCGTTGATAAGTAGTTCTATTTCATCCCTTGAAATTTCTTTTTCGGGGGAATCTCTTAGTTTTTGGCCCATGTGGTGTACGCTTTTGATATGTTGGCCAGCGATACCCACATATACCGATTGAAACTCGTGCTTAGCGCGTTTTTCCGCCATATCAATGGCATCGGAGATCGCTTTAGCCGTTTTGTCGATATTGGCTACTACTCCGCGTTTTACCCCATCGGATTTTACTTTGCCATATCCCAAAATTTCGATCAAACCGATTTCATTCATGATGCCTGCTGCAGCAACAACTTTGGTTGTTCCGATATCGAGAGCGACAATGAGATCTTGATTGTTGTACATGTTCATAGTAAATAGTTTTATATGAAGTTATTTCTTCCTTTGATTAAGTTGTTTTAATGTGTTTTTTAGCAAATACCAGATTTTCGTATTCTAGATTTATCATTTCATACTTTCCCCAATCCCCTTTTTTATAGAATTTTTTGAGTTTATCTAATTTAGCGGGAATGTCTTTTACATGTCCAAAGAATATTCGTTTGTACCCAGCTTTAGGGATGAGCGTCACCTGGTCATGCGCATCCACATATACCTGTTCTACCAGTGCATTCAGCATTTTGTCATTATGAATTGCAAGGAGCAATTTTCGCAGTTGTTCGAAAACAGGGCTTTCCAATTTTTCTCCTTCCAATGCTGCATTGGAGGGGATCACCCCGGTTACGACAGGTACCCGATAGCTGCAATGTGAGGAAAGAGACACTCTATATCCTTGGGCATCCATATAATATTGAATCCCGTTGTTGTCCACAATTCTAGCAATTGGGATGCGCTGTCGTATATCAATATGCAATACATTGGTCATATCTAGAAAAACTTCTGCATCTTGAATGCTCGGATAATCTTCCAAGGAGGATTCCAGCCCTTTGAAGTCTACATCTTTCACTCTGAGATTTTTTACGTCGCCTTGTTGAACCTTTAGAAGAATACGAGTAATATCCTGCTTGGTAATGAGTCGCTGTTTAGGGGTGGTATTGGTAATATGCAATTTGATTTTGCGCACCTTCATCTCTTTTTTATACCAAGATCCGGCGACTACTAACGTAAGTATTGCAGCGGCCAAGAGCAGGCCGTTATGCTCGAAGCGGCTAAAGTTTTGAACGATATGTTGTATTCTTGCTTTCATTATCGCTGTTGGTCCGTTATCTTGCGGATAAGGTCAGGAATAAGAAGATACAGATCCCCTGCTCCCAATATCATGATGACCTGTTGGTCTAATATTTTAATTTGGTTAACAATTGTATTTTTTGACGCGAGATGCACATTTGCACTTCGCATGTTGTCTTTTATCAGTCTGGAGGTGACGCCCTCCATTGGTTGTTCCCTAGCCGGGTAAATATCTAGAATCCAAGTTTCATCCAGCAGGTCTAGTGCTTCTGCAAAACCCAGATAAAAATCCTTGGTCCGGCTGTATAAATGCGGTTGAAAAATTCCAGTTATACTCCATTCCGGATACACGGAACGCGCTGTATGGATCGCAGCAGTCAATTCCGTAGGGTGATGTGCATAATCATCTATCAGTGCATGGTTAGAATCGAGGTGCCTCACCTCAAATCGTCGCCAAATTCCCCTAAATCCCGGAAGCTTTTCAGCACAACATTTCGGAGACACTCCTGCCCATTGACAGGCATGAATAGCCGCTAAGGCATTGGCTACATTGTGCTCCCCAGGCATTTTAAGCGTCGTCGGATAACGATTATCGTCCTCTATCCATTGGAAATGGGCCAGGTCATTTTGGTATGAAATGGTTGGCATCGTCCCATTGATTCCGGGTCTGCCGTATTCTTTTATACTTCTGGTAGATCTTAGCGTTTCAAGTATCGAAGCTGGCAATAAATCTACTACTTTCCAATGTAGTATTAGATGGCCACCGGATTTGACCTGCTCCATAAAACGAATATACGTTTTCATCATTTCAGCGTGACTCCCGTAAATATCCAAGTGATCTGCATCCAGAGAGGTTACTATTGCTACTTCCGGGTGAAGATGAAGGAATGAACGGTCGTATTCATCTGCCTCCACCACTAACCAATCACTATCTCCGTGGATATAGTTACTGTTGAATTGGGGGATGATCCCACCCAATATCGCCGTTGTATCTACTCCGCATGATCTGAAGAGATAGGTCGTCAAAGCACTAGTCGTGGTCTTGCCATGTGTACCTGCGACAGCTATAGTACGTTTTCCATCTGCGACAGCTCCCAATACTTCTGCTCTTTTGAGTACCGGAGTTTCAGATTGTTTTAGATGGTGGAGAATATTATTTGTCTCCGGTATCGCCGGTGTATAGACTACCAGATCCAGATCTGTTGGAAGCCCCTGCAGTTCATCCTTATAAGTGATCGTCATGCCGCCTTTCGAAAGTTGCTGGGTCAATGTCGTCTCTGTTCGATCGTAACCGTAGATCTTTACTCCATTGTCCGCAAAATACCTAGCCAATGCACTCATCCCGATGCCTCCGATTCCCACAAAATACATTTTGCGAAGTGTAATTTCCCCCTTTGTCTTCAATTCTATTCTCATGACACCACCTCCTTTATCGTTTGAACAATCGTCTGTGCAGCGTTGGGTTTAGCGATAGATTGCAATGCTTTACTCCACGTTTCCAATAATTCTTCTTCTCCAATTACCTTCAAGGCTTCCGGTATCAACTGCTCGACCGCCACTCGGTCTTCGATCATCCCCGCTGCATTTTTGTGGACTAGACTCAAAGCGTTTTTCCGTTGATGATCCTCCGCCACATTGGGGGAAGGAACCAGAATGGCCGGTGTGGCAGTCAAGGCAATTTCAGATATCGATAAAGCCCCCGCCCGGCTGATAACCAAGTCCGCTGTAGTATAAGCCAGATCCATTCGATCTATAAATGCCGTTGCTTGAACATTGGGCAATTGTGCGGTTGTCGAATTGTGAAATTCATCGATATATAGTTTACCGGTCTGCCAAAGTACTTGGACGTCTTCCTGCTTTCCAAATAGGAGCGGTGCGCCTGCAGCCAGTGCTTCATTGATCGTACGGGCTCCTAAACTGCCACCAAGTACAACGATGGTTTTTTTGTCCGGAGCCAATCCGAAATGCGTACGTGCTTCTTGTGGGGTAGCCCCTCCTTGAAGGATACTGGATCGTATGGGATTCCCGGTCAATACAATATTCTCCTTGGGAAAGAAGCGTTCCATTCCTTCATAAGCTACACAGACCTTTTTCGCTTTTTTAGCGAGAATCCTATTGGTGATTCCGGGCCAAGAATTTTGTTCTTGAAGCACTACCGGAATTCCCATTCTGTAAGCGGTTTCCAATAAGGGACCACTTGCAAATCCTCCTACACCGACGACTACATCAGGTTTGAAGCTGAAATTAATCCGGGCAGCTTGAATCAAACTCACTAAGAGTTTGATAGGAAACAACCAATTTTTCAAAGATCTTTTGCGTTGGAAGCCGCTGATCCATAATCCCTTTATGGGATATCCGGCGGCGGGCACTCTCTCCATTTCCATTTTCCCCTTCGCTCCAACAAATAATATTTCAATATCCTTTTCACTCTTGACCAATGCCTCTGCAATGGCCAATGCGGGAAATATATGTCCGCCTGTTCCTCCGCCACTAATGATGACCTTCATCCACTGTTGTATTTTGCAGGTTCAATCTCCTTTTATATTCGGCGTTGACATACCGGCTTATACTCAACATCATCCCTAGAGAAACACTGGCAATTAAAATAGAAGTCCCCCCCATACTTACCAACGGAAGGGTTAGTCCTGTTACAGGTACCAATTGGACAGATACCGCTATATTTCCAAATGCTTGAATGATGATGTTCAATGCCAATCCCACTGCTAAAACAATCGCAAAGGCAGAATTAGACCGTGTGGCTAATATGACCACCCTCCACAGCAAAAACAAATACACTCCGATTATCGATATGGCTCCCATCAATCCGTATTCCTCTACTATTATCGCATAGATAAAATCTGCGTAAGGGTAGGGGAGAAAATTGCGTTGGATGCTGTTGCCTGGCCCTACGCCAAACCACCCTCCATGGGCTATGGCCATCTTGGATTGTTGTACTTGATATCCACCATCAGAATTGTGAATGAATTCGTTAATCCTAGTTACCCATGTTTCCACTCGTACCAAGTCAGGAAAAAACATCCCCAAAAGTACAAGTATGGACAATACTACTACGCCAAGAAGGATAAGTAAGGCGATGTACTTCCAGTCCACTCTTCCTATAATCATCATCATCGTACATGTAACGAAGAGCAATGCAGCCGTTGAAAGATCTGCAGGTGCGATAAGTCCCACTACTATTAGGATAGGGATGAGTATCGGAAGAAAGGCTTCATTAAAATCCTTAATCCGGTCTTGTTTCTCTGCTATTTTAGCAGCAACATAAAGGATTAAAGATAATTTGGCCAACTCTGAGGGCTGGAAGCTCATTCCTATGATAGGTATACGCATCCATCTCCTCGCTTCATTTATATCCGGACCAAATAGCAATACCCCGATCAAAAGTATTATACTTACTATGAGCAAGAGGGGAGCTAGTTTGATAAACCACCGAAAGGGAGTTTTATATGCTACCCATGCTGCCATACCACTTACCGTCAATACCATCAAATGCTTGATGAGAAAGTATTCTGTATTGCCCCCGGCAGATACAAAAGCCTTGGTAAAAGTCGAACTGTATACTGCCAGCACAGAGGCGATCGATAAGAACATGAGCACGACCCATAGTCCTTTGTCTCCCTTGAGTTGAAGCAATATGTTCTTTCCTTTTATCATTCGTTTTTTAATCTTTTTACCCATGCAGAAAATACTTCTCCACGGTGAATATAATTGTTGAATAAATCAAAACTGGCACAAGCTGGAGATAGTAGTACGGTATCTCCCGGAAGAGCCTTTTTTTGGGCTATTTGAAGGGCCTCTTCCATCGAGGAGGCTTCTTCTATTTCTCCAATCCTTCCCTCGAAGGATGCTTTTAATTTTGTATTATCTACTCCTAGGCAAATTAGAGTTTTAACTTGACCCTTTAAAGCAGAATAAAGTTGTGAATAATCATTACCTTTATCAACCCCCCCCGCAATCCATATGACCGGGGTTTCCATCGCTTCCAACGCAAAGTACACGGCATCTACATTAGTCGCTTTGCTATCATTGATATACCGGACTCCCTCTACAATCCCTACCTCCTCCATCCGGTGCGGGTCGTTCACGAAGGTCTGAATACCTGTTTTTATGACCTCCAATTTGATGCCCTCGGCCAAAGCTGCTGCAGCGGCACAAGATGCATTCTGTGCATTGTGCTTGCCCCGCAATGCGGAGGTATCAAATTTCAATAGCTCCTCTTCGTCTATACATACCAGATTCGATCTGCCGGGACCTGTTTTAATTTTGTGAGGGGAGGGCGCCATTTCATACAACAGCTCCTCCAGTCCGGCATCTATCTCGCCAATGATGAGCGTATCCTCTGAAGATTGATTCATCCCGATACGAAACTTGGCTGCTGCGTACCGGGTTAAATCGTAGTCATATCTGTCCAGATGATCGGGTGATATATTGGTTATCACTGCGATATCCGGACGGAAATCTACGATATCTTCAAGCTGGAAACTACTCAACTCCACGACGTAATGCGACGATATCCTACTCGCTACAGCACGGGCAAAACTCACACCTACATTCCCACATTTTACAGTATTTATACGGGCTGAAGTAAGCAGATGATGTATCAAATTAGTAGTCGTAGTCTTACCATTGCTACCCGTTATTCCGATGATCTTTCCACTGCAATAACGCCCTGCAAATTCGATTTCTCCGATCACGGGAATCCCAAATTCAGAGGCCTTTTTAAGGACTTCTGCCTGTGGTGGTATGCCCGGACTTTTGATAACTTCTCGCGCTTGTCTAATCTTTTCAATAGTATGTCCCTTTTCTTCAAAAGGGATATGGTGAAGTTGTAGTTCTTGTATGAAATGGTCGGCGATCTTTCCACGGTCTGAGACAAAGACATCCAACCCCATTTGTGCTGCAAGTAGTGCAGCTCCAATTCCACTTTCTCCCGCTCCAAGAACTACAATCATCGTATTTTCAATGTTATAATTGTTACGACCGCCAAAAGAATCTGAACGATCCAAAACCGGGTAACAATTCGGGCTTCATGTAAGCCCAATTTCTGATAATGATGGTGAAGGGG
>Ga0256841_1001210_pt1 | contig 23157 bp, 13 predicted proteins | sample 356308metaG_FD_185971 | JGI IMG/M metagenome (GOLD analysis project Ga0256841, IMG submission 185971) | Hydrothermal vent microbial communities from Mid Atlantic Ridge, Atlantic Ocean - 356-308 | ecosystem: Environmental > Aquatic > Marine > Hydrothermal vents | place: Atlantic Ocean: Mid...
AAAAGGGGTTTGGGCCTTTCTTTTGTGATGCAATGTCGTTTTTTCCATGCTGAGAAATTTCAGGCCAATTCCCCAGCTTCTTGAGGATGGACCTTGGAAAGGGAACGAATTGTCGCAATGCGGAAAAGGTTGAAAAAAAGTTCTGTAATCAACGGAAACTTCTCTAGGCTTTGGCGGCATTGGACCATCCAGACACGTTGACCTAAGGATTTGAGGTAGGAAGATGTCGGAGCAGAATGTTTCTTCCGCGGAATTGGGGAAGACCCGCATTGTCTATGATGATGTGACGGTAAAGAATTTTATGTGGGCTTCGATTGGCTGGGGAGCTGTTGCGGTCCTTGTCGGCCTTCTCGCTGCTCTGCAGCTCACCTTCTGGCAACTCAATTTCGGGATCCCCTGGCTGACCTTTGGACGGATCCGGCCTCTTCATACGAATGCCGCCATCTTTGCCTTGGTCGGAAATATGATCTTCGCAGGGGTCTATTATTCCACCCAGAGGCTTTGCAAGGTTCGAACCGCTTCGGACTTTCTTTCCAAAATCCATTTTTGGGGTTGGCAGCTGATCATCCTTGGAGCGGCAATCACTCTCCCTCTTGGGATTACTCAATCCAAGGAATATGCCGAGCTGGAATGGTTTTTAGATCTCCTCGTTGTCCTGGTTTGGGTGGCTTTTGCAATCAACTTTTTCTGGACCTTGGCCATCCGGAACGAAAAACAGCTCTATGTGGCGCTTTGGTTTTATATCGCCACGATCCTGACGATTGCCATGCTCTACATCGTCAATAACCTGGCTCTTCCTGTTTTTTGGAATAAGAGTTACGGGATCTTCGGTGGTGCCCAAGACGCTTTAACCCAGTGGTGGTATGGGCATAACGCGGTCGCGTTTTTTCTCACGACACCCATCCTGGGGATCATGTATTACTTTTTGCCCAAGGCTGCGAATCGACCTGTCTACAGTTATCGGCTTTCGATCGTCCACTTTTGGGCCTTGATCTTTATCTACATTTGGGCGGGTCCGCATCATCTTCTCTATACGGCCCTGCCGGATTGGGTGCAGTCCCTGGGGATGCTTTTCAGCTTAATGCTCTGGGCTCCCTCATGGGGTGGCATGCTCAATGGGCTCCTGACTCTGCGCGGCGCTTGGGACAAGGTCCGGACGGATCCGGTCCTTAAGTTTTTTGTGGCGGGGGTGACCTTCTACGGGATGTCCACCTTTGAAGGCCCGCTCCTCTCGATCAAAAGCGTGAGCGCGCTTGGGCATTATACGGACTGGATCATCGGGCATGTGCATGCAGGGGCCCTTGGGTGGAACGGTTTCATGGCAGCCGGAATGTTCTATTGGCTGGTCCCCAGGCTCTTCAAAACCGAACTGTACTCCAAAAAAATGGCGGACTATCACTTCTGGGTGGGGACCCTCGGAATCCTTCTCTACGTGATCGCAATGTGGGTAGCGGGGGTCAGCTCGGGACTCATGTGGCGTGCCTTGGCCCCGGACGGTTCCCTTCTCTATCCCGACTGGGTGCAGATCGTCAACAAGATGATGCCTCTCTATTTAGTCCGGGCGATTGGTGGCCTCCTGTTCATCATTGGATGGGGGATGATGATCTACAACATCGCCAAAACGGTCAAAGGAAAGGTTGTGATCAATGGAGAGGCCGAAGTCCATGTCTGGCGAGAAAGCGCCGACGCTCCCACGGCGACTGGCTTGATCTTCAGCAGGCCTCTTTGGATCACCCTCTTCGGGATGGTCGGAGGCTTGCTCATGGGGGCAGGGATCTATAATCGAGACAAGGGCTTCATTCTTTCGATCTTGGGTTTTGTTCTTCTTTTGATCGCCGTAGTTTGGGCCGGTTTCGGGCTCAGGACCCTCAAGGGAGGCCAAGGCTATTGGCATAAGCGTCTTGAGGCCAAGCCTCTGGCCTTCTCGGTCTTAGCCATGATTGCAGTTGCGATCGGCGGGGTCGTCGAACTTGTGCCTGGCTTGATCGTCCAGAAGAAGGTCCCTGTCCTAGCCGATGGCGGTCCTTCGGTGGAGCCCTACACACCCCTGGAGTTGGAAGGGCGGGATATCTATGTCCGCGAGGGATGCTATCTCTGTCATTCTCAGATGATTCGCCCCTTCCGCTCGGAGTTTCTCCGCTATGGAGAGCCGAGTCGTTTGGAGGAATCGATGTATGACCATCCCTTCCAATGGGGTTCGAAAAGAACTGGGCCGGACCTTGCAAGGGAAGGAATCCTTCGAAGCGATTTGGGCTGGCACTACAACCATATGTTGGATCCAAGGTCCGCTAACCCGGGGTCCATCATGCCTCCCTATCCCTGGCTCTTAACCAATAAGGTCGCGGTTTCGAAGACCGTGGAAAAGCTCAAGGCTCTGAAGACTCTGGGTGTCCCCTATTCGAACGAGGACCTCGCAAACTGCGAAGAGACTTATAGAGCCCAGGCAAAGGACCTGCTCAGGCAATTGGAAGCCAAGAAGGTCGGAACTGCGGATCCCGATAGTGAACTGGTGGCTCTGATCGCTTACCTGACCAGACTTGGCCATGGAAGGCAGCGGGCCCTCGGAAAAAAATAGGAGTGTGCCGTGATTAAAGAATTTTTTTCCAACATCAAGCTGCTCCATTGGCCGACTCTTGCGATGATTTTTTTCATCCTCTTTTTCATCGGAGTTGTTCTTTGGGTTTGGGTCTTTCACGGAAAACAGGATTACGCCGAGGTGGAAAGGCTTCCGCTTCAGGAAGATGAGGATCTTCGGGAGGATCAGGATCGATGACTGAAAAAAACATAGATCGCCCCAATCAATTGGTAGACCATGGCGAAGAAGCCCACAGCTTTGATGGGATCCAGGAGTATGACAACAAGCTTCCCAACTGGTGGCTTTGGACCTTCTATCTCGCCTGTCTTTTCTCCGTGGGCTATTGGATCCACTATCACGTTCTTCAAACGGGTCTCTCTTCTATGGAGGCCTACCAACTGGAGATGAAAGAAGCGAAGAAGGCCGCGGAAAAAAGAGAAGCAAAAAATCCCCTCACGGACGCTCTTTTGCTCAAGCTGTCGAAGGATCCCAAGATCGTCGCAGAAGGGAAAACTCTTTTTCTGAAGAATGGCTGTGTCGGCTGCCACAAAGCCGACGCAGGAGGCATGATCGGACCGAACTTGACGGATGAATACTGGCTCCATGGTGGGAAGCCGACCCAAATCTATCACACCATCTTCAATGGCGTCCCCCTGAAAGGAATGCCTGCTCAGGGGAAACTTCTGGGTCGATCCCGGATCCAAAAGCTTGTGGCCTACTTGGAGAGCATCCGCAACACCCATGTGAAAGGCGGCAAAGCTCCCCAAGGAAAAAAGGAAGAGGGTTGAGAATTCTTCCTTTTTGTTCGATCTCTAACAAATGAGTTCCACTACCAAAAAGCCAAAGGCTCTCGCCCGGCGTCCCGACCTGGAGACGCTGTATTGCATCAACGAGGATGGATCCCACAACACCATCCATCCCGCGGACGTGAAGGGAAGGTTCCAGCGGATCAAGAAGATCACCTGGACGCTGCTGATTGCGGCCTACATGATCCTTCCCTGGGTCAAGGTGGGGGGCAATCCAGCGATCTTGGTCGATCTCCCCAATCGGCATTTCTTTTTGTTTGGAAAGATCTTTAATGCTGCAGATTTTTGGCTTTTCTTTTTTATCCTTTCGGGTGTTGGCCTCTTCCTTTTCTTTTTGAGCGCGACCTTTGGTCGAGTCTGGTGTGGCTATGGTTGCCCGCAGACGGTTTTTCTGGAGGGAGTCTACCGAAGAGTGGAACGGCTGATCGAAGGGGGAGCTTCAGCGCGGGATCGGCTGGCCAAAATGCCCTGGAATGGAGAAAAAATTCGCAAGAGGTTTTCCAAACTCGGAATCTACCTTGTCATTTCCTTGATTCTTTCCCATACCTTTTTGAGCTACTTTATTCCCGTTGATGTTCTTCAGAAGGCGGTGACCTCCTCTCCCGCTGCGCATCCTGCGGCCTTCACCTTTATCCTACTCTTCACTGCCATCATCTTCGGGAACTTTACCTGGTTCAGGGAGCAGCTCTGCCTGATCGTTTGCCCCTACGGGCGTTTGCAATCGGCTCTCTACGACCCTGACACGATTGTGGTGGGATATGACCGGAAGAGGGGAGAACCCAGGGGCCGTTACAACCAGAGCGGAGAGCATGGCGATTGTATTGATTGTTACCGCTGCGTGGCCGTTTGCCCAACAGGCATTGATATCCGCAATGGGACGCAGATGGAATGTGTGGGTTGCGCCAACTGCATTGACGCCTGTGACGTGGTCATGGACAAGGTCAAAAAGCCCCATGGCCTGATCCGCTATGATTCCGAAAATGGCTTTGAGGGGAAAAAAACGCGGATTCTTCGGCCCCGGACCATCCTCTACATGGCGATTATGGCTCTATGGTTGGGGGCATTCATGTATGCCGTTTTCGGACATTCCCCCTTCGATGCCGAACTGGTTCGGCTGCGGACGGATTCGGTGTTTACGATAGACAATGGCAGGATCCGGAATCAATTCCGCCTCCAATTGACCAATAAACTGGGGAATGCGACCCAGTTTGAAATCAAGGCTCTTGAACCGGAAACGGCCCAATTTGTTTTGAGTGCCAAAAGCGTACTGTTGAAATCCCTGGAAAGCCGGAACATCCCAATCTTCGTGTTCCTGCCCGAAAAGGAGTATAAACCGGGGACGGATGTGCGCCTTTTGGTGCAAAGCAAGGCCGGTAAAAAAATGGTCCAAGGTCGTTTCCTTGGACCTCGAAAGTAGGACCTCAGGAGAACAATGCAGTGAAGACTCTTCGCGCGATGATTTACAAACGCCCTTGGCTCCTGGTGGTCTTTTTCTTGACCTTCATGGTTTTTCTTTCCATCACCATGGTTGTGATTGCTGTGATGAATCCCCCGGATTTGATTTGAGTAAAAAACTCTTTTGAGGAACGAAGAGTCCTTGGAAGCTGAGAGGTTTTGATCTTCCCAAAAGCCCAGAGGGCTTTCGACCGAAAACCCCGCGGACGGGATTTCTACAAAAGCTCGAGAACCTTTTCGGGGGGACGCCCCATTCTTGCAACCTTTCCTCGAATGGCGATCGGGCGCTCCAAGAGTTTTGGATGTTCGGCGATGGCTGCGAGCAGCTCTCCCCTGCTTTTTCCCTGGAGGCCCAACTCCTTGAAGAGGGCTTCCTTTTTCCGAAGAATGGGATCCAGGCTCTCCGTCCCGAGCATGTCCAGGATCTCCTCCAACTCCTCCACCGTGGGAGGGTTTTCAAGATAGAGCCGAAGCTCGAGCGGAACCCCCCTTTCTTCCAACAGGCTCTTCGTCTGCCGGGACTTACTGCAACGGGGATTGTGCCAAAGCACCACCTTCTCCATCGTTTCACTCATGGGCTAGAGCATACACTCCCCTCGCCCTCAACTACAACTCCACCGGACACTGCTCCGAGGCTTCCCCAAAGGCCCGCCTGACCAAAAAGTCCTGTTCCCTTTGGTGGCGGCTGTAGGAGCCTGTGGCCGGACTTGTGGAGGGGGGACGGCCTGCGTAGAGGAAATCGAGGCCTTGTTCGAAGGTCAGCATGTGGAAGAAATAAAGAAGAATAAATTAAAAAATAACTCTTTGGTGTTGACATGCATTTTTTCTTGACAAGACTGAAAGTCCAGGTTTTCCAAAAAAACCGGAAAGGAAAGACAAATGCTTTACCACCCAAACTTAATCGCTGAGCCCAAGAGGAGCGATCTTCGGAAAAAAGTCTTATGGAGCTTTGTAGCTTTGTGGATGAGTCTTGTTTCGGGAAATCTCGTTTCCCAAATAAGGTTTCAAGTCTTCCCCCGGTTCCCTCTTTTTTCTGATTCAAGTGGATCCCGAAATATTGGAAGGGGGGATTTTGATGGGGATGGGGATGAGGATTTGGTTCTAACTAGGGGTGGAGCGGGAGAATACCATCGATTGTTCTTTAATGACGGTTTTGGACATTTTTCGGATGTAACCAAAAGCCATTTTCCTATGGATCGGGATGTGGCAGCTTTTGGAGTCTTGGTCGAAGATTTTGACCAAGATGGGGACCTGGACATTTTGTTTGGGACATCTTTTTTGCGAACCAGCAAGCGATATCAATTCCTTTTCTATATCAATGATGGAAAGGGCCACTTCAAAGATGAAGGGAACGTTCGCTTTCCCCTTGATCCTATTTGCCCTGATACTTTTAGTATTGCAAAGGGTGACTTTGATGGAGATGGGGATGTCGACTTTGTCGTAGGGAATTATCGGTTTTTCAAGAATGGTCTTCTGTTCTACGAGAATATGGCCAAGGGGTTTTTCCTGGATACGACTGTAAGAAAAAAAAGATTGCCAAGGACTCGGCCCGAAATTTCCCAGATTGTGCCTGCAGATTTGGATCTGGATGGAGATTTGGATCTCGTTGTGACTCGTTTCGCCTCGGCTGGCCAAAGTATTTTTTGGAACAATGGGAAAGGGTATTTTCATGAAACGAAGCTGGCGTTGATTACTTCCCCTCCGATTCTGTGGACGTATAGGTCTGTTGCGGTAGGGGATGTCAACGGAGACCGATACCCTGATTTGTTTTTTGTGAATGAGAGTGGAGCCTCTTCCATTAATCCTCCTGGACTCAATGCAACTTCCTTATGGATTAATGACCATAAGGGGAAATTTAAAGAAGTGACAAAATCAAATCTCCCGGTTTTTAATATCACAAAGCAGCGTATTGGGGGAATGTTTGTTCGGTTGAAGGATTTGGACTTGGATGGGGATTTGGATGCTTTTTTGAGTTTTGCTAAACTTTACCGTCCTACAGTGAAAAACAGAGGTTTTTTCTTTATTTTAGAAAATAATGGAAATGGTGTCTTTAAGGATGTACCAAAGACTTATTATCCCTCTTCCTTTCCGGAAGATGCTGTTGATTGTGTCCTTTACGATATTGACAATGACCAGGACCCGGACATTGTTTTTCCCGGAGGCGATGTTCCTCTTCAAACTTTAAAAATTAGGGCCCGTATTTTGTTCAATACTTACCGTCATTTGTACGCTCCAGCGCCTCCTCAACTAGGAAAACCCTACGAGTTACGTTTGATGGGACCTTCCAATCAATTCGCCCTTTTATATTCCTCTTTCGGATCCGGAAGGATTGACATGGGCTTTTTAGGGGTTTTGCGTTTGGACCCCGCCAAGGGGATTTACCCATTAGGGTTAATTTCTTTTGATTCGAAAGGGAATGGTAAAGCTATCGTTCCTATGCCTCCTTTAAAGGACACACAATTAAAAGGAAAAGCCCTATTCTTCCAAGCCTTGATCATACAATCGAAATACCCAGGAACCGCTTTTTCCAATGCGGTTATTGATCTCATTAAAAAATGAGGAAAAACCATCCTTGTTTCCTGCCATATTCTAAGAAACTCTAAGAATCTTTGAACGTTTCCCTCAACTACAACTCCACCGGACACTGCTCCGAGGCTTCCCCAAAGGCCCGCCTGACCAAAAAGTCCTGTTCCCTTTGGTGGCGGCTGTAGGAGCCTGTGGCCGGACTTGTGGAGGGGGGACGGCCAGCGTAGAGGAAATCGAGGCCTTGTTCGAAGGTCAGCATGTGGAAGAAGCACCATGCGCCCATGTTTTTTGGCTCTTCCTGGACGAAGACGAGGGTTTCGGCCTTGAATCGGTCGATTTCGGCTTGGATGGCTTCGAGGGGGAAGGGGTAAAGCTGTTCGACGCGGGTGATGGCGATCTCCTCGAGCGTTTTCTCTTCGCGGTGGGCGAGAAGGTCGTAGTAGACCTTGCCGGAGCAAAACAAGTGGCGGCGGACTTTGGAGGGTTCCGCTTGGGTGTCGGGGAGGACCTCGTGAAAACGGCAGCCTTCTTCGAAGTCCTCATGGGGGCTTGCGGCGCGCCGGTCCCGGAGCAGACTCTTGGGGGTGAGGATGATTAGGGGGCGCTTGGTCTTTGCCTTTCCTTGGCGGCGGAGGAGGTGGAAATACTGCGCGGAACTTGTGCAGTTGGCCACGGTCCAGTTGCCTTGTGCGCAGAGTTGTAGAAAGCGCTCGGGCCGCGCGCTTGAATGTTCGGGTCCCTGCCCGTCGAAGCCATGGGGGAGCAGCATGACCAGGCCGGCGGTTTGGCCCCACTTGGTCTCACCGGAGGCGAGGAACTGATCGATCGGGATCTGGGCCCCGTTGACAAAATCGCCGAATTGCGCCTCCCAGATGCTGAGGTCTCTGGGGCGCACAAGGGCGTAGCCGTATTCAAAACCGACCACCGCTTCTTCGGCCAGGAGAGAGTCCCAAACCTGGAAGCTCCGCCCCTTGGCTGCGAGCTGCTTGAGAGGGATCCATGCTGCGCCCGTGACCTGGTCCCTGATGACTGCGTGGCGATGGGAGAAGGTTCCCCGCCCGCTGTCCTGACCCGCGAGGCGGATCGAAACCCCATCCTGCAGCAGGCTTCCGAAGGCCAGGGTCTCCGCACAACCCCAGTCGATGCCCCGCTTGCCCTGGACCATATCCTCGCGTCGTCTGAGTTGTCCAAGCAGGTTGGGGTGGACCACCAGGCCCTCAGGCATGGTATTGGTGGTCTCGATGATGGACACCAACTGCGAACCGGGGATTCCGGTCTCGGGGCTGGGACCTTTGACATAGTCCTTCGGGGAGTGGTCGCAAAGCTCGAGGACTTCTTCGTCCGGGGGTTGGTCAGGCCTCTCCTTGCGGGATGCTTCCAGGGCCTTTCGCAACTCTTGGTCGAAGTCCTTGCTAATGGCTTCGGCTTCGTCCCGCGACATGGCTCCGCGCCGGACCAAGAGGTCAATGTAGTTCTGCCTCACCGTCGGGTGACTCGCGATCTTTTTGTAGAGCAGAGGTTGAGTGTAGAGGGGTTCGTCCCCTTCGTTGTGGCCGCGGAGGCGATAACAAACCATGTTGAGGAAAACGTCCGCCTTGAAGCGATGGCGATAGTCCGCTGCGACGTGGATGCCGCGCAGGACCGATTCGGGGTTGTCTCCGTTGGCATGGAGGATGGGGGCTTCAATCATCTTGGCCAAGTCGGTGGGGTTGGTCGTGGAATAGAGATCCTCGGGTCCTGCTGTGAAGCCGATCTGGTTGTTGACGATGAGATGGACGGTGCCTCCGACGCTGAAGGCGGGGAGGTTGGACATCTGCAGTGTCTCGGCCACGACCCCCTGGCCTGTGAAGGCCGCGTCCCCATGGATCAGAACCGCAACGGTATTTTCCCGCGCTCGATCCCCCGCCAGGTCCTGGAGTCCCCGGCACATCCCTTGGACCACCGGATCCACGGCCTCAAGATGGCTCGGGTTGGCGGAGAGGATGACTTCGCATTCCTTGCCGGTGGGAGTGACATAGGTCCCCTTGGCTCCCAGGTGGTATTTGACATCCCCGCTGCCTTCAGAGGATTTCGGGAGAAGGACACCCTCGAACTCGCGGAAGATCGCTTCGAAGGATTTGTTTTGGATGTTGGCCAGCACGTTGAGGCGGCCGCGGTGGGCCATGCCCAGGACGATCCGCTTCACACCTTGTTCTGCAAGGCGGTCGATCAACTCAGCCAGAGCCGGGATCAGCGTGTCGGCTCCTTCGAGAGAAAAGCGCTTATTGCCTGGGTAACGGGTGTGGAGGAAGCGCTCGAAATTTTCCGCGCGCACCAGGCGTTCGAGGATGCGGACCCGATCTTCGTGGGAGAAGGCTTCTTCATTGCGCCTCTGCTCCACGCGGGCGCGGATCCAATGCTTGCGCTCGCGGTTGCTGATGTGCATGTATTCGAGGGACCAACGCCTGCAATAGGTTTCTCTGAGGACTTCGAGAATCTCCCGAAGGGTCGCCCAGGGTTTGCCACAGAGATCCCCCGCGAGAAACTTGCGATCCAGGTCCCAGATGGTGAAGCCATAGGTCGTGACGTCGAGGGAGTCCTCGTGGACCGGCGCGTATTCGAGTGGATCCAGATCGGCGAGGAGGAAACCGCGGACACGGTAGGCGTTGATGAGCTGCCAGATTTGCACTTGCTTCTCAGCCCTCTCGGCCTCTGAGCTGCGGCCCCCCTGGTCCTGCTGCGCATTCCATGGCGACCAGGGCACCCGCATCTGGCTGAAGATCTCTTGATAGAATTCATCCGCCCCTTGGAGGAGCTCTTCCATCCGTTTCAGCAGAAGGCCCGATTCGGCTCCCTGCACCGTGCGGTGGTCGTAGGTGCTGGTGAGAGTCATGACAGGTCCCAGAGCCGCATCAGCCACGGTTTCGGGGGACATGGCCCGGGCGTGGACGGGGATCCCGATGGAGCCCGTTCCGATGATGATGCCCTGACCTTCCATCAGGCGGGGGACACTCATGCTGGTGCCAAAGCCCCCCGGATTGGTCAGGCTGACGGTTGTTCCCTGAAAATCCAGAGCCGTGAGTTTCCCCTCGCGCCCGCGCCGAACGATGTCTTCGTAGGCGAGCAGGAATTCGGCGAAGCTCAGTTCTTCACAATGCTTGATGTTGGGGACCACGAGCATGCGGCCGTCCTTGCTTGCCACGTCGATGGCGAGGCCGAGGTTGATATGCTTGGGTTTGGCTTTGAAGGCCTTGCCTTCCTGCTCGGTGTAGAAGGCCTGGCAGCCCGGGTGTTCGCTGAGGGCACGGATCAAAGCGAAGGCGATGAGGTGGGTGTAGGAGGCCTTGCCCAGGGCCCGCACCCGCAGGTGGGCGTTGAGGATCTTGCGGTTTTCGTCCAAAACCTTGACAGGGATGGTGCGCACGGAGGTTGCTGTGGGCACGCTGAGGCTGGCCTTCATGTTGTCGGCGATCTTGCGTGCCAGGCCCCTCAGGGGTTCGAGAGTTACCTCTTCGTTGCTTTGCTTTTCAGGAGCAGCTTTTGGGGAGGGTTTTGGCTTTGTTTCCTTCGGAGAAGCCGCTGCTTTTTTTGCGAGGGCCTTTCCGCCAGCTTTGGGGCCCTCCACCGAGGAAAACCAATTCCTCCATTCCTCATCGATCGCGGCAGGATCTTTCTGCCATTTTTCGAAGAGAGATGCCACGTAGGCTGCGTTCACACCAAACTGTTCTTCGAAATCGATCATCTTGCTCGCTACCTGTTCCGCTTGGCTTCCGAGTCCATCAATCCTCAAGAGCAAAGCGGTCTAAAAGGGGAAAGGATAAGGGTTTGCCCATAACTTCATCGTCGCTTCCTTCCATGAAACTTGGGAAGGGAGCCTTGTTTCTTGCTATTTTTTCTCAATTTGGCACCAAGTCGAAGCTGTGCAAGAGTTGAGCACCATCTTCTTCTTCAGCATTCTCTGTTTAGGGGCTGTACGACGGGGGGAGGGGATGATAAATTCTTTCACTCCTTTCTATCCCTCCCAGCCTCCTGCCAAGGTTCAGGATTCACCTTTCCCTTGGGGGGAACAAGTTCTGTCCTTTGCTGGGTTTTTTGGAGGGTCCACCTCCTTTTCTCTATGGAGTCTTTTTCTATGAAAACACGTTCACTTCGTTTTCTTTCCATGAGTCTGGGTGCTGCCTTTTTGGTCAGCGCCCTCTCCGCTCAGTCGACTTTCTATGTGGATGTCGCCACAGGTAAAGACACAAACTCAGGGACCTCCCGGGCTAAACCCTGGAAGTCCATGACCAAGGCAGCCTCCACGATGCCCAAAGGTTCCATCCTTCTGGTGTTTCCCGGAGTCTATGGGCCGAACACTTCCGGAGATTCATTCCCGATTACCTTTGGTGTGGTCGATCAGACCAATTGCAAGGTCATCGCGGTCGGCGGACCGAGCAAGACCATCATCGACGGGGCGGGAAACACAGGCTTTGGTCTTGTCCGCTTCCGTTCCAAATGTCCTGGAATTCGTTTTACTGGCTTTACCTTGAGAAACATGGGGAAGTCCTTCTGGTCCGAAGCGATCCGCATGGGGTCGGCCTCGGGAGGGCAGTTCGCAGCCGTGAAGGCCGAAGTCGATCACTGTGTGTTCGAGAAGGTGCATCGTGCGCTCGTCATCTTTGGATCTCCTCCTCAGACTACGGTCAGCGATGGAAACTCCTTTCACGACAACCTGATCCTTCCCACGACCGGACAGGCGATCGCGGTGTATGGGATCGGGGCCAACTACATCTATAACAACACCATCGTCAGCCCTGGGCACGACGGAATCTTCCTCTCCGACGCCGCCTTTAAGCAGTGGTGCGGCGGGGTTGTCCGAAACAACATCATCGTCGGTGGAGCAGCAGCCGGGGTGATCGCGGACAATACTGCTTTCAAAAAGGTCGGAACCAAGGTGAATGGTCCCATCGTCGAAAACAACGACGCCTTCGGGATGAAGGGGCGCAACTACGCAGGTTTCCCGGTTGCGAGCAACAACCTCCAAGTCGATCCCAAGTTTGCGAATCCGACAAAGGGGGACTACCGCTTGACGGCTGCCTCCCCGGTGCTGGACAAGGGTTCAGCCAATCTCCCCAAAATCCGCCACGACATGGATAGCTATCCTCGTTTCTTTGCCTACAAAGGGTCGGTTCGGATTCCTGACATGGGAGCGTACGAGCTGCATCGCCAGAACATGGTTGTCTCGACAGCCCTTCGGGTGGGCAAAACCGGAAGCATTCAATTCAGTGGGACTCCGGGGATTGGGGTGGCTTTATTCTCACTGGATGATTTCAGCGCCCAGACTCCTTTTGGGATCCTCCTGATCCATCCGGCTTTCTTGATTACCGCCGCCACAGCGGTCTCTTCGATTCCGGGAACAAGGCCCATCGCCATCCCCAATGATCCTAAATTGCTGGGGGTCCGCCTTGTTCTGCAGGGTGGCTCGATCAATGGGGTCAATAAGGTCCTGGAGCTGCTCCAAGTTGCTGAGCAGGTGCTGTAGGCCTTACTAGGAAATTCTTAGGAAACCCGTGGAAACCGTGGAAAACCCCTCCGGGGGTTTTTGGTAAAAACGCTTCCAGCGTTTTTGAGATGTTCAGAGGCTTTTGGATCGGGAAGTTTTTGGCCTTCCCAAAAGCCCGGAGGGCTTTCCACCTAAAAACCCCCGGAGGGGTTTTCCACGGTTTCCTACGTCGGATCGGCAGAGAGGAGGGGCTGTTGGGCCTCAGCTTGTGCCATTCTGGCAAGCCTCCCGTTTCAAATAAGGACAAGTGTCAATGTAAATTGTTTTGTATTAGTATGTTATAGATATTTGTCCCTCCTGGCACAAGCTTTGATATCCGCTGGCCTCAGAGCAGGCATTCGGGCCCTTGGGGTCCTCAGGAGGAAAAACTATGTCGAAAATCATTGGAATCGATCTCGGGACCACAAACTCGGTCGTGGCCGTTATGGAAGGTGGCCAGCCGATCGTGATCCCTAATTTGGAAGGTGCTCGCACGACTCCTTCAGTCGTCGCCTTTACCGAAAGCGGTGAGCGCCTCGTGGGGGCCCCAGCTAAGCGTCAGGCGATCACGAACCCCAAGAATACGATTTATTCAGTCAAGCGATTTATGGGGCGGCGCCACAACGAGGTTGCTGCGGAGGAAAAGATTGTCCCCTACGAAATCGTGGGGGGGCCGGATGAGCTGGTCAAAGTCCACGTCCGAGGCAAGGATTACACTCCACCCGAAATCAGCGCCATGATCCTTCAATACCTGAAGGAGAGTGCAGAAGCCTACCTGGGCGAAAAAGTGGACAAGGCGGTCATCACCGTGCCTGCCTACTTTAACGATTCCCAGCGTCAGGCCACCAAGGACGCTGGAAAAATCGCTGGACTCGAGGTCATGCGTCTCATCAATGAGCCAACCGCCGCTTCCCTTGCCTATGGCCTCCAGAAGAAAAAGAACGAAAAGATCGCAGTCTTCGATCTTGGGGGAGGAACCTTTGACCTCTCCGTCCTCGAGTTGGGAGATGGGGTGTTCGAAGTCCTTTCCACGCATGGGGACACCCACCTCGGTGGAGACGACTTCGATCAGGCCGTCATCAACTGGCTGATCGAGGAGTTCAAGAAGGAGTCCGGAATTGATCTCGGAAATGATCAAATGGCCATGCAGCGTTTGAAGGACGCCGCTGAAAAAGCCAAGATCGAGCTGAGTTCTGCGGTGCAAACCCAGATCAATCTCCCCTTCATCACCATGGATGCCAGTGGCCCCAAACACCTCAACATGAATCTGACTCGGGCCAAGTTTGAGCAGCTCATCGATGGCTTGGTGGAGCGCTGCCGGAAGCCCTGCGAGACTGCTCTGAAAGATGCCAAGCTCAAAGCGAGTGATGTGGATGAAGTGATCCTCGTCGGAGGTTCGACCCGCGTTCCCAAGGTTCAGGCCTTGGTCAAGGAGATTTTCGGCAAGGAGCCCAACCGTTCGATCAACCCGGACGAGGCCGTTGCTCTCGGTGCCTCGATCCAAGGGGCCCAGCTCGCCGGCGAAGATGTTGGAGACATGGTACTCCTGGATGTGACTCCCTTGTCCTTGGGGATCGAAACCCTTGGCGGAGTCATGACCGTTCTCATCCCTCGAAACACTACGATTCCGACCAGCAAGTCCGAAACCTTCTCCACGGCTGCGGACAATCAAACCGCTGTGGACATCCATGTCCTCCAGGGAGAAAGGGAATTCGCCAAGGACAACCGGACCCTGGGTAAGTTCCAACTCACCGGGATCCCGCCGGCACCTCGTGGGGTTCCCAAGATCGAAGTCACTTTTGACATCGACGCCAACGGCATCCTGAACGTCAAGGCTAAGGATGCAGGGACCGGTAAGGAGCAGAAGATTGTCATCCAGACTTCCTCCGGCTTGACCGAGGAAGAGGTCGAAAAAATGCGTCAAGAGGCCGAGGCCCACGCATCGGAAGACAAGCAGCGCCGTGAGCTTGTCGAAGAAAAGAACAAGGCCGACAACCTGGTCTACGAAGTCGAAAAGAACCTTAAGGATCTCGGTGAGAAGATCCCCGAAGAGGACAAGACCAAGATCGAGGAGAAGGTCGAGGCTCTGAAGAAGGTCAAGGATGGAGAAGATCTCGAAGCCATCAAAAAGGCCGCCGAAGAGTTGACCGGGGCTTCCCATAAGCTGGCGGAGATCCTCTACCAGCAGCAGGGCTCGCAGCAACAAGCCGGTCCGCAACCCGGAGCAGAGGGTGAGCCTGCTGGATCGACGGCTTCTTCCGGAGCCGGCGATGAAGAAATCAAGGACGCTGATTTCGAGGTGAAGTAAAAGGCCAAGCAAGGCCGATCCACGACCGCCGAGGGCTCTGATCCGCCGGCGCTGGATCCGACCCGTCCGCAGGGAAAAGAAGCCTGTGGACGGGTTGTTCCTTAGGTGGCTCCCTGATACCAGAAGAACTTTCGCTTTTGGAGGGGCCGGGATTTCTCGACAAACCGTTACCTTCCCGCCCCCTTGGCGCTAAGTTCCTGGTAATGATTGAGGTTCGGGGATTGACCAAAGATTACGGTTCTTTTCGAGCCGTGGACGACCTCTCCTTCCAAGTAAAGGATGGAGAGGTTGTTGGCTTTCTCGGGCCGAACGGGGCAGGAAAAACCACCACCATCCGGGTGCTCACCGGCTTCCATCCGGCGAGTTCCGGGACGGTTCGGATCAACGGCTATGACGTGGTCCAGGATTCGCTCCTTGTTCGTTCGACCCTCGGCTATCTCCCTGAGCAGATCCCTCTCTATGGAGATCTTCGCGTCCAGGAATACCTCAGCTATCGCGCCGGTCTCAAGGGACTCGGAGGCAAGGAGAGGCGGAGAGAAGTCGAAGCTGTGATGGAAGCCGCGGGGGTCACTGAGATGCGCCGCCGCCTCTGCTCCCAAGTTTCAAGGGGCTACCGGCAGAGAGTGGGCCTGGCAGATGCCCTGCTCGGTTCTCCCAAACTCTTGGTCTTGGACGAGCCGACTTCGGGTCTCGACCCCAACCAAAGGCGCAAGGTCCGCGACTTGGTGCGGAGCTTAAAAGAGCAGCACACGATTTTGTTTTCCAGTCACATCCTTTCGGACGTCGAGGACGTCTGTGATCGGATTCTCCTGATCCATCGTGGAAAGTTGCGGGCTGCGGGAACCCTGGACGAACTCAATCTCGAATTGGGTGGGGAGGAGCTGCGGTTTCGGGTTGAGGCGCAGAGCCAAGAGGTGGCTGCCTTGATGCAGGAGCTTCTCCCTGGGGTGGAGGGGAGCCTCGATGAAGAAAAGGGCTGGACCCGGGCGAGCTACAGGATTCCGCCCCATGCCTCGGTGGATTCTGAGGCTCTCAGTCTGACCTTGGGCAAGGCCTTTTTTCAGAAGGGCCGGCCTCTGTCGGAGCTTTGGATCCATCGTCCGAGCCTGGAAGAAACCTTCTTCGCTTTGACGCAGGACCGGGAGGTGGCACCTTGAGCAGCGTACCCAAAATCCATCATCGCCTGGGCATTCTCTTCAAACGAGAACTCTTCGGCTTGCTTGTATCCCCGATTACCTACCTTGTTTTCACCCTCTTTTTCTTTTTCCGGGCCTTCGAGGTGCAAACCTTGATCGAAAGCTTCGCGGGAGGAGGAAGCCCCAGCCGCTTCGCCTATTATTTCTTGGCGAGCCCTTCGACCCAGTTTGCAGTGGTCGTCATTCCCCCGATTTTGACCATGCGTCTTTTGGCCGAAGAAAAGCGCAGCGGGTCGTTGGAGCTCTTGATGACGGCACCTGTGCGGGACTGGGAAGTTGTGGTGGCCAAGTGGGGGGCGACCTGGCTTTTGTTCGCCCTTCTTTGGGTGCCGAGTTTTTTGCAGATCCTCGTGCTGATGCGGCCGGGATACCTTGGGGCGAGCTTGCCGATGGGGCAGCTTTTTGCCGGATACCTGGGCCTCTTTTTGGTGGGTTCTCTCCTTCTGGCGGTGGGACTTTTTACTTCCTCCTTGACCGAAAATGTATTGCTGGCCTCCCTGACTTCCCTCCTGGCGGGCCTGGGTCTCTTGGTGGTTCCCCCCATGTTGGCTGAAAAGCTTGGAGGCAGTTCCTTTTCACAGCTCTCTGTCGATTCTTCGATTGGGCAAACCTTGTTGGCCCAGTTCCAAGTCGTCCGTCATTTGGGCTCCTGGTTTTTTAGAGGCTTGATCGACACGGGGCAGCTCGTGTTCTATGCCTCGACCACGGCTCTTTTTCTGTTTTTGACGGTCCGCTCACTGGAGTCGAGGAAGTGGCGATGAAGCAGAGCTTTGGCGTGTGGAACAAGCTGCGCACGGCCATGGGTGTGTTCACTGTTGTACTGCTCTCGCTCCTGGTCTGGGCTTTGGTCAACGTGGTCTTTACCAAGCCTGAGTTCCGAGGGCTGATCGATCTAACCAGGGGGGCGCGTTTCACTTTGAGCGATGCCACCAAGGCGCTCGTCCGAGAAGTGCGGGAAGGTCCACATGTGCTGGAGATCCACACCTTTATTCTTCAATTTCCCAAGGGGGATCCCAGGGCGCGGATTCAAAACCAGGTCGTGGAGCTGACGCGGGATCTCTTGGAGCGCCTTCGCTACTTGGGGGGACAAAAAATCAAGGTCATCCACCATGACCTCTACCGAGAAATCCAGTCCAGTCGGCAGGCTCGGGATGAGTTGGGGATCAAGCGCTTCAATACCTTGGTGCTCAAACTCGGAGCGCGAAAACGCATCTTGGGGATCCTGACCGATCTTGCCGACATCGAGTTTCCTACGGAGAAACCTCTGCCCGGCCAACCCTTGGTGCCTGTCCTGCGGTCCTTTCCCGGAGAGGCTGCCGTTTCGAGCGCTCTGGGGGGCTTGCTGCACGATCGCAATCTTCTTGCCTGTTGGCTGACAGGCCACGAAGAAGGCCTCCCGACGGATGGGAGCGGGGTAGGCTACGCGGAACTTGCGCGACAGTTAACTCAAAATGGTTTTGAAAATCGCATCCTCGATCTCGACAAGGAGCCGCGCATTCCGAAGAACTGCCGGCTCCTCTTGGTGATGCAAGCCAAGAGGCCGATCTTCCAACGGCATGTAGGCAAGCTCCTCAACTTTTTGCGAGGCGGTGGGCGGATCTTGATGACAGAAGGGTATTGGCTCGGAACGGAACAACAGTCCTTTTCCTCGCTCCTCGGGCCCTTGGGCCTCCGCCTTCGGTCCTCCTTGCTATGTAACGGCATCCTGGATCCCTCCGGTGGCTTACCTGCCTATGGGACCGAGGAGTGTTTGAACCTGCAGATTTCCTCGGGGCTCAACGGGACCCATCCCGCGACCGAAGGCTTGCGGAAAAGAGGGGAGTCTTTTGTGCTGCGTTGGGGGCGGGCCATTGAGGTTTTGGATCCAAAGGAGAACAAACTGGAGCCAGGTCTTCGGGTGACCCGCTTGCTCTCGACGCATCCCTTCGCCTTTGAGGAGGAGGTTCCCAAGGGGCGCCCGCCCGACTTCCGGCCGGCGAGCGAATCGGAGCTCGGAGTGAAGACTGTCGGGGTGAGTGTGGCCCTACCGGGAGGAGGCGGAAAAAAAGGCAAGAAGCAAGAAGAGGGCGAACGAGAGGGGCGCATGGTCCTGTTGGGGGGGATGGCCTTTCAAAATGGAGAGCAGCTCCTCGAGCGCAACCTAAACCTTGCCCTTTCTTTGGTCCGATGGTTGTCCCATCAGCGAACCCTCGTCCGAACAGGGACCCTCTCCTTGGCCAAGGAGCAGATGGATGTCTCCCCACAAGCCCGGAGTCGGGCCAAGTGGGTTCTTTATCTGGTCCCCGCTCTCTTTCTCTTCCTTGCGCTCTTCGTCCTCTTCTGGAGGAGACGGTCATGAGACAAAAATCCCTGCCGATTCTTTTCGTGTTCGCCGCAGTTTTGCTCGGCCTTTATTTTCTGAAAGGGGACAAGGGCAGGGGTTCCCAGGAGCTGGGCAAACGCAGTGCTCTTCTCCAGGGGATGGAGAAGGAGGAACCCACCGAACTTCTGTTGAGAGAACGCTCGGGAATCCGTTACTTCCGTTTTGTTCGAGCCGGCTCAGGTTGGAGAATTGTGGATCCGATCCTGGACGAGGCCAACGAGTCCTTGATTCGGACCATCCTGAACAGCTTGGCCGGGATGACCAAGGAACTGGTTCGGCCCAAGAAGAAGGTGACCCTGGGTTTCCTCAAGGAGTGTGGCTTGGCGGAGCCCAAGGGTTGGATCGAAGTTCGAGGAGAACAAAAACGCCTCAAGCTCGCATTGGGTGGGGAGGATGTGGTCCCTGGAATGGCCTTTGTGCAAATCGATGGGGATATTTATAGAGCACCCATTGGCCTTCAGAGCCTTCTTACCCAAAACCTGGATGATGTGCGAAACCGGTTTTTGTTTCGAAACCGGGCGGAAGGGATCCGTGAGATTGTGTTGGACCGGCGTTCGGATGAAGGGAGGCGGCTGAAAATACGGATCCAAGCTAAAGGGCTCGGTTTTGAGCTTCTCGAGCCTTTCCGGGCGCGGGCAGGAACTCTTGCGGTTCGACATCTATTAAAACGGCTCCTCTCGGTTCAGGCCGATCGCTTTCGAAGTGCCAAAGACCTAAACCCGATGCTTTTCCAAGATCCCTGGCTCCGCGTGGAAGTCCAAGGGAGTTTAGGAAGAGAAAAGGTCGTGATCAGCGATTTGGTCCCTTCCCCCAAAAAAAACCAGCTCCTTGGGCTACCTACCCATTCCTCCACGGTCTTTGGAATGCGGGAGGGGCGTCCCTTTCTCCTGGAACTGGATCCCAAGGCCCTGGGACGCAGCTTGGTCCAACCCGTGGAGTCCTTGATCGACCAAGTGCTTTGGACCTTTGACCCGGCCAAGGCTGAGCGCCTTCATCTTCGGCGTCCCGGTGGGGCCCTAGGTTTCCCCAAGGGTCTCAAAAACCTTCCCGGTTTCGTCCTCGAATCCAATGGTCAGGAGGGGGGCTTTCGCTTGTTGAAACCGATGCTCATCCAGGGAGAACCCGGGCCTCTGTCCGATCTTTTTCAAGCACTCAGACATCTGAGAGTCCAAGGTCTTCTCCAGGGGAAGGAGGCGAAAAAAGCCTTGGCTCTCTTCCAACCTCCCGATCTCGAAATCCGTTTGGTCCCCGGTCCCCAGGTGCGGGCTCCAGAGGTAGGAGTCCAACTCAAAATGGATAGAGGGCGCTTGCTTGCCCGAAGGGAGGGGGAGTCGCTTGTCTTCGTGGTTGGCCCCAAGCCTTTCCCCTATTTGATCCAACCATGGTGGGTCTACGTGGAGCGGATTGCCTTTCGGCTCCTTGGCACGCAACCTTTGCAAGAACTGTTGGTGGAGCAGGGGAGCAAGAAGGTCCTGTTTCGTGCAGATTCCCAAAAGGGTTGGCTTCGGGATGGGGTCCCCGAACCCGATTTTCAGGACAGTTTGGATGCGATCAAACGTCTGCGTGCCGCCCGTCCCCTGGGTCCGATGGAAAGTGTCCAAGAAAAGCCGCCTCTGCTGGCTACCCTGAGGTTTTTCGGTCCCCGGCAATCCCGGAAAAAGCCTGGAAAGGTTTTGGGAGTTCTGCAGCTCTATGGCGAGATGAAGGGGGACCAAGCCCTTCTCGCACATCAGGAGGGAGCCCCCATTCTTTTTCAGCTCTCCAAAGGCCGAAGCCGCCTCCTTCGCACCCTCCTCCCCTAAAAGCCCCGGACCGGTTTTTTATGGGATCTTTGATTTTTTTTCAGCCCAAATTCACGGCATGAATAGGAACAGATCCCTAGAAAAGACGCGGAATTCTCCCCACCTGAATGAGTTTTCAACAGGTTTTCCACAGTTCATCCACAATCAGTAGTGTTGACAGTCCCAAAGTTGTCCCATATATTGTGATTCTTCTCCTCGGTTCTCTCAGCATGTCTAAGCTCTGATCTGGAAAGAGGTTCTGTCTTCTTTCCTAGGCTTTTTCTCCCATAAAGGAGTGAAAATTCCCCTTGTTAGGGCTTGGATCAATGCCCCCGGTGGAGGGACCACCTCGGTGAGAGCGGATTTTGGAGGAGGGTAAGAATACTCTGGGAGGGAGTATGAAAATCACAAGGCTGTTCACCAAGGCTGGGAAAGGTCCCTACGAGGGCCTTGAGTTTGTTCGACGCACCAGTGAGATCCGTAATCCGGATGGCTCATTGGTCTTTCAGCACCGGGACATTCGTGTTCCCTCGGGCTGGAGCCAGGTTGCAACGGACATTCTCGCCCAAAAATACTTCCGTAAGGCGGGAGTTCCCAAGGTGGAGGGTCTTGATGAGGTCAAGTTCCGGTATGACCGGCGCAAGAAGAGCTCCTGTGCCCTTGGCAATGCCTTGGGGAGACCCAAGGAAGACGAGGATGGAAACCTGCAGTTTGGGGGAGAATCGGATGCTCGCCAGGTCTTTCATCGCTTAGCTGGCTGCTGGACCCACTGGGGAGATAAATACGGTTACTTTGACAGCCTTGAGGATGCCCGGGCCTTTTATGACGAGCTCTCCTACATGCTTGCCCGTCAGATGGCCGCTCCCAACTCTCCGCAATGGTTCAACACAGGTTTGCACTGGGCCTATGGGATCGGAGGGCCTGCCCAGGGACACCACCTGGTGGATCCCAAGAGCCACAAACTTAGGCTGGCCAAGAACGCCTATGAACATCCCCAACCGCACGCCTGCTTTATCCAAAGTGTCAGAGACGACCTCGTCAATGAGGGGGGGATCATGGATCTCTGGGTCCGTGAAGCGCGGTTGTTCAAATATGGTTCCGGGACAGGGACCAATTTCTCCAGTCTGAGAGGCATCGACGAGCCTCTCTCGGGAGGGGGGCGGTCCTCGGGACTGATGTCCTTCCTCAAGATCGGCGATCGGGCCGCGGGAGCGATCAAGTCCGGTGGGACCACCAGAAGGGCGGCAAAAATGGTCTGCTTGGATCTGGACCATCCCGACATCGAAACCTTCATCGAATGGAAGGTGGTCGAAGAGCAAAAGGTGGCGGGCCTTGTGGCTGGTTCCAAGACCCTGCACCGCTTCCTGGGCAAGATGTTGGAGGCTGCATGGGTCGATGACGGTCAAGGAGGCAGCAAGCTGGACGCGGATCCCAGCAGCAACAAGGCTCTGCGAACGGCCATCCTGGATGCTCATTCGGCCTTCATCCCCGACGCCATGATCCGTAAGGCCCTCCAGGCGATCTCCCTGGGCAAGCGAGATTTGGATCTGCGTGAGTTCGACACCAACTGGGATTCGGAGGCCTACCTGACCGTTTCCGGCCAGAATTCCAACAACTCGATTCGCATCCCGAACAGTTTCTTTGAGGCTTTGGAAAAGGGTGAAGATTGGAAACTGATCCGGCGTTATGACGGCAAGACGCACAAGACCCTCCCTGCGAAGGATCTTTGGAGCAAGCTCTGTTATGCGGCCTGGGCCTGTGCCGACCCGGGCGTACAGTTCGACTCCACGATCAACGAGTGGCATACCTGCCCCGAAGGGGGGAGGATCAATGCTTCCAATCCCTGCTCCGAATACATGTTCCTGGACGATACGGCCTGCAATCTTGCGAGCCTCAATCTTGTGGCCTTCGAGGCCCAGAAAGACGGCACGGAAACCGCCTACGACAACCGGGATGGGGTCCTCGAAGAGGGGCCCGATTCGCAGGGCCCCATGCTCGACTTGGACATCGATGCCCTGAAGCACGCGGTCCGGCTCTGGACCATTGTTTTGGAGATCAGCGTCCTGATGGCCTCCTTCCCCAGCGCGGAGATCGCGCAGAAGAGCTTCGATTACCGCACCTTGGGCCTTGGCTATGCCAACCTCGGAACGGTTTTGATGCGGCAGGGCATCCCCTATGACAGTGATGAGGGGAGGGCGGTTTGCGCGGGGATCACGGCGCTGCTCACGGGCGAATCCTACGCGACCAGCGCGGAGATGGCCGGAGAACTGGGACCCTTCGCCAAATTTCCGGAAAACCGAGAAGCCATGCTCCGGGTGATCCGCAACCATCGGCGTGCTGCCTATGGGGCCGAGGAGAAGGACTATGAGGGTCTTTCGGTTCTTCCTGTCCCGATCCGGCCGGCATTCTGTCCCACGGATCTCCTGGATGCTGCTCGGGACGCTTGGGATCGTGCGCTGGATCTGGGGAGAGAACATGGGTTCCGCAATGCGCAGACGACGGTGATTGCGCCGACCGGGACCATTGGGCTCGTAATGGATTGTGACACGACCGGCATCGAGCCGGACTTCGCCCTCGTCAAGTTCAAGAAGCTCGCAGGGGGTGGTTTTTTCAAGATTATCAACCAGAGTCTTGTTCCGGCATTGGAG
>Ga0256841_1001211_pt1 | contig 23146 bp, 20 predicted proteins | sample 356308metaG_FD_185971 | JGI IMG/M metagenome (GOLD analysis project Ga0256841, IMG submission 185971) | Hydrothermal vent microbial communities from Mid Atlantic Ridge, Atlantic Ocean - 356-308 | ecosystem: Environmental > Aquatic > Marine > Hydrothermal vents | place: Atlantic Ocean: Mid...
TGGTCAAATGCAAATGCAGTGGTCAATTGCAAAAATAGTTACGATACCGAGGCGGGCATTGCGGTATTACCTTGTGTCGAAGTTCAGCCAGGTCAATGGTATTGGGTGAGAATGCAGCATCAGGCCGGTCTCAATTTTTCCGTGACACAGGCTGCCAAATACCTCTCAGGAACGCCTCCTGTCAGTCTTGTACAAAGTAGGATCCTTGGCAGCCAAAGTTCCGAGTCACAACAATGGCTGTTTCTGGAACTAAACATGGATGTTACCACTGTCGATACTATATACCCGGTTTTTGAAGTAACGAAAGTACCCGGGGAAACGGCTGAAAATCATGGAAGGATAGAAATTACAACATTTGCACTATCGCCTGATATCGGCCCACCTGGCCTTGTAATAGCCGACAAAGCTACGATAGGTAAGGCTATGCTTTTATACCCGGGAACCTATGACATTTATGTTAACGGGGAACTGAAAAAAACCGTGGAAGTGCCCTCACCAGATAATCAAAGCCCATAGGTTTTTCCAAAAAGTCAAGTTTCAGTAGGGTGGTAGGTCAGGTTAGCGAAGCGTAACCTGACAATTGGGGTTTGTTTGTTCTCGGGTGAGCATAGCCTCACCCGAGCTACGATTATCCGCCTATTTGGTGGCCGGAGAACGATGCGCAGAAGCAGCTATCAGCCGCTCTCATGCCGGGTTACGGCTGACGCCTAACCCGGCCTACTCGCTTACGGTCGTGGCACCGTATCGTCTGATAACGGGTGTTGTGCTATCAGGCTATATATCAGATTTAAAGCGGCGCACTCCGAATAAACTTAAAATAGCGGAACCAAACAGCCAGACCGCGGCAGGGACGGGGACAGCAGAGACATTTCCGTATTGGACGGTATCAAGCGTGTAGGAATAATTTGCTTCCGCGGCAATGGTAACGTCAGTGAATGGGGTGTTTGAGACGAACCCGATGAATTGTCCATAAGTCGGGACTGGCGAAAAGATGCTGTAAATTTCCGTCTGCCCGGAGGTGGTGTTGATAGTAGCGCTAAAATCACCATCCTGGTCGGCAAAAGTATTGATGTCAATGGCGAAAGCATGGATGGGGGTGTTGAAGGAGAAGGTTATAGTGTCTGCAGGACCGAAATAATCACCATGGGTGGTCAGGCCCAGGCCATTGGGAGTAGTACTGACAACATAGGCACTTGTGACAATGGGTTGGCCGGAAGAAGTGCTCATGGAAAAGTCCGGGGTGGAGGTGAGTGTTTGGCCATCTGAATAATTGTCGAAACCTTCGACTTGCATTGTGTATCCGCTGGTTGCCGTTTGAAAGCCAGTTCGTGTCAGGCTTACTGCAGCGGTACTGAGCCCGGGCACCATGAGTAACATCATGATGAGTGACAGAGCGATAGGCGCGGTATTGAAATCATTTTTTTTCATTGGTCATAGACTCCAGGTCATTAACGGATTGCGTTGACAATAAAAACCCAGGGTGATGGGGTTTTTATTCGTATGAAAGATAAAGCAATCTCCAGGCCATCTCTTGTAACCTAATGAATTAAAAGATAAAAAATGGATATCCAATATGTTTTTACGAAAATTCCCCTGATTGTGTAAATTTATATTTACACTCTTCTGGCAAGATTAAGAGGCATAAAAGGTTTTTTTTATGATTTTTTTTACAGTCCCGCTCAGGATTTTTCAGCTCAAACGCTGAAATAACCGGATTCCGGCGATTCCTTGAGCGCCACAGCGACGGGCTTGGGGCAAGTCTGATGGTTGCAGCCCTCCCATTAAATACACCGGCAGGTTGACGTGTTTCAGCCATTGGGTGGCGGTGTCCCATCCCAAAGGCGATGCGTTGGGATGGGTCGTGGTAGGTAGAATAGGGGAGAGAACAGCGAAATTCAGTTGCAACTCATCGGCCATTCGGAGTTCTTCCAGGGAATGACAAGCGGCGGCTACGATGTTGCCTGGTGGCCTTTTTTTTAATGTAACAAGGCGGGAAGCCGTCAAATGAGCGCCGGTACCGGGTGAATCGGATGAGATGGTATCCCGGAGCATGACGGTAGCGTCTGTGGTTTTGGCCAGTTGCGCGAACTCCTCCGCAAGTTTTAGGTAAATTTGCTCCGGCAAGTTGCGGGCGCGCCAGTAGATGAGGCGTACACCCTTTTGCAAAAGGGCTTGAAACCGCTGCCGGTAACTTTCAGGGCTGGGTGCATTTTCCAGAACCGCATAAAAAGTTGGCAGTCTGACCGCGTTGATAATGGGTTTGTCGGCGGCCGGGAAAGCAGAGGGAGAAAGTTTTTCCGGCATCGCCCAGGCCAGGGGTTGGCCTTCCCGGCTGCGGGGTTCGCCTTCAAAGCGCTCTATTTCGAAGACATCCAGCAGGACGCAGCGATCGTCATAGTGGTGGCGTACTTGAATCAAAGGGGCGGATTCGGCAACCTGGATGCCCAGTTCTTCGTGCAGTTCGCGCCTGAGGGCGGCTTCGACGGTCTCGCCGGATTCCACCTTGCCGCCGGGAAATTCCCACAGACCGCCTTGATGGACATGGTCATGGCGCTTGGTGATAAGGATCTCGCCGTGGCGATTGCGGATTACCCCCACGGCGACATGGATCATTGCCATTTTTATCTCAATAGGCGAGGGATTTTCGGGAAAACGCCGTACACTCTGGAAAGCCTTTCGTCTCGCCTTTTTGTCATGGTCAATTGGGGCGGGTGCTAAGTCCGGTACTCTGCATTGATACGGACATAATCGTAGGAGAGATCACAAGTCAGCACCTGGGTCTGGGTTTGACCCCGGCCGAGCGCGATGGTGACGGTGATTTCATCTTGGGCCATCACTTGTTGGCCTTGGGTTTCCGTATAGTCTGGATTCCGGCCGCCGCCGCTGACGATGCAAATTTCATCTAGCCAAATCCGGATATCGTCAATGACCATTTGATCGATTCCCGCCCGCCCGACGGCTGCCAGAATCCGGCCCCAGTTGGGGTCGCCGGCAAAAAAGGCGGTTTTGACCAGAGGGGAATTGGCGACAGTGAAGGCTACCTGGCGGGCTTCGGTTTCGTTTTTGGCTTCTGTGACCTTGATACGCATCAGTTTGGTTGCGCCTTCACCGTCGCGGACAATGGCCTGCGCTAATTGTGCGCATACTTCATGCAAGGCGTGGCGGAAGGCATCCAAATCTGGGTGGCTGGCATCGAGCGTCGGGTTGTTTGCCTGGCCTGTGGCCATCAGTATGCACGCATCGTTGGTGGAGGTGTCACCATCGACGGTGATGGCGTTGAAGGTGTCTCCAACGCAGGTTTGCAGCAGGGATTGCAGCGTTGCCGGGGCAGCTTTGGCATCGGTGCCGATGAAAGCCAACATGGTGGCCATGTTGGGGGCGATCATTCCGGCACCCTTGGCAATGCCGGCAATGGTGACCGCTTTGCCGCCTATGGTTACTTTGGCCACGGCGCCCTTGGGACGGGTGTCGGTGGTCATGATGGCGCGGGCGGCATTTTCCCAGTTCTGTGGGGAAAGGCTGGTCAGGGCCTGGGGCAGGGCGGCGGTGATTTTTTCCACGGGCAAGGGTTCGCCAATGACGCCGGTCGAGAAAGGGAGGATTTGCGTGGGTTGCCCTTGCGTCAGATCACTCAACGCTCGGCAGGTAGCTAAGGCGTCTTCAATCCCCTGCTGGCCGGTGCCGGCGTTGGCGTTGCCGGCGTTGATCAATAACCAGCGGGGCGATGGGGACACTTTTAAATGGCGCTTGGCCACTGTCACCGGCGCTGCGCAAAAGGCATTGCGGGTAAAGACGGCCGCGGCAACCGAATCAGGCGCCAGTTCGATGACAGCGAGGTCATCGCCGGGACCGGACCGGAGTCCCGCCCGGGCTGTGCCCAAACGAATGCCCGCAAGGGCGGGCATTGACGGGAAGCGGTCGCTGCCGACGGCCATCAGCTCAGTTTACCGTGGCACTGCTTGTATTTCTTGCCACTGCCACAGGGGCAGGGTTCATTGCGGCCGATCTTGCGGGTCGGGCGGACGAAGGGTTTTTGTTCCACCGCCACCTCGCCTTCGGTTTCCGCCTCGGCCATGGCCAGGGCTTCTTCTTCAGTCATGGCGCTGGCCTCGGCGTGCTCGAAGTGCATTTCTTGCGGTTCGCTGGCTCGGCGTTGTTCGTCGATGGCTTCCACGTCTTCCTCGTTTTGCACTTGTACCCGAGACAGGATGCTGATGGTTTCATGCTTGATGTTGTCGAGCATGGATTTGAACATCTGGAATGCTTCCCGCTTATATTCCTGCTTGGGATCGCGCTGGGCGTAACCGCGCAGGTGGATGCCCTGGCGCAGGTGATCCATGGCCGCAAGATGCTCTTTCCAGGAATTGTCCAGGATCTGGAGCATCACCGATTTTTCGAACTGGCGGATGACTTCCGGTCCCACTTGCTGCTCTTTTTCCCGGTAAGCGTTCACAGCCGCCTCGAGGATTTCTTCCTTCAAGGATTCGATTTGCAGTTCCGGATCTTCCTCCAGCCGTTGCTTGACTGGATAAGTAAAGCCGAATTCACCTTCCAGCGCTTTCTCCAATCCTTCCAGGTCCCATTGTTCCTCGAAGGTATTGGGCGGGATGTGTTTGTCTATCAGTTCGAACAGCACGTCCTGGCGGATGGCATCGAGAATGTCGGTAATGTCTTCCGAGGCCAAAAGCTCGTTGCGCAGCTCGTAGATGACCTTGCGCTGGTCGTTGGCGACGTTGTCGTATTCCAGGAGTTGCTTGCGGATGTCGAAATTGTGGGCTTCCACTTTGCGCTGGGCATTTTCGATGGCGCGGGTGACCCACGGATGTTCGATGGCCTCGCCTTCCTCCATGCCCAGCTTTTGCATCAATGCGGCTACCCGGTCAGAGGCGAAAATCCGCAATAAATTGTCCTGCAATGACAGGTAGAAACGAGTGGAGCCGGGGTCGCCCTGGCGTCCGCTGCGACCCCGGAGCTGATTGTCAATCCGGCGCGATTCATGACGTTCGGAACCGATCACATGCAAGCCACCGGCTTCTACTACCTGATTGTGGCGTCGCTGCCAGTCCTGGCGGGCTTTTTCCTTGGCGTCTTCGGGAGCATCCTCGCCTAGTGCGGCCAGCTCTGATTCCAGATTACCCCCAAGGACGATGTCGGTGCCGCGCCCGGCCATGTTGGTGGCGATGGTCACATTACCCGGGCGGCCGGCGTTGGCGATGATGTGTGCTTCTCGTTCGTGCTGCTTGGCGTTGAGGACTTCGTGGGGAATTTTCTGTTTTTTGAGCAGGGCGGACAGATATTCCGAGTTCTCGATGGAGGTGGTGCCCACCAGGACCGGCTGGCCTTTCTGCACCCGTTCCTTGATGTCCTGGGCGATGGCATTGTATTTTTCCTGCACCGTAAGATAGACCAGGTCGCTGTGGTCCTTGCGGATCATGGGCTTGTGGGTGGGAATCACCACTACTTCCAGGCCGTAGATCTGGTGGAATTCGAACGCCTCGGTGTCGGCGGTGCCGGTCATCCCGGAGAGTTTTTCGTAGAGACGGAAGTAATTCTGGAAGGTGATCGAGGCCAGGGTCTGGTTTTCCTGTTGGATGGGCACCCCTTCCTTGGCTTCGATGGCCTGGTGCAAGCCTTCCGACCAGCGCCGGCCGGGCATGATGCGGCCGGTGAATTCATCGACAATCACCACTTCGCCGTTGCGGACGATGTAGTCCACGTCTCGTTGGAACAGGGAATGGGCCCGCAGCGCGGCATTGAGGTAATGGAGCAGGCGGATGTTGTTGGCATCGTACAGGCTTTCCCCGGCTGCCATCAAGCCGTGCTCCACCAGCAGCCGCTCGACCTTTTCGTGGCCCTGTTCGGTGAGGAAGACCTGGCGCGTTTTCTCGTCCACGGTGTAATCGGCAGGTTCCTCCTCATTTTCCTGGCGCTGTAACTGAGGCACCAGCTCGTTCATTTTGATGTAAAGATCGGTGCGTTCCTCAGTGGGGCCGGAAATGATCAGGGGGGTGCGGGCTTCGTCAATCAGAATCGAGTCCACTTCGTCCACGATGGCGAAATAGTGGCCGCGCTGGACCTGTTCCTCGCGGCTGAAGGCCATGTTGTCACGCAGATAATCGAAGCCGAATTCGTTGTTGGTGCCGTAGGTAATGTCAGCGGCGTAGGCTTCACGCCGTTGCTGCTGGTTCAGGCCACTGGTGATGACGCCAGTGGTCAGGCCCAGAAAGCGGTAGATCTTGCCCATCCACTGTTCGTCGCGGGTGGCCAGATAGTCGTTGACGGTGACCACGTGCACGCCCTTGCCGGGCAGGGCATTGAGATAGGCAGCCAAGGTGGCGACCAGGGTTTTCCCCTCCCCGGTTTTCATTTCCGCGATCTTGCCATCGTTCAAGACCATGCCGCCTATCAACTGGACATCGAAATGGCGCATGTTGAGAACCCGCCTCCCTGCTTCACGGACGGTGGCGAACGCTTCCGGGAGGAGATCGGCGAGGGTTTCGCCTTGTTCCAGGCGGTTTCTGAATTCTTCGGTCTTCGCCTGAAGTTGCGCATCGCTCAACGCCTGGAACTGTGGTTCCAGGGCATTGATCCTGTCAACGACTTTGAATTTTCTTTTGACGATGCGGTCGTTGCGTGAGCCGATTACTTTTTTAACCAGATTGCCTAGCATTGTTCAATGATTCCAAAAATATAATGTTCGCGGCAAAACCGCGGACGGTTGATCCATAAGAAAATTCAGTCATTTTACCGCAGTGGTAGCGGAGCTCGAAATTTAAAGCGGGAAATTTGCAAAATATTGTTATCATCGACTGGATTTGACGTTCAAATCCAGGCTTTAGTTCTATTACAGAAACGGCGATGTCATCCAGTGTAAAGAATAAATCTAAACCGGGCCTCATCCCTGTAGGGCAAATGCTGGAGGATTCCGTGCTATCGACACTAAAAGCGCGCGCCCATTTGCACAAAAAACTTTTACAGCGGATTCAGGCCGGCCTGCCGCAGAATTTGTCGGATCATTGTATTGCGTGTGTATTGCGGCTGGATGGGTTATTGGTGATTTACACCAACTCCGCTGCCTGGGCTTCCCAATTGAGGTTTTATCAGTCCACGATTTTGTCAGAAGCGGCATCGGTTGGCCCTGTCACTCGAATCAAAATCAGGATATGGCATCCTCCCGCAAATACCTCTGCAAGGCCGAAGTCTGATTTTGTGCGAGTGCCGGACGAGAGGGTTCTGAATCAATTGTTACTTGAGGCGCAGTGCAATCAGGATGAGGATATCAGGCAAGCATTGGTTGGTTTGGTAAAAGCCATGCGCCGCCGGTCTAAAGTCAACAAGCTTGCAGGAGAGGCTCCTCCAGGGAAAGGTTGACTTCCGGAGAGACAGTGGAATGTGTGCAAGGCACGATTTCCCAACTTTGGGGTTGTTGCAGGAGTGCATGAATTAAACGGATATTTAAACCGTGGCCGGATTTATAGCCTGAAAACGCCCCTTGCAGGCCATGCCCCAACAGATATAGATCGCCGATGGCGTCGAGTATTTTATGACGGACGAATTCGTCTGGATAGCGTAGCCCCTCTTCGTTGATGACGCCTTGGTCATCGATTACCACGGAATTTTTCAAGCTGCCCCCCAGTGCCAATTGTTGCTTCCTCAACTGTTCCACATCCCGAAGAAAACCAAAAGTCCGGGCTCGTGCCACTTCTCGGCTGAAGGATGTATCGGCGAAATCAATGCTGAGTGAGCAAGATTTAGTGTTGAAGACGGGATGATCGAAGTCCAGCGTGAGATCGACTTTAAACCCGTGATAAGGTTCCAGGCAGGCCCATTTGTCGCCGTCTTTCACTCTGATGGTCTGGCGGATTCTAACCATCTGTTTGGTAGCCTTTTGGATTTGAACGCCGGCGGACTGGATCAAAAACACGAACGGTGCCGCACTGCCATCCATGATGGGAATTTCTGGCGCGTCGACATCCACATAGGCATTATCTACCCCAAGGCCGGCAAGTGCGGCAAGCAAGTGTTCCACTGTGGCAACGGTAACACCGTTTTTGGTCAGGGAAGTGGAAAGCAGGGTTTTGCCGACATAGTCACTGCGGGCGGGAATAGTGACGGGGGAAGGCAGATCAACCCGGCGAAACACAATTCCGCTATTGGGCGGCGCCGGGCGCAGGGTCAAGCAGACCTGTCGGCCGCTGTGCAACCCAATCCCACGGGCGCGAATCGGATTTCTCAGAGTACGTTGATGGATCATGCAGCCCCCCGCCGATTAATATTTCCATCTCTGGCAATTAGGGAGTCTCTGATTAAGTCAGAGGCTCCTGCGGCATATAGATGTGCCGCCAAAGCCAGTCACTGTAAGTGATTGACTTTGTGAGAAAAACAAAAATCACAATTTTTGTTTTTCGCTCTCCGAACTAGCCAGGGATGGCTTGTTCAGAGGTTCCTTAGTCCCGCAATTGACAGAGAATGCAAAGTTAAATGGGTTGTTGTTATCTGTTTATACCAAGACACATTCCCATTCAACTGAATATGCCTTCTTTGACTTTAAAGAAGTTATAGCCTTTTTTTTGCCGGGAAACAACGATTTTTCTTTTTTTTGTAACAAATGTTCCAGAAACGGAGTCAAAGACTGATTTCAATACGGGCTTGAAATGAGAAACCTCATTTGAAGCTGGTTTTATAGAAAAATCAGATAATCTTGTTTCTATATCTACATTCAAGCGTGGATAAAATAAGATTGGCATGGTGGCAAGGTATTGCCGTGGCAGAGCGTTTCGCCAAATGGTACTATTTCACTGCAATCGAGTCTTAGGCTTTCGAGTTGCGAGGAGAGGTGCCGGAGTGGCCAAACGGCGCCGACTCGAAATCGGTTGGGGCTTGTCAGCCCACGCGGGTTCGAATCCCGCCCTCTCCGCCAGTCATTCACTCATTCTGAACTAACCATGTGGGTACAGAAGAAAATCACATTATCTCCTAAACGCCGGGGGTTTCATTTGATAACCAGTGAGTTGCAAGCCCAACTCCCAGAGCTGCGCGATTTCAAAGTTGGATTGGCGCATTTTTTCCTGTGCCATACCTCAGCTTCGCTGACCATCAATGAAAATGCCGACCCCAGTGTCCGGACGGACATGGAATCTCATTTCCTTCATTTTGTCCCCGAGGACGCGCCTTATTATCGGCATGTGCTGGAAGGTTCCGATGATATGCCCGCTCATATCAAGTGTTCGTTGCTGGGCGTATCGGTCACCGTGCCAATCGGGAGAGGGAGCTTATTACTAGGCACCTGGCAAGGAATATACTTGGGAGAGCACCGCAACCACGGCGGTAGCCGGGCCATTATCGCCACCTTGCAGGGGGAATGAGATTGGCTGGGATCAAAAACAGTTGAAACAGTTGCTTCTGGCCGGAGATATCGGCGGCACCAAGACTTGGCTTTCCCTTGGAGAATTATCCCGGCAAGGCTTTTCTTGTCTGCTTGAAAAGCAATTTGCCAGCGGTGACTTCCGCAGCTTTGAAGATCTTTTGAGTGAATTTTTGAATGAACAGCCCGGCCCGATAGCCACTGCCTGTTTTGGCGTGGCAGGCCCTGTGGAGGAGGGAAAATGCCGGACAACCAATTTGCCTTGGGTCCTTTCCGAAAAGGAACTGGCAAATTTGTTGCCAGGTGCCAAAGTGAAGTTGCTCAATGATTTGGAGGCGGCTGCGCACGGTATTGTGTGTTTGCCGGAAAATCAACTTGTGGCACTGAATCCCAATGCTAGGGCGAAGGCATCGGCAAACCGGGCAGTGATAGCGGCCGGTACTGGATTGGGAGAGGCACTGATTATCCGGCATGAAAATAACGATATTATTGTCGCTACCGAAGGCGGGCATTGTGATTTCGCGCCCAATAGCCCATTGCAAGACCGTTTGTTGGCAAAACTCCGCAACGAATTGGAGGGTCATGTAAGTTATGAGCGGTTAGTTTCCGGCCCCGGATTGGCCGTGATCTACCGGTTTTTGCGCGATGAAGGCATCGCTCCAGAAAATCCGCAACTGGCGGCGGCAATGATGGAACGCGATCCTTCGCCGCTGATCAGCGAATGGGGTTTGGAAAAAGACGATAGATTATGCCTGGAAGCGCTGCGAATGTTTGCATCCCTTTACGGCGCGGAAGCCGGGAATCTGGTTCTGAAAAGTTTGGCCTTGGGCGGGGTTTATTTGGCCGGTGGTATTGCGCCGAAAATTCTGCCGGTGCTTCGCCAGGGTGATTTTATGCGGGGGTTTTGTGACAAAGGGCGGTTCGGAAAGATGCTGGCTCAAGTACCTGTCCAAGTAGTCATCAATCCAAAGATAGTGCTGGAAGGGGCGAAACAAAGAGCATTGCAACTGGTGGATGGAAATGCTGGCGCCAGTCTCTCTTGAATTTTAAATAGGCAATTTATGGCCATGTTAATGATGAGTTACTTTAACCACTACATGGGGGATTTTCGATGAAAAAAACATGGGTTGTCGCTGCGGAAAGTAGTCGTGCGCGGATTTTTCAAGCCGAAAGCCGCTTGAAACCAATGAAGGAAATCGAGGGACTGGCGCACCCTGAATCACGCGCGCGGGTGCTGGACATCAACGCTGATAATGCGGGACGTGCTTTTGATCGGGCTGGACAGGGGCGTCATGCCATGGAAAACGAAGTCGATCCCAAAAAGCATGAAGCGGAAATGTTTGCCAAGCAAATCGCCGAACATCTGGATAAAGCCAGGGCCAAAGGGGAGTTTGAAGACGTCATCGTCGTTGCGGCACCCGAATTCCTTGGCCTGTTGCGCAAGCACGTTAATCCTATCACGGCCAAAATGGTGTCCAAAACGGTAACCAAGAATTTGGTCCGTGAAACGGAAGAGGTCATTCGTAAAGCCGCCCTGGCGCTGGAATAATGAGAATCGGCGTACCCAAGGAAACCAAGACCGAAGAATACCGGGTCGCGCTCACGCCTGAGGGCGCCAGAACCTTGGCCAAGGCGGGGCATCAGGTATGTATCGAGCGCGATGCCGGGGTCGGATCCGGCTTTACCAATGCGGAATACCAAACGGCCGGGGCGTCGATTGGAAGTCAGGCGGAGGCATGGGACGCCGAATTAGTGTTGAAAGTCAAAGAGCCATTGCCACCGGAATATCCTTTTCTACGGGGGCAAATGGTGTTTACTTATTTTCACTTGGCGGCGACGCCGAAATCCTTGCTGGAAGCGCTACTCCAAAGCCGGACCACCGCCATTGCCTATGAAACCCTGGAAGACGCTCAAGGGCGGTTGCCCTTGCTGGCGCCCATGAGTGGGGTGGCAGGCAACATGGCGACTTTGATGGGGGCTTATTTTTTGGCCCGGTTTAATCAAGGCCGTGGTACCTTGCTGGCAAAAGTGCTGGAGGCGGGTTATGGCAAGATGCTGGTCATCGGCGATGGTGTAGTAGGCCGGCATGCCGCGCAACGCGCCTGTGCCATGGGAACCGAAGTGGTCATGGCCGGCTTGAACGAAAAGACGGGGGAAAAGCTAAAGCGGGAGATAGGCATTACCCGCTATATTCTCTCGTCCCCTGAAACCCTTGCCAAGGAAATCGCGGATGCTGATTTGGTGGTGGGGGCGGTGTTGCTTCGCGGTGCCCGGGCGCCTCATGTGGTAACCGAAGCAATGGTCAAGAGCATGCTTCCCGGCTCGGTGATTGTCGATGTCAGTATCGACCAGGGGGGCTGTATCGAAACTTCCCGGCCTACGACTCATGCGGACCCTGTTTTTACCCTTCATGATGTTATTCATTATTGCGTTACCAATATGCCGGGCGCTTATCCTCGCACTTCCACCATCGCACTGACCCGGGAAACTTTGCCCTACGCCTTGAAACTGGCCAATGAAGGGATTGCCGCGGTAACCCGGTCACCTAGATTCGCCAAGGCAGTGAACACTTTTCAAGGTTGGATTACTTGCCAGGCCGTGGCGCAAGCCTGGGGGATGCCTGACCGTTACCGGCCATTGGCTCAATTACTGCAATAATTGCCTTGCAGGCATCTTTTGCAGTCTAAAGAATTTTGTGCTTGTGAAGCGCTTGTTTTTGTCTTAGGCTTGCACTTGCATCAAATGGATGGGTAAAGGTTCAGGTTCCAAGGACTAGAGGGCGGTTAAAGCTTGAAAGGGAAAATCGATTTTTCACAGACTGACATCAAGTTCCCTACTGGCCTCCGCCTTGCCTTCAGCCCGCCGGAACTGGAACAGCAGTTCCAGCGCCAATACTTCGCCCGCCATTGGAATCAAAATCGTTTTGCCATCAGTTTTGGCTTGGTTTTATTCGTGATGTTTGGGTTTGTTGATTGGCTGACGGGCGGCGAACATTGGCAAACCATTCTGCTTATCCGTTTTGGCATTGCTTTTCCCACACTATTAATATTATGGAAAGCTTTTCGTACCCGCAAGATTGCAGAGCGTTATACCCCGCAACTGGTATTTTTAAGCATTTTGCTTTTCGGCAGTGCCATTGTTGCCAAGAATGTCTTGTTGCCAGTTGAGATTCAGAACCTGCATTTTGCCGGCCTGCTACTTGTCATGATGGCAGGGATGGTCTTCTTCCGCTCTGACATTCTCTGGTCGTCTGCGGCGATATTGATTACTTTTGTTTTGTATCTGACAATAACATGGGCTATTCGCCCACTTCCTGTTCCTACTGTACTAGCGTTGAGCTTCTTTCTGATCTCGGGCTTTTTGATCATGATTTTTGCCAGCTACTCTTTAGAATCAAAGGAACGGCAAGCATTCTTGATGGAGCAGCGTTTGCGGGAGCTAGCCCATACAGACGAATTGACGGGGCTGGCCAACCGCCGTGCCTTTTTCGATCATTTCCAATCGGAATGGCGAAGGGCGTTACGCGATGGGAGCATCCTGGCTTTGCTGCTGATTGATCTTGATCATCTCAAGCAGATAAATGATACCCATGGCCATCTTGCGGGGGACGAAGCGTTACTGCAACTGGCCAAAGTCCTTGCCGAGCATGCGGGCCGTCCAGGCGATATGGCGGCCCGGCTGGGGGGCGATGAGTTTGTGTTACTGCAGCACGGGGCTGAACCTGACAGGGTGCGGAAACTGGCGTCAAGGCTTGCCACCCGGTTTGCCGTGCTTAGACTGCCGGATTCTGGCGAAGAAATCCCTCTTTGCGCCAGTATTGGTCTTGTGACTGCGGTAGCCACACCTTCTCTCACACCCGACTTCTTGCTGAAAAGAGCGGACGAAGCTTTATATGAAGCAAAACGTAGCGGCCGGGCTTGCCTGGTCCACAAACACTTGGAGAAGCCGGCTGACCTGCAGGCAAGGGTTGTTTAGCGCAAAAGAAGCAAGCTATGTCATTAAAGTGAAAATTATATTGCTGTTTGCTTATGAAGAGCTATGTTATTTGGGTTTTATCGCTTTTTTTGATTGCTGCTTGCAGCTCTTCCACTGATCAGACAATGACTACCGGGCCGATTACCTTAGTGATTCATGGGGGAGCCGGTCGTATCGTCAAAGGCGAATTGACTCCGGCAAAGGAGAATGCTTATCGCCATCAATTAATCAATGCTCTGGAACAGGGCTTCAAGATTCTCGAGGAAGGTGGCGAGAGCGCGCAGGCCGTGGTTGCCGCTATCCAAATCATGGAGGCATCGCCCTTGTTCAATGCGGGCAAGGGATCGGTCAGAAACCGTGACGGGGTTATCGAAATGGATGCTTCTATTATGGAGGGAAAAACGAGCCTGGCTGGTGCGGTCGCCGGGGTCCGCACCATCAAAAGCCCCATTACCGCAGCCTATAAAATAATGACCAAATCGCCTTATGTCATGTTAGTCGCAAAAGGTGCCCAGCGCTTTGCTGCCGAACATGGTATTGAGATAGTGCCGCCGACCTATTTCCACGCAAAATCCACTGATCAATCGTCACCATCCTCAGGGTTGGGCACGGTCGGCGCCGTTGCGTTGGACCGCTATGGCAATCTTGCCGCAGGCACTTCCACCGGCGGCACCCCCAAAAAACATCCGGGAAGAGTGGGAGATTCCGCCATTATTGGTGCAGGCACTTACGCCGACAATCGCAGCTGCGCTATTTCGGCCACGGGCCACGGAGAATTTTTTATCCGCCAGGTAGTGGGCCACGAGATCTCGGCACGCATGAAATATCGCAAGCAGTCTCTGGCAAGGGCAGCCGAAGATGTGATCCAGGAAACCCTGAAACCAATTGGCGGCAAGGGGGGCGTGATCGGACTGGACCGGGCTGGCAATATTGCCATGGTTTTTAATACCGAGGGAATGTATCGGGGCTATATGCGTGAATCCGAGCCGCCCCGGGTCTATTTTTATCAGTGAAAAATCAGTGGATTGCCGGTTTTCATTCAATTATTCTCCCGAGACTAATTCATGGAGCTCTGGCAGGCAGGAACCGCATTTTTGCCCGGCTCCCAATAGTTGGCCAATGGCTTCCACCGATTGATAACCTTCTTTGATTGCCTGACGGATCTTGGGTTCGGAGACCTTGAAGCAGGCACAAACGGTATGATCATCAACCGTTTCGTCTCCTTCGCGGCCAAACAATAGGGTCATACGTTCCTCTTTGCTAAGCAGCTCGCGTTCAAATAATTCAATCAGCCAATCGCGGGGTGGTATTTGCGGGTTGCGGCTGATGTAGACGCAGGCCACTAACCTTTCTTCATGAAGCACAGCGGCGCGGTACTGGTTGCGGACGCTGTCGTGGTACTCGATCCACACGCCTTGTTCGCCTTCCAGTAGCTCGCGGGCACGCGTCGGCCAAGCCTTGGGCTCGTCGTTGCCGGCCACTTCGTAGCGCCACAGCTCTTGGCCCAAGCGAACCCTGGCCCAGTACAAGGCATATTTCAATTGGGGGTGCAGTTCTACCCGAGTAATATAGAAACCGAACCACTCACAGTGGCAAGGACGCACAGCCACAGGTTGATGCTTGAATTCGGGCTGACCGGACAAAGGATCGACAAGGTTCTCCAGCAGAGTATTCACTCTGCCTTGATTGGTATAGAAGTCATTCCAGTGCATGGGAACAAATATACTGCCAGGGCGTTGGCGTGAAGTAATGTGAACGCGTGCCAGTATCTCGTGGCCGCCATGGCCCCTTACCCAGGCCAGTTCTTTGTGGTGCAACCCCAACTTTTCGGCGTCGCCGGGATGCACCGTCACGAAAGGTTCCGGAGTATGGCCCGAAAGTCTGAGTGAAGCCCCGGTGCGGGTCATAGTGTGCCATTGGTCCCGAACCCGGCCGGTGTTGAGCACCAATGGGCGACTGGTACTGATTTCCCGGGCGGGTAGGGCCGGTTCCACGGCGATGAAGCGGGCTCGGCCATTCTCAGTGGGATAACGGCCGTCGGCAAATAGTCTGCTAGTGCCTTCCGGGGCAGAATGGGTAATAGGCCAGGGCCTGGGGAGCAAAGAATCATATTGCTCATCGCTCAGGGAACTCAGCCCACTGATATCGAACAGTCGCCGGCCATCGTTCTCGAAACCGGACAAAGCGGCGTGTTCCCTGAAAATGCGTGCTGCACTGTCATAATCGAAGTATTGGCCATAACCCATGGCTTTGGCCACTTGAGTAACAATCCACCAGTCTGGCTGAGACTCTCCGGGCGGAGATCGGAAGGCACGCTGGCGGGAAATCACCCGGGCGGAGTTGGTTACCGTGCCGTCTTTTTCTCCCCAGGTGGCCGCAGGGAGTAATATATCCGCCAATACCGCGGTATCGGTGGTCTGTACGCACTCGGAGACGACGACTAGGGGGCAACATTCCAGTGCCCGTCGTACTTGATCGGCATCGGGTAGGCTGACGGCGGGGTTGGTAGCCATGATCCATACTGCCTGGATTTTTCCCTCGAGAATGGCATCGAATAAAGCCGTGGCTTTCAGCCCTGGCTTTTCGGCAATGGTGGGGGATTGCCAAAAGCGCTGAACCCGGCTGCGGTCTTCCTCATTTTCCAATGCCATATGGGCGGCAAGTTGACTGGCCAGGCCGCCCACCTCCCGGCCGCCCATGGCGTTGGGTTGCCCGGTCAGGGAAAAAGGGCCGGCGCCGGGCTTGCCAATCCGGCCGCTGACCAGATGGCAATTGATCAAGGCATTGACCTTGTCCACTCCGCTGGTGGACTGGTTCAGCCCTTGGGAGTAGGCACTCACTACTCGTTCAGTGGCCGCGAAACGGCGATAGAAGGTTGCCACGTCTCCAGCGGGCAACTCGCAAATCCGGGCTACGCTGGCAATATCGGGCGCGCTGGCGCGGGCTGCGGCAATTGCGGTTTTCAAGCCTTCAGTATGATTGGCGACGAAGCTTTCATCCACCAAGTTTTGGTCGTACAAATAGACCAGCAGGCCATTGAACAAAACCGCATCCGTGCCCGGTTTGATGGCTAGGTGCAGACCGCCCAATGACGTGGTGTAAGTGCGGCGCGGGTCGATCGTAACTACAAAGCGTTCCCCCGGGGCCTGGCTCAACCGCCGGAACAACACAGGGTGGCACCAGGCCAGATTGCTTCCCGCCAGCACCACCATCTCGGCCTGTTCCAGATCCTCGTAACAAACGGGTACGCAGTCCTCTCCAAAAGCGCGCTGATGGGCCACCACTGGCGTGGACATGCATAGCCGTGAATTGGTGTCGATATTGCCTGAGCCGATAAAGCCCTTCATCAATTTGTTGGCGACATAATAATCTTCGGTCAGCAATTGTCCCGAGACGTAAAAAGCCACCGAATCCGGACCGTGCTCGGTAATGATTTGTTTGAATTTTTCCGCGATGGTGGTTATCGCTTCTTCCCAACTGACTCGGCGTCCGCCGATTTGGGGGTGAAGTACCCGCCCAGGCAGTTCCACCGTCTCTGCCAGTGCGCTTCCCTTGGAACAAAGGCGTCCCAGATTGGCGGGGTGGGTGGGGTCTCCTTCAATTTGAAGCGTTTGCTTATCGGTGAGGGTAACTTGCACCCCACAACCGACACCGCAGTAGGGACAAGTGGTTTGACAAGCGGGCAAAGTAGAAGTCATATTGCTTACAGGTGGTTAAAATCGAGTAGGATAAAAGCGCCTTTGGCAATCCTAAGAATATCAAGCTGCCAAATCATCATGGGCATGTTAGTCTTTGATCCGCTGAAAGGTTGTGCCTTGGCACTTGGGGCAAGGAGGGATGCGCCCGGTTTTATGAAAATGCAGGATCTCGCCGCATTTTTTGCATTGCAGGGTGCCGATGGTGGTGATTTCGCCAGTGCGCCATTCATCAAGACGTTGCAAAGTTTTTTTCAGGTGAGAAAGCCCCACCTTGGTGAAGTCCACAAGTGTCTGGAAACGGTGCAGTGCCTTCTTTTCGATCAAAAGCAAATCCAGCCGCAGCCAATCGGTCAGATCCCGTTCTTCCATCAACAGGGAGGTTGCGGCATCGTGTAAATCCCGCAGTATGGAAGTGGCGATATCTTCAGCGTGTTGTTGAGGGATTTCCCCGGCTTTGAGCAAAAGTTCCTTGGCTTCGTGAACGCTTTCGGCAACCGCCTTGGCATTTTTGCTGTCTTTTTCGTGGAGAATTTTTTGCGCCAGTTCACTGATGCGGTCATAGGTATGGGAAAGTAGCTCGTCTAAAGGTAAAGTTTGCTTTTGATTCATTGCAAAAAATGCTCGTGGTTGGAAAATAGAAAATCATTATACGGATGAAAATCCAGGGGGAAGCATGACAGTAGAAATCGATTCGCGCAAGTGGTGCCAAGGACAGGTCGTGGAATTATACCGCTGGGCAGAGCGGTTATATTCTCTGAGGGTGGAAGCGGAGATTGAGCCTTTTGAGGCCGGACAGTTCGGACGTCTGGCATTGCCGGTTGGGGAGGAATTAATCAGTCGGCCTTATTCTTTTGTCAATGCCCCGGACGAACGTCCCCTGGATTTTTACTTCATCGTAGTGCCGGGTGGGAAACTGACTCCCCGCTTGGCCAATTTGGGGCCTGGCGATGTGGTATGGGTCAGCCGCCGCGGTGCGGGTATTTTTACCCTCAGTCACGTGCCGTCAGGCCGTTATTTATGGATGTTGGCCACGGGCACGGCGTTGGGGCCTTTTTTATCCATTTTGAAAACGGAAACTCCCTGGCAACGTTTTGAAAAAATCGTTTTGGTCCATGGTGTGCGCACCGCCGCGGAACTGGCGTACCGGGAAGTGATACAAGGATTCCACCGCCAACATCCCCGGCAATTGATTGACTTTGCCTGTGTTACCCGTGAAGACACGCCAGATACGATTCACGCGCGTATTACCACAGCCATTGAAGACAGCACCCTGGAGTCCAAGGCCGGGATTGTCTTGCGGCCAGAGGATTGCCAAGTCATGATTTGCGGCAATCCGGCGATGGTGAAAGATGCCATTGCGCTATTGAAAGCCCGTGGGTTCCAGGAAAATCTGCGCAAGCAACCAGGCCAGATTACGACTGAACGGTATTGGTAATGTTTTTAGGTTGAAGTTGTATATACCATTGATGCGGTTTTTGTTCTTGGACCTTAAACCTTAATGGAAGAAAGGCTTCAATCACCTGAATATTGGTCAAGGTATGGCGGGTTGGCGGCTGGGTGAGAAACTGGCCGCCGTCAATTTGCAACATGCTGATAACTAGCTTTGCAGGGGAGATGGCTATTGCCGGATTTCTTCCATTCCCAAAGGTATTTCCCGCAAGGAATTTTGAGATAATAAAAAGCCGCGCATTTCCAGTACCCCCTTGGTGTTGAGTGAAATGATCAAATACAGGGCGTCGGGGTAGGCTGCCAGAGACACGTCTTCTTCCGAAGGTTGGGCCGGCGCTTTGGGGTGGGAATGGTAAATGGCAAACAGCGCTTCTCCCCGTTCCCGCATGGTTTTCATAGCGGCGATTTGCCCTTCCGGGTCCATTCGAAAGTGGTCTTTGGGGTCTTCCGCAATATTTCCGACTGGATAAACACTCACAGGAACATCATCTTTTGCGCCAATTAACCCACAGACCTCATAATCAGGGTGAGTTTGCGCCTGGTGCAGCAATTGATTGACGATGTGCCTGGGCAGAATAATGGGTTTTTGTTGTTGCATGTTAAGGGCTCCATTGAGCGCGGGTGACGCGCGGATGCTTTTGCCAGTCAAGGTGACAGGTAATTTCCCTGTAACCGAAAGATTCAAAAATTCTAGCAACGAGAGGGCCTTGATCCCAACCGTGTTCCACTATTAACCAGCCGCCGGGTTTTAAGCCGCGGCGGGCCTGATCAGCGATAGTTTGCAAAGCTTTTAGACCATTTTGCTCTGAGGCTAAGGCAGTGCGAGGTTCGAAGCGGACATCTCCCTGCCGCAGATGAGGGTCTTGGGGAGCTATGTAGGGCGGATTACTGACGATTAAATCGAACGAAGCAGGCCGGAAAGAGGACAGCCAGTTTGCCTGACATGGATAGACATTGCGAGCTTGGTGTTGCCGGATATTTTTGCTGGTAACTTGTAATGCTTCCCAGGAGCAATCGGCCGCAACCACTTGAATATGGGGGCGCTCGAGTCCCAGGGTAATGGCAATCGCGCCGCTGCCAGTGCCGAGATCAGCAACCAGCAAGGGCATTTTTTGGGGGATCAATGATAAAGCGTGTTCCACCAATAATTCAGTTTCCGGCCTTGGAATCAAAACCGCCGGTGATACGCTGAATTCACGGGACCAAAATTCTTTGGCCCCCAAGATATAAGCGATGGGCTCACCCTGGCGGCGCCGTTGCAGCAATTGGTGAAACTGGGAAAGCAAAGGCTTTTCGACAGATTTTTCTGGCCACGCGTGGAGGTGGGACCGGGGCTTTCCCAGGGTGTGGGCCAAGAGCAGTTCGGTATCTAGGGCAGGGGATTGGGAAACCGGCATCAACGCTTGGCACCCCTGGCGCAACAGCTGTTCTATGGTGGACATGCTTTAAAATCAACCGGCGGCCATTTCCGCCAGCAAATCCGCCTGGTGCTCGCGGACCAGGGGATCGATGAGCAGATCCAATTCCCCTTCCAGAATGGTATCCAGTTTGTAGAGGGTCAGGTTGATCCGGTGATCGGTGACCCGGCCCTGAGGAAAGTTATAGGTGCGGATTCGCTCGGAACGGTCGCCGGAACCCACCTGGAGTTTGCGAGAAGCGGCTTGCTCGGCCTGTATTTTGGCTTGCTCTGCAGCCAGCAAACGGGCCTTGAGCAGCGCCATAGCACGGGCTTTGTTTTTATGCTGGGAGCGTTCGTCCTGGCATTCCACCACAATCCCGCTTGGCAGGTGGGTGATGCGCACCGCGGAATCTGTTGTGTTGACGTGTTGTCCTCCGGCGCCCGACGAGCGGAAGGTATCGATGCGCAGGTCTGTGGGATTGATATCCACGGCGTCGACCTCGTCTACTTCGGGCAGCACCGCGACGGTACAAGCCGAGGTATGGATACGGCCTTGGGATTCGGTTTCCGGCACCCGCTGAACCCGGTGGGTGCCGGCCTCGAATTTAAGCTGGGAATAGACATCCGCACCGGTTATTTTGAGAACGATTTCCTTGTAGCCACCGTGTTCGCCGGGGCTTTCTGACAGGATTTCCACCCGCCATCCTTTCCTTTCCCCGAAACGGGTGTACATGCGGGCAAGATCTCCGGCAAAAAGCGCGGCTTCCGCGCCGCCGGTGCCGGCCCGGACTTCCAGAAAAATATTGCGGGCATCGTGGGGATCTTTCGGCAACAGCAGAATTTGCAACTCTTGCTCTAAATCCTGCAAGCGGGCTTTTGCCTGTTCCATTTCCTCCCTGGCCAATGCCTTCATCTCGGGATCGTTTTCCTGGAGCATTTCTTCGGCTTCAGTCAGCTGTTGCCGGGTTTGCTGATAAACTTTATAGGTGGAAACGATGGGTTCCAATTGGGCGTATTCCTGGCTCAAACTGCGGAATTGGTCCGCCGAGCTTTGTACTTCCGGCAGGCTCAACAGCCCGGAAATCTCTTCGAAGCGATCGGTCAGTTTATCGAGTTTTTGCTGAATGGATGATTGCACGGGTATTTAATCGAGTTTGAATAGTTCACGAGCCGCGGCTACCAAGTCATGACGTTCATTGATAGCCGCTTGTTTCAATTGGACGCTGGGGATGTGCAGAAGTTTACGGCTGAGGGTATGGGCAAGTTGTTCGATCACTTGTTCTGGGGGGGCGCCTTTGGCAAGAGCGCGGCGGGCTTTATCCAAGGCTTCTTGCCGGTACCGGTCGCCTTTTTCCCGTAACGAACGAATCGTATCGGTGGCGCCTTGTGCCCTAAGCCAAGCCAGGAAATGCTCCACTTCCATGGCGATGATTTCTTCCGCCTGGGTGGCGGCTTCCCTGCGTACTTGCCAGTTCTCTTCGATGATATGATTGAGATCATCGACGGTATAGAGATAAACGTCGGCCAGCTGTTCCACTTCTGGTTCAATATCCCGGGGTACTGCCAGATCTACCATGAAAATGGGTTTGTGCCGGCGCAGTTTGATTGCCCGCTCGATGGCGCCTTTCCCCAGAATGGGGAGTTGGCTGGCGGTGGAAGAAACGATAACATCTGCTTCGTGCAAATGATTGGGCAGTTCCCGCAGGGCGATCGCATAGCCGCCGAACTGGGCTGCCAGAGTATGGGCTTTGTCAAAAGTGCGATTGGCGATAATGAGACGGCCAATTCCTTGTTGGTAGAGATGACGGGCAGTGAGCTCAATTGTTTCCCCGGCGCCGATTAACAATGCAGTTTGCTCTGCCAGGTCGTCAAAGATTTGCTGGGACAGGCGCACGGCGGCAAATGCCACGGAAACCGGGCTGGCGCCGATGGCGGTGTCGGTCCGGATCTTTTTGGCGGCGGCAAAGGTGTGTTGAAACAGACGGCTCATGATTTTGCCCAGGGCGCCGGCTTCGGAAGCAGCTTGGTAGGCGGTCTTCATCTGGCCAAGGATCTGGGGTTCGCCTAAAATCATGGAATCAAGGCCGCAGGCGACCCGGAATAGATGTTGAATAGTGTCGCGGTCCGTGTGGATGTAAAGATAAGGTGTGAATTCTTGAGGGGGAAGATCCCGTTTTTGGGCCAGCCAGTCAATCAGAAGTTGATGATCCGAGGCCTCTGTATGACAGTAAAGTTCAGTCCGGTTGCAAGTTGATAAAATGGTGGCTTCGAGAACCCCCGGCAACTTTATGAGGCCTTGTAATAACTCCCGCAATTGCTCACTGGGAAAGGCAAGCCTCTCCCTTATTGTCACCGGGGCTGTGGTGTGATTAATTCCTAATGCAAGCAAAGTCATTAAAATAGGATAACTTTATGGATAGCAATATTTTTCATTTTAAAAACAAAATATAATTAAAGAAACCTCTAAAATTACAGACCCTCCTAAACCATCATCGGCTCGCCTAGGCAGGCCGCTTCACAAGGAAAGGAATTAGTCAGTGTATAAAATTTGTTTGATCTTAGTTTTGGCTTTTCTGTTCACTGCAATGTCAGGGTGCGCAAAGCGTTCGGCGTTTCCAGAACCGCCCCAGCCCCTTTCCGAGGAAAAGCTCCGCAAGCTGCAAGTCACCGGCGACAGCGTCAAATCCGATATCTTGTATGTGCTGTTAACTGCTGAGATTGCCGGTCAGCGTGGCCAATACCGGCTGGCGCTTGATAATTATTTGCAAGTTGCCGATAAAATTCCAGAACCTTGGGTGGCCGAGCGGGCAGCCCGCTTAGCTTTGTACTTGAATGATATGGAAAAAGCAAAAAAAGCGGTTGAGCTGTGGTTGTCCCGGGATCCCGATAGCTTGAGTGCCAATAAGGCGGCGGTAATGTTGTATTTGCAAAGCGGAGAAAAGGATAAGGCCATCGATAGACTTGCCCACTTGATGAATATCGCAGGCGCGAATAAAGAGCAGGTGTTGCTGGAGATTCTGCGGTTTATGGATAAAAAGGTACCAAAACCACAATCGTTGGCGGTGATGGAAGCGCTCAGCCAGCGGTTCCCTCAATCTCCGGAAGTCCATTATGCCTACGGTTTGCTTGCTTTACGCCAAGGCAAGACTGACTTGGCCCTGAAGCATGTAACCAAAGCCCTCGAACTTCGTCCCGATTGGAATAAAGTGCAGCTGATGCAAAGTCATTTATTGGCTCAATTGGGGGAATCAGAAAAGGCAC
>Ga0256841_1001212_pt1 | contig 23120 bp, 21 predicted proteins | sample 356308metaG_FD_185971 | JGI IMG/M metagenome (GOLD analysis project Ga0256841, IMG submission 185971) | Hydrothermal vent microbial communities from Mid Atlantic Ridge, Atlantic Ocean - 356-308 | ecosystem: Environmental > Aquatic > Marine > Hydrothermal vents | place: Atlantic Ocean: Mid...
ATCCGCAGGTCTGCCGTCGGCACAAGCACAAATGCTGTTACGCCGGCGGTCCCGGCGGCTGGGCATGTCCCTGGGGCGAATACCCGGGCCGTCTGCAGCGCAACAATTACTGCGGTTTTTGCACGGAGTGCATCAAAAGCTGCCCCAAGGACAATGTCGGGATCTTCCTGCGGCCCTTCGGTTCGGATCGCGTGCTCAAGGGGTACGACGAGATGTACAACGTCATCATCATGCTGGTGGTGGCCGTGGCTTTCAGCATCACCATGCTGGGGCCCTGGCGCGTGATCAAGGATGCCGCCAACGTCACCGAAAGCCGCCGCATTCTGCCTTTCTTGACCTATTTGGCGGCGCTGTGGGGCTCGGCCCTGGTGGTCGTTCCGGGGATCTTCAGGCTGGCCGCCAGGGGCGCGCACCGCATGGCCGGTGCGCCCGTCAGCGCCAGAGACCTGACCCTGCGTCTGGCCTACATCCTGATTCCCGTGGGGATTTTCGCCTGGATCGCCTTCAGCCTGCCGGCGATCATGGTCAACCACAACTATATTCTGGCCGTGCTCTCCGATCCGCTGGGGCGCGGCTGGGATCTTTTCGGCACCGCCGGTGCGCCTTTCAATCCCTTTTACCCCCAGTGGATTCCCGTCATTCAGGGCGCTGTGCTGCTGGCCGGGCTGTACTTCGGGATCAGCCGCGGGCATGCGGCGCTGAAAGGGATCATCGACGAGCCGCAAAAAAGGGCCCGCGCCTTGGTGCTGCCGGCGCTTTTTGCGCTGCTGATGGTAAACGTTCTGCTGAAACTCTACATGGCCTAGCAGCCGATAGACCGCCACGATGATGTCGGCTGTAGAGACGGTTAGCGGGCATCCAGATCATGAAAGGCCGCAATTTCTAATCCGTTTTCAGTGAAATGGCGGTCAAAAGTAAACGCGCAGCGGATGTCTTTAGACTCCATGATTTCAAAGCTGAGGCAGTCCACGAGGCCGATGTCGCGGTTGTTTATGACATACAGCCGCTGCAGCGCCCGTGCGTACCAACGGTCGTCAACCCATAGGATCTCCAGCAGTGGCAGGATCCTGGACTGCAGACTGTGCACGGCGGCAAGGCCGATGCGACGCTGAAGCAAGGCGGTGGTTTCCATCAGCACGAAAGAGCTGGTCAACAGGGCCGTGCGGTTGCGCGCGAAAAATGTAAAATTTTCCCTGGCCCGCACATGTGTATGTATCACCTGAATTTTGCAAGCGTCGCGTTTGCCGCCTATACAAGGCGCAGGGCATGCAGCTGTAGTATACAGACGCAAATGCCCTGCAACACAGTAGAGGCGGTAAAATCGGCGCTCCCGCAGGGCAGACAATTTTGAAGTCAAAATGGAAGGTTTCCGAACATACCAATGACGCTAAAAAATATCGCGCTGCATCCATAGACAACCATGAGATAACATTACAATTTTATAAGTTTTCAAAATTGTCTGTGCAAGATTCAGGTATTACCTCGATTTTGCACGAATCATGGTTTCTATCCGTTTTTCGTAATCAGGGCCGGCATAGATGGGCATTCCCTTTTCTTCCCAAACCGGGATTCCGTCGGCATAGACCAGAACATTCATGTACCCAAGCGCCAGGGCTTTTTTAGCAGCTTTCTTGCTCTTACCGCATTTGACCCCGTTGCAATAGAAGGCGATCAGTTTTGCTTTACTCTCGGGTAGCAGATGTTTGAACTGGTCGAACTTATTTTGCGGCAGGCTCTTGGCTCCTTTGATATGCACTTCTTCGTATTCTTCAAGGTTTCGGGCATCAAAGACGGCGACCTCAACACCTCGATCAAGCATCGATTTCAATCCATCAGTATCAATGAGCCCGTAACCATCTTCAACAACCTTATATGTGGTGAAGGTATATTTGAATGAGACGGGGTCATAGAAATCCAGAGGGAGGCCGCCCACTTCCGCATAGGGGTAACCAAAGGTATTAAGCGGCGCGCCTTTCTGGGCAGGATTGAGGACAAGATCGCGGCCTCTGGCCAGTTCGACCCGGTAGGCGTCCCAAGCGCCCCAGAAATATTCACGCAACTCTTTTGTCCCCTGATCTCCCAGTTTGAGGTTCTTCTTCAACATCAGTTTTCTAACATCGGCCGGATCAACTGGAACCCAGCCATAACCTGGCAGATAAAACTCGGCCCAGCAATGTTGCCATTTGCTAATGTCCTGAACATTCTTTTTGCCTATGCGGATACCAAATATCTCTCGGGCGGGAACACCGGCTGCGCGGCACAACGAAACAAAGACAGAGTGAATATCAGTGCATTTTCCTCCCTGGGTCTGCAGAAGAAGACAGACATCACCCTTGCCACAACCGATGGTCTTTGGATTTCGGTACATATTTTCGCAAATCCAATCGTAGATCGCTTTGGCCTTGGCAAGAGTGGTCGCTTTCCCTTTGGTGATCTTATCGGCAAGCATCCTTACCGGACCATCTATTGGGCCGAGGCTGGTCGGGGCAAGCCACCTGGCGAAATCAACCTTATTCCATGCGGCCTCTTTCTCAGGTAAAGCACGCTTGGCCACATCTTCACGAACCGCCTTAAATGAAAGGGACAGCTTGCGGGACAATGCCCCTTTCTGCCAACGGACGTAGAGTATCAGTGTCTGGTATTTCTTATCCGCATAAACTGCTGATTCCGAGAAGTCACCGTCTATGTTGACGCCACTGATATCCTGGTACTCCGATGAAACCGGATAAGGTACCCACAGCTCAACCTCCTGGGCTGAACTGTGCGCTGACAAATCAAATTCCATATTTATGATACCTGAAGCACTGTCAGCCAAACTCGCTGTTGTGAAAATTAGGCACAGTCAACAACAAACATCAACATACACATAATTCTTTTCATTGCATTTCTCCTTCTGTGAATTTGATCTTTGGAGAAGAGCAAGACTACGTGTGCTGACATATGTGTATACACAGTAAAAATGACACAGAGAATCAAAAGCTTGAACAAGACAGCAGGCAAAGTCGACCCGTAATTATCTTGACCTTGCTTTTCAGGACTCCATACCGATGCGGGAGCATCTCTCCGGAATCCCTACCTAAAACCTTGGGAATTACTGCTGGAAGGGAACGACGGAGAAACACTCGACACTATGTAAACCGGCCTGGACCAGACCGGACGGTTTTACCCGTCACTGTCAGATATAGTAGAACATTACTCGTTTCTCCATCTTGGTTGAAAATTTTGTCCTTTTTTTACAATATTTCCTAAAGCTTTGCAACCTGTTTCTTCCTGCCGAACGTCGCTAATCAGCCACGCGGCTTTTTGCGCCGGCTGCATTAGCCTTGTTGTGCCCCTTCATGCTTCCTCAAGTTCGCACGATTCCGAGAGTTCATCGAGAAACTCTGGTTTCAGGAATCTGATGTAGGCTGATGCCTGTTTGATCTGGTCCTTCAGGCCAGAGAAGGAAATGAATCTGCAAATCTCCGAAAGTGGAGGACTGAGACGGCAGAAGGTGGGTCGATTCACTTCCGTCATGACCTTTTCTCGACGCTCATCAGGAGCGACAAGATAAAGAGGGATATTCAGATTGGGTTGCATAGCGATGAGGTCTGCCATCCGGAGGAGGCCGGAGTAGATCGAAGTGGTTGATTCGATCTCGAATGCTGCCACTATAGCGTTTCCTTGTAGCCACAAAACGTCAATCAGTTCGATTGTCTTGTTGGTGGCATCGTCAAACTGAAGTGGCAGATCGGTTTTCAGGCGCGGAAGGTCAGAAAAACTCTTGCCTTTGAATTGCTTGCCCTTGTCGTTTCTCGCAACCCACACATCGAAGCCCATGTCCGAGCCGAGTTTGAGAAGGAGCCACTGCATTTTGGTATGTTCGGTTGGCTTCTTGAGTTCCCTCAGCTCCAATTCAGGTTCCGATTCGTCTTCGTTGGAATCGGGAACAGTGACTGAGCCAATCTTGGCCCGAAGGGCGGCGGGGCGATACTTAAGCTTTCGTTTGTCAACAGGGCGCTTGACTGGATTGTCCCGGGCGTCGAGAAGAGCCTGGACGACGGCCTCGCTGTCGGCCTTTTTCCACTTGGCCGGAGAAGACCGGAAGTGACCGGTCCATGCGTGAGGACTCTTCATATCCTGGAAAAAAGATAGTCGATCACAGAGTTCAAGAACGGGGACTGCAGTCTCAGGAGTTAACTCCACGATGGGTTTGACTTCCAATCTGCAGGGGAAGTCATCGTCTTGCCATATGTCCCGTTCTGCCTTCTTGAAGGGGCCTGACGTGACTTCAAGTATCCCTATGAAGCGGGATACGCCCGTGAGATAACAGAGTAAGTAGTCGCCTCTGGCTACCTTCTGGAGCGTTTTCCAGCGGGATTCGCGGAAGCCAGAAACGGAGCTGCCGGCTTTCTGGAACTCCGCCCAAGTCGTGCCGGTGAACAGATCAAGCCAGTAGTTACGTCTCATGCATTATCCTTTCTCTGGCACAACAGTATCAATAAACGTAAAATTTTACCTCATATCACCCTTATATCATTACATAATTTCGTTCTGTGCGCATAATGACAGTCCTAAACTTGAAATCACACCTGAGACTTTCCATACAACTTTTTTATCGCAAAGATATGGCTGAAAGATGGCCAACCCCCCCAAACTGTAATCTTGTGTAATTTATAAGGCGGTGATTTGTCAAGTTTTTCAATAAGTCTGGTTGCTTTCGGTCTCCATTTATCCCAGCATCAAACCTTATTTCGCCATTCCAACCACTCATAGTGGTCCAATCTCCATCCAACCCCTGATTTATCGTCTCTGCCTCCCACTGCCTGATTGAGATATATTTTGTCATCCCAGAATGATAGCCCCACCTCCTGTCCTTCTTGGCCCGCACAAAAAACCGATCAACCAAAAGGAAGTGATGCCTCAAAATAGCGGCGCCTGATACAGGTGCCAAAACGCACAAAAGTGTGGATTGCCGTGATGTCGGCGGTCCTGTCCACAAAGGCTTGACCAATTCGGCTGGGCCTTTTGTCGTTTCTAACCCTTATCAAACGGAGGTTTACAATGGAAAACACAGAAATCAGAAACCAGTTTCGAGAAGACGAGATCGCCCTGATCAAACGCTACGACAAACAGCGCGGGGAGTGGATCACCAAAGGGTACTCCCAAAATCGGTGGCAGATACACCGATGACGGAGGTAATGGCAACGGCGGCAACGGCAATGGTGGTGGCAACGGGCGGCTGTCCGGCAAGCAGTACAACTATCTGATGGCGCAGGCCGCCAAGGACCTGGCCATGACGCGTTCTGCACTGGACAACCTTGGCCTGAAAATGTTCGGCACCACGTTTTGGTATCTGTCGAGAAAGGATGCCTCGGTCGTCATCGAAAATCTGGCTGACAAGGTCCGCCGGGCCGACCCGAAAATCAAAAAGAGGACCGTTCAGGTCCTCCTCGATGAGATCCGTATCACCCCCAAAAAGGGTGCCCCCTGGGAGAGAATGTTAGAAATCAAGGGCGTCCACGTGCCCTTGACACGGGTAGTCTTGGCGTCCCCAACCGGATTTGAACCGGTGTTGCCGGCGTGAAAGGCCGGTGTCCTGGACCAGGCTAGACGATGGGGACGTGATATATGGTGGGCCGTGCGCGACTCGAACGCGCGACTCTCTGCTTAAAAGGCAGATACTCTACCAACTGAGTTAACGGCCCGCTGAATTTGACTCTACTAACGGGATATTGTTTCCCTGTCAATAAAAAAGCCGCCTCTTACGGATTTTTTAGCCGCTTGCGACCGGTGCTGCTTCCGGTCTTGCTCAAAGGTCCGGGCCGCGGGAAATCCCTCTTGCCATTTTCGTCAGCTGTTGTATCCTTATTTTTGAAGGATGCGAAACAAAACCCCGGGAAAGCGCAATGAAACCGATCTTTTCGCCTGAAAAACAGATGACCGGCCGGTGTGCCGGCTGGATCCGGGCTGCGATGACACGCCGCTCTTTCCTGAAACAGCTGGGAGCCACCGGTTTTGCCGCCCTTCCCCTGCTGGCCGGCTGCAGCGTTTCCGACAGCGGCAGCGACGGGTCCGAAGTCCCGTCTTCCGCCCTGAAGTCCGCTGCAAGGAGGCCCCTCCGGCCGGCCATCCCGCCCATCGATGCGGCCGCGCCGGCCCACACCCGCACGGCCACCTTTGCCATGGGCTGATTCTGGGGCGCCGAATCCCGGTTCGGGATCGTGCGCGGCGTTGTCCGCACCCGCGTGGGGTATACCGGCGGCAAATTGAAAACCCCCACCTACCACCATCTGGGCGGCCACAGCGAGAGCGTCCAGCTGGACTTCGACCCGGCGAAGGTGAATTACGCGCGGCTGCTGAAAATCTTCTGGCAAAGCCACAACCCTGTGCACCGCGCCTGGTCGCGGCAGTACATGTCGGCTGTTTTTTATCACAACCGCGGGCAGATGCGCCAGGCGCAGATGCTGAAAAAACGGCTGGAAGCTGACGGCGGGAAAAAACTCTTCACCGAAATTCTCCCGGCCGGCACTTTCTACCTGGCCGAAAATTACCACCAGAAGTACCAGCTGCGCCGGCACAAGGGCCTGATGCAGGAGTTTTTGCGTATCTACCCCGATACGCGCCGCCTGATCGACTCCACGGCGGCTACGCGCGTCAACAGCTATCTCGGCGGGGAAGGCTCCCGGCAGCGGCTCGAAGCCGAGATCGATGCTTTTGGCCTTTCGGCGGCGGGCCAAAAGACGCTTCTGGCCCTGGTACGCCGATAGATTCCGCGCTGAAAAGCAACACCCGCCCGACGCTAAACAATGACCGCCACCAGGCCGGCGGCGGCAATCGCCGACAGAACCAGCCAGTCGCTGCGGCCGGCCTGCAGGAGCGGACCGCTGCGGTTTTCGTGATAGGCGCGCGCCGTCATGGCCAGCACCAGTTCGTCGGCGGCATCGAAGAGCCTCTCCATCAGCGGCACCACCAGAACGCGCATGCGGTAGATCGGATTTTTGCGGCAGTCCACGCAGCGTGCAAGCTGCGCACAGCGGACTTCGCTGATGCGGCCGAAAATCAGCGGAATCAGGCGCACCAGCAGCCCCAGCATGGTACCCAGCCTTTTTTCGGGGACAAACGGAACCGGCGCGAAAAACCACTGCACGGCAGCCCGGATCTCCGACGCGCGCGTTGTGGCTGCCAGCACCATGGCTGAAAGTACGATCAGCAGCAGGCGCCAGCATACCAGCACGCCGTCCACCAGGCCCCGGGAGCTGACGGCCACCGTGAAAACCTGCACCAGCGGCCGGCCGGGTGTGAAAATCGCCCGTGAAGCCAGGATCGCCGCCAGCAGGATGAAAAACCAGCGCAATTCCCTGAGCGTCCGCCACAAGGGCTGCCGCCCGCACAAAAAGGCGGCACCGGCCGCGGCCGTGAGCACCAGCAGTCCCCAGCCCCGGGCGTACAGGCCTGCACTGCTGACGATCAGCAGGCTGCCGATCTTTACGCGCGCATCGCAGCGGTGCAGAAACGACTGTCGGGGCTGGTATCCGAAAGCGGTCAGTTCAGCCACGAATCCACCTTTTTCCCCATGCGCACGGTCCACGGCTGCCGGATGCCGTACCGCTCGACGATGGGCAGCAGCTCCTGCGGGCGGCCGTCATGCACCAGCCGGCCGTTTTGCAGGATGATCAGGCGCCCGGCATGGGCGATCACCTTTTCCAGTTCGTGTGTCGCCACCAGGATGGTGTGTCCTTTGGTGTGCAGGCGTACAATCTCTGCCAGCACCTGACGGACACCGCCGTAGTCCAGATTGGAAAAGGGCTCGTCGAAGGCAATGACTTTGGGCTGCATGGCCAGGATGCCGGCAATCGCCAACCGCCGCTTTTCACCGCCGGAAAGCAGGTGCGGCCGTTTCTGAGAAGCCCCGGCAAGCCCCACTACGGCTAACGCATGCGCCACACGCCGCTCGATCTCAGCAGGAGGCAGGCCGAGGTTCTGCGGCCCGAAGGCCACATCGTCGGCAACGGTCTCCCCCACGATCTGGCTGTCGGCATCCTGGAAAACCATGCCCACCCGCTGGCGGGCTGTGCAAAGGTTTCGCGTTACATCCAGGCCGTCCACCCACACCGAACCGCGGTCGGGTTTCAGCAGGCCGTTCAAATGCCGCAGCAAACTGGTCTTGCCGGATCCGTTGGCGCCGGCGATGACCACGAACTCCCCCGCGGCGATGCGCAGGCTGATGCCGTCCAGGCCCGTGCTGCCGTCACCGAAGCGGTGGCTGACCTGTTTAACCTCGATCATGGCCGCCCCCGCCAGGCCAGGCGCGGCCGCAGGGAACGGGCCGCCAGAACCGCCGCCACGCCCTTGGCAATATCCCCCGGCAGGAAAGGCAGCATACCCACCGCCAGTGCCCTGTCCCAGCCCATGTGTGTAATATGGTTCAGCCAGACCAGGCCGAAGCCGTAGATCACCAGCGAACCGCCGGCTACGGCGATGGCGTCACGCATCCAGAATCGCGTTTTCCCGCCGCTGACGACGCCGATGAGCAGAACCGCCGGCAAAAATCCGACCAGGTAGCCGCCGGTGGGCCCCAAAAGGCGCCCGATACCGCCGCTGCCGCCGGCAAAAACCGGCAGTCCCAGCGCCCCGGCCAGCAGATAGACCCCCATGCTGGCAGCACCCCAGCGGGCACCCAGGAGCAGTCCGGCCAGCATGACGAACAGGTTCTGCAGCACGATAGGCACCGGACCGATGGGAATTGCGATCAAGGCCCCCACGGCCGTCAGCGCGGCCATCAGGGCCGCGTACACCGTCATGCGCAGCGCCTCGGCGCTTTCAGTGGATGAAGTCATTGGGGTCAATTCCGCTTTCCGGGGTATCGTCTGGCAAACCGGGGGCAGACCGTGGGTTGCGGTGAAAGCAGTCGCCGTGGGTCACCGTCTGCAGGGTCCCGTCGGTTTGGCGCAGCAGCAGCGCGCCGTTGGCATCTACATCCATCGCCAGACCCTGGAAAACCCGCCGGCGGGTGACCACGCGCACGGCCCGCCCGAGCGTTGTGGTGTGCCGTTTCCATCGGTCCACGATTTGCGCTGAAGCCGCCTGGTCAATGTTCCGCTCCAGGCGGTCCAGAAAGGCTTCCAGCAGTTTCCGGCGCCCGACCGGCTTTCCCATGAGCACCCGTAGGGAGACGGCGTTGGGTTCCTGCAAAACCGGATCGTTGTTGACGTTGATTCCGATGCCGATGTTGACGAAGCTGACTTCCCCGCCGGCGCTCTCCATTTCGGAGAGCATGCCGGCCAGCTTGCGCTCGCCGACCAGAATATCGTTGGGCCACTTCACGGCCGCCGCAATGCCCAGCTCTTCTCTGAGCGTCAGCACCAGCATCAGCGAAGCGAAGAAATTCACCCGCGCGCTGAGCACCGGTGCTATCTGCGGCCGCAGCACGATGGTGAAATAAAGGCCGCCGGCAGCCGAGTTCCAACGCCGGCCCAGGCGGCCGCGGCCGCGGCGCTGGCTCTCGGCGATCACCACCGTAAAGTCCGGACAGTCTTCACGGGCCAGCTTCCGGGCGATGTCCATGGTCGAGTCCACGCGCGCGTGGTAGTGTATGCGCGCTTCGCGCGGCCCGAATTCCCAGGGGAAAAGGGCGTCAGGGGAATGCAGCAGGCGGTATCCCTGCGCGCCCGCGGCGATGCGGTAGCCCAGCTCCTGCAGCCGGTGGATGTGCTTCCACACCGCAACCCGGCTGACGCCCAGCCTTTCGGAAATGGACTCCCCCGAAACGGCCGTCTCCGACTGCCGCAGCATGGCGAGGATAACGGCCTTCACCGTTCCGGCGGCCTGCTGCAAGGCCTATCTGTGCCAGTGGCTCTGTTAACCATAACAATCAAACCTGTTAACCAAAGGCGCTGACACTGTCAAGATATTTGTGTTCCGGAAGGCGAAACAACCGCGGCCGGTGCATGGGAACCCGGGAGGGACGTGAAAACCGCCGCTGGGCAAAAGCGGGCGCTGCCGCCGGTGGTGCTTCGGGCTAGCTGCGCAGGTAAAACCCCAGGCTGGCGCTGTGGGCGTCCTGTTCGTAGAATTTTGCGCCGATATAACGGTCTTTGATCAGCTTGGCCTGCACGCGTTTGACAATCCGCGATGCGCGGGCATCGTCCAGGCGGAAAGTGATCTCCAAAGGATCGTTTTTTTCGATGAGAAAAGGCCCCTGGCAGCAAAATCCCACCCCGCCGAGAGAGAGGTTCTCGACCACGATATGCCCCTTGGAGCCGTTGCGCAGGTTGACGTATGTTCCGGGCAATTGGACTTCTTTGCGAAAGGTCACCCGGAAATCGAGCTCAAAGGTGAATTCCTGCCCGCACTTGCAGGTCGCCTTCAAGCGCTTTTTGGTCGCCTTGAACGACGATACATCCAGGCTCTTGGTGAACCCGCAGTGGGGACAGGTGATACTGGCCTGGCAGTTCATATTGGCATACACCTTGGAAACGGTTTTGCGGGCACAGCTCTTCATCGACAACTCCTGTTTCGTCTTTATATGCACATGGCGACTGCGCTTGCCATCTGCATCATCCCGGTCTATCGCTCTGCAGATAATTTACAGCCGCTCGAGCAGCCTCTCGTGAATGTTGTCAAACCCGCCGTTGGACATGATCAGAATGACATCCCCGTCAGCGGCTTCTTTTGCCAGAAAATCGAGGATACCTTCCGTGTCGCTAAAGTATTCGGCACACTGGCCCCTTTTCTTTAGGTCTTCCACCAGACGCCGTGAGGAAAAGCGCTGGCCGGCGGGGATTTTTTTCAAAAGCGGCGGCCGGCGCACGCAAACCAGGTCCGCCTCACCGAAAACGTGCGCATAAACGTCCTGGAATACGCTGCGCATGCTGGTGTTGGTACGCGGCTCGAAGACCGCAATCAGCCGTCCGGCGCCGGCAAAAGGCTTGACGGCCCGCAGCGTCTCGCGTACGGCCGTGGGGTGGTGCGCAAAATCGTCCATCACCGTGACACCGCGCCGGACGCCGCGGATCTCCTGGCGCCGCCGGACACCCGCGAAGGTTTCCAGCGCCGCCTGCACCGCTTTGACAGGAATTTCCAGGTCGTGGGCGGCGGCGATGACCGCCAGGGCGTTCTTCAGGTTGTGAACGCCCATCAGACGGGTGCGGAAAGCCGCGAAAAAACGCCCCTGGCGAAACACCTCAAAGGTGGTCCGGGGCGGGGCAATCCGCACGTTCTCCAGCCGCCAGAAAGCCGACGCATGCGTGCCGCAGGTCTGGATGCGGCACGACCGGCCGCGCATCAGGTCCGCGACATTCTCGTCGGCGTCGAAGGCCAGCAACAGGCTTTGGGGATCCAGCCCCTCTATAAAGTCATCAAAAGCCTTGCGCACATGGGCCAGGTCGGGGAAGATGTCGGCGTGGTCGAATTCCACGCTGGTGAGCACCGCCAATGACGGGCGGTAATGTAAAAATTTCGGCCCCTTGTCAAAAAAGGCGGTGTCGTACTCGTCGCCTTCCACCACGAATTCTGGTCCGCCGCCCAAGCGGTAGTTACTCGCAAAATCCTTGACGATGCCGCCGATCAAAAAGCCCGGATCCCGGCCGGCCACGGACAGCATCCAGGCCATCAGCGCGGCCGTGGTGGTTTTGCCGTGGGTGCCGGCAACCAGCAGCGTGGCTTTGCCGGCAGCCATGAAGTGGTTGACCGCCTGGGGCATGGAGCAAAAGCACAGGTCCATGGCCATCATCTGCTGCACTTCGGGGTTGTCCCGGCTGACGGCGTTGCCCACCACCACCAGGTCCGGTGCAGGAAAAAGGTTTTGCGGTCCGAAGCCCTCGGCGACCGCGATGCCCTTTTCCGCCAGAAAAACGCTCATGGGAGGATAAGTCCGGCGGTCGGACCCGCGCACCTGATACCCCCTTTCCTTCAGGGCCGCCGCCAGGGCCGCCATGCCCGTACCGCACACCGCGATCAGGTGCACCCGGCGCACATTGCCGGGGATGCGGTTGTTTTTCAGATTCAGCACTTGAAATTTCCCCCGTGTTTTAGGATATATATCGACAGATAAAAGCCCATACCACCATCGTGCGGATTTTACAAAACCTGATTAAAGGGTTCTCGGGCAAAACCGCCATTCTGGCGGGCTACCGGGCCGCCCGGACAAATCGTACAGTTTCGCACGGGACAAACGGGGCAAAGGAGCTCGCCGGTGAGCCGCTTTGAGCTGCCAAGACGCATCGTGAACACTCTGGAAGATTTCGCCGCCGGATCAGGCCACCTGACCGTGCTGACCGGCGCCGGCATCTCGGCGGAAAGCGGCATCCCCACCTTCCGCGGCCCTGAAGGCTACTGGACGGCAGGTTCCCGTGAATACCACCCCCAGCAGATGGCGACCTACGCCATGTTTTGCGAAAAGCCGCTGGAAGTCTGGCGCTGGTATCTCTACCGCAAACATGTTTGCGCGAAGGCCCTGCCCAATGCCGGGCACCGGGCCCTGGCACAGCTGGAGACCTTTCTGTCCGGACGCTTTACCCTGATCACCCAAAACGTGGACGGCCTGCATCTGCGGGCCGGCAGCAGTGCCCAAAACACCTTTCAGATCCACGGCAACGTTTTTTACATGCGCTGCGCCCGAGAGTGTACGGCGGCGGTTTTCCCCGTTCCGGAGTCCCTGGAAATCTGCAGCCGGGAGGAGGCGTTGCCGCCGTCATTTGACACATTGCTGCGCTGCCCGGCCTGCGGGGCGCGCACGCGGCCGCACGTGCTCTGGTTCGACGAAACCTACAATGAGAAGTTTTACCGTTTTGAAAGCGCGCTGGCCGTTGCCGGGCGTACCGCGCTGCTGTTGATCGTGGGCACGTCGGGCGCCACCAATCTGCCCAACCAGGTGGCCTGGACGGTCAGCCGCCGGGGCGGCGCCATCATCGATATCAACATCGCGGCCAATCCCTTTTCGCGTCTGGCCGCCGAAAGCCGGCAAGGAGGCTTCATCCAGCAACCCAGCGGCCGGGTATTGCCGGAGATTCTAGAAATTCTCAAAAGCCGGAGCAGTCTCTGAACGTCCTACGTCAGCCACCGGCACCAGACAGAAACCTCGAACCTAAGGATACAGGAGGCGGCATGGAAAACTATGAAAAGTTAGGGGCCTTTTATCTCGGCAGGCGCTTTGACACCGACGGCCGGCGGCTGCTGGACGATCTGATCCTCTACGACTCCAAGGACCTGACGACCCATGCGGTCATCATCGGCATGACCGGCTCCGGCAAAACCGGCCTGGGCATCGGTATGCTGGAAGAGGCTCTCATCGACAACATTCCGGTCATCGCCGTCGACCCCAAGGGGGACCTGCCGTCGCTGCTGCTGAGTTTTCCGCAGCTGCGCCCCGAAGATTTCCGCCCCTGGGTCAACGAACAGGACGCCCTGGCCCAGGGCATGACCGCCGCCCAGTATGCCGCCGGGCAGGCCCGGCTGTGGAAAAACGGCCTGGCCAAATGGGGCCAGGCGCCCGAGCGCATCGCCCGCCTGCAGGCCGCCGCGGACTTTTGCGTCTACACGCCGGGCAGCAGCGCCGGCATGCCCATCAACGTGCTGCGCTCCTTTGCCGCTCCACCACCGCAGATCTTGGAAGACGGCGACCTGCTGCGCGAGCGCATCCAGACCACCGCCGTCAGCCTGCTGGCGCTGATGGGCATCGAAGCCGACCCGATCACCAGCCGCGAGCACATCCTGATCGCCAATATCTTCGAAAACGCCTGGCGCCAGGGGCGTTCACTGGACCTGGCCGGCCTGATCCGCACCATTCAGAAGCCGCCTTTCGAGCGCGTGGGGATCATGGAGCTGGATGATTTTTATCCGTCCGGCGAACGCCTGGCCCTGGCCATGCGTTTAAACAACCTGCTGGCCGCACCGGGTTTTGAGGCCTGGCTGCAGGGCGAACCCCTGAACGCCGGGCGCCTTTTCTTCAATGCGCAAGGCAAACCGCGGGCCTCGATTTTTTCCATCGGCCACCTGTCCGACAGCCAGCGCATGTTCTTCGTCTCCCTGCTGCTCAACGAAATCCTGGGATGGATGCGCAGCCAGCCGGGGACATCCAGCCTGCGCGCGCTGCTGTACATGGACGAGATCTTCGGCTACTTCCCGCCGGTCAAAAATCCGCCCTCCAAGGCGCCGCTGCTCACTCTGCTCAAGCAGGCGCGCGCCTACGGTCTGGGGGTCGTCCTCAGCACCCAGAACCCGGTGGACCTGGACTACAAGGGGCTTTCCAACACCGGCAGCTGGTTCATCGGCCGACTGCAGACCGAAAAAGACACCCAGCGCCTGCTGACGGGCCTGGAAGGCGCCGGCGGCAGTGCCGGTTTCGACCGCGGCCGCATGCAAAAAACCATCGCCGGTCTGGGCAAGCGCGTCTTTCTGCTGCACAACGTGCATGAAAACGAACCGGTCGTCTTCCAGACCCGCTGGGCCCTCTCCTACCTGCGGGGACCGCTGACCCGCGAGCAGATCAAGGTGCTCATGGAACCCCGCAAGGGCGCGGCCGCACCACTTGCCAAACCCGCGGACGCGGCGACGGCAGTGGAAAGCACGGCGCCCCGGCTGCCGGCAGAGGTAGGATGCTACTTTCTGCGGGCCTCGGGCAGCACACAGGGGCTGACTTACTACCCGGCGGTGGTCGCCGCCTTAAACACCCACTTCACCAGCACGCGCTACGGCGTCGACACCCAGCAGGACCTGACGCTGGCCGCCGCCATCGAAGACGGTCCGGTGCCGCTGGACTGGGACCAGGCCTTTGAAATCGACATCGATCCGGCCGACCTGGACACCGAGCCGCTGCCGGGGGCACGCTATGCGGACCTGCCGCGGGCGGCCCGCCGCAAAGCGGCCTTTAAAAAGTGGGAGAAAGGCCTGCTGCGCTGGGTGCGCCAGAACCGCCCGCTGACGCTGTACCGCTGCAAACGCTTCAAACTCACCAGCAAACCCGGCGAAAGCGAAGGCCAGTTCCGCGCCCGCCTGGGTCAGGTGATGCGCGAAAAACGGGACCTGCAGGCCGAAAAGCTGCGCAGGCGCTACAGTGCCAAGTTCACCACCCTGAAAAACCGCCTGATGCGCGCCGAGCAGGCCGTGGCACGCGAGCAGGAGCAGGCCCAGGCCCGCAAAATGGACACAGTGGTCTCCTTCGGTACCGCCATTTTGGGCGCCTTCCTGGGGCGCAAGGCCATCAGCGCCACCTCGGCCGCGCGCATGGGCACGGCCATCAAGTCGGCCGGGCGCGCGCAGAAGGAAAAGATGGATGTGGCGCGGGCCCAGGAGACGGCTGCAACGGTCCGCCGTCAGCTGGCCGAACTGGAAAACCGCATGCAGGAGGAGATCAGCAACCTGGACCTCACCTTCGATCCGGCGGCCGAAGAGATCAGCGCCATCCCCGTGCGGGCCAAAAGCACCGATATCGCCATCGAGATGTTCGCCTTTGCCTGGCTGCCCTACCGCAGCGGCTCCGACGGCCGACTGGCCCCGGACTGGGCTTAAGGCGCGACAGCCGACTCGCGCATCGCCGGCGGCTATCCTGCCGCCAGACCGGCAAGCACCTTTTCGGCAGCGGCGACGGTGCGTGCGATGTGTTCGTCGCTGTGGGCCGCGGACACGAAGAGGGCTTCGAACTGGGAAGGGGCCAGGTAAATACCCGCTTCCCGCATGCCCTGGTAGTAGCTGCTGAAACGCTTCAGGTCACAGGTTTTGGCGTCGTCGAAGTTTTTGACCATGCGGTCCGTGAAGAACATGCCCAGCATGGAACCGGCGCGGTCCACCTGCACGGGCACACCGGCCACAGCCGCCGCCCGGGCCAGCCCATCGGCCAGCCGCGCGGATGTCGCCTCCAGGGCCTCGTAAAATCCGGGTCTGGCGATCTCTTTCAAGGTGGCGATGCCGGCGGCCATGGCCACGGGGTTGCCGGAAAGCGTGCCGGCCTGGTAGACTTTCCCCTGCGGGGCGACTTCGGCCATAAGGGCCCCGGGGCCGCCGTAGGCGCCCACCGGCAGCCCGCCGCCGATAATCTTGCCCAGGCAGGTCAGGTCCGGCGTAATCCCGAAAAGCGCCTGGGCGCCGCCGTGGGCCACGCGGAAGCCGGTCATCACCTCGTCGAAAATCAACAGGCTGCCGTTGTCGGCGGTCAGGGAGCGCAGGGCTTGCAGAAAGCCGGCCGCCGGGCGCACCAGGCCCATGTTGCCGGCCACCGGTTCCACGATAATGCCAGCCACCTGGTTCCCGCGGCGCTGCATGACGGCCGTAACGGCCTCGATGTCGTTGTAGGGCAGCGAAAGCGTGTTGGCCACAACATCGGCCGGAACCCCCGGACTGCCGGGGATATTCAAGGTGGCCACTCCGGACCCGGCTTCCACCAGCAAAGTGTCCGCATGGCCGTGGTAGCAGCCGTCGAACTTGATGATGATGTCCCGCCCGGTAATGCCGCGCGCCAGGCGGATGGCGGACATGGTGGCCTCGGTGCCCGAGTTGACCATGCGCACCATCTCCACCGACGGGATGGCGGCGATGACCTGTTCGGCCAACTCGATCTCCAGGTCGGTGGGCGCCCCGAAACTGGTGCCGCGCTGCAGCACCGCGCCAACGGCCTCGATCACGGCCGGGTGCCGGTGGCCCAGGATCATGGGCCCCCAGGAACCGATATAGTCGATGTAATGGTTGCCGTCGGCGTCGGTGATCGCAGCACCGTCGGCTTCGCGGATAAACAGCGGGTCGCTGCCCACCGCGCGGCAGGCGCGCACCGGGCTGTTGACCCCCCCGGGAATGGCCTCCCGGGCCCTGGCAAAAAGTTCGCGGGACTTGTCGTACCTCATCGGAGAACCATCCTTTCTCAAGGGGGCTTGAAATTGCTGCCGAACTCGCCTATCAAGGGGCATTAGCAGACCGTGCCGGCCAGGTCAAGACACACCGCCACGCCCTGCATATGCCGGCAGGTCCCGGCGGAGTATCACTGATTCCATGGCACACGCCCAAACATTACAGAAGCTGGCCAAAATGCTGGCCTACGTGCTCGGCCGACGGCCGGACGAGTTCGGCCTGGTGCCGGATGCGCATGGCTTCGTGCGCACCAAAGATCTGCTCAAGGCGCTTTCCGAAGAGCCGGGCTGGAAGCACGTACGGCAGGCCACCATCAACGAGCTTTTGCTGGCCCTGCCCGCAGCGCCGGTGGAGATAGACGGCAAGCGCATTCGCGCCCGCACGCGGCAGCACCTGCCGGCCCTGCAGCCGGCGGAAACCAAACTTCCCAAACTGCTCTACACCTGTGTGCGCAGGAGAGCCCATGGCGTCGTTCTACAAAAAGGCATCCGGCCGGGTGCCCACCCCCACGTGATCCTGGCAGCCAGCAGCGAGATGGCCCACCGCATGGGCAGGCGCACAGACTCCGACCCGGTGCTGCTCACCGTGAACACCGCCGCCTGCCGCTCCCGGGGGATCGTGTTCTACAGAAGCGGTGAGCTGCTCTACACGGCCACCCATATCCCGGCGGCGTGTTTTCACGGCCCGCCGCTCCCCAAAGAAAAAGCGCCCCACCGCCCGGCCGCAGCGGACGTCGCGCAGCCCAAAGAACCGGGCAGCTTTCATCTCGATCTGACGCGCGCTGCGAGGAACCATCCCGGCGGCCGCAAAAACCCATCGGAAAAAGGTGATCAGGCGCACCGAGGTGGTAAAAAGCGCCGCAAACCCAAGCGCCGCCGCCCACCCTGGCGCGCGTGATCTGGCAAAATCAGCACCCGCCGGAACAAGGCTGCCGGGCGCCATAAAAAATTTGACAAGCCCATGCAAAGCTGATAGGAAGTTTTCCCGGTTTTCAAGCCCAACCATGGGCCGTTAGCTCAACTAGGCAGAGCACCTGACTCTTAATCAGTAGGTTGAAGGTTCGATTCCTTCACGGCCCACCAACTTAACAAACAACGGCTTGCGCGGATTTTAGCGCCAGCCGTTTTTTTTTATGCGGCCGTCTATCATCCGGTCCACCGGCTTTGGAAAAAGCCCGACATAATTCCCGCAAACCCGGCGGCAAGAAATCGAACCGCTCTCTTGCCACGCGACAGACCGGATCTCACCGGAGCCATCGGTCCTTCCGGCAGGTGTTTTACAAACCGCCATGATGCTCACGCGACCAAAGAAAACCCGGGCCGTGCCTTGCCGGGCGCCTGTCTGAAGGCAACACGTCCGCACGGCATATGGGCTTTGCGCTTGACACAGCGGCTATATAGTGTCTATTTAGAGACAGTGTCCATAAATAGTGCCCGCCCGTCAGCGGCCTTTTCCCGGAATCTCCACACCATACCGGGGCATGGCCATGCGCTTGGATCTTCAACGCACTTTAAGGAAATACCTTCATGGATGACAAAATCGTCCGCCGCGTGGATGAAACCGCTCAGGAGTTGTTCGACTTTCTGCGGCAACTTGTCGAGTGCAACAGCTATACCCGGAACCCGGAGGGATTGGCGCAAAACGCATCGCTGATTATAAGCAAGGGGCTGGAGCACGGACTCGGGTTTGACATCGTCCCCGTGGATCAGGAGCACCTGCACTTTCCGCACCTGTACTACAGCAATACCCGGCAAAAACCGTTTTTCGCCATGGCCGGCCATTTCGACACCGTACACCCGCCGGAGGAGGGTTTTCTGCATCTCGCAGACGAGGGGGAGCGTCTGGTGGGACCGGGCGTAAACGACATGAAGGGGGGTGTGGTTGTAAGCCTCTTTGCGCTCATCGTGTTAAACGGGCTCGGGCTGGGAGAAGAAATCCCCGTACGCGTCATTTACAACGCGGACGAGGAGATCGGCTCGCCCACATCGCGGAAAATGATATCAGAGAAATTTGGAGGTGCCGCGGCGGCCTTCGTATTCGAAGCCGGAAGGCTGCCGGGTGACCGCATTCTGACTTCCAGAAAAGGGGCCATGGTGCTCGAACTGGATTTTAAGGGACGGCCGGCCCACGCGGGCGAGTCCCCGGGACAGGGGGTCAACGCCATCATGGAAGCCTGCCGCAAACTCCTGGATCTGGACCAGTGCAACAACGGCAGCGGTGCAGCGACCCTGACAGTAGGCACCATCGAGGGCGGCACCGGCAAAAACGTGGTGCCGGCACGCTGCAGGGCAGTGGTGGACATCCGCTTCGCGACCCACAAAGCAGGCCGGCGGCTCCAGAAGGAAATCGGAGCCATCCTCGACAAGCCCTGTCTTCCCGGTGCCGCCATTGAATACAGGCTGGACCTGCATCGACCGCCGTTTGTCCGCAGCGCCATAATGGCGCCCTACATCGCCCTGTACAGGGAAACCGCCCGCGAACTCGGGCTGGATATCAGCGAAGGCTCTTCGGGCGGTGTTTCCGATGCCAACAACATCAGCGCCCTGGGCATTCCGACGCTGGACGGCCTCGGGCCGGTGGGCGCCAAACCCCACAGCCATGCAGAATTTGCCATCAAGCAATCCGTGATCGACAGGACCAAGGCTTTTGCACTGTTTCTATATCGCCTGGCCAAACAGAAAAGGAGGACGACATGAAAAAAGCAGCGACCATCATCCTGGCCCTATCCATGGTGTTTGTGCTGTGCAGCGCCGCAGCGGCCAAAACGCTCAAAATCGGCCTTTCTTCCGACATCCGCTCGCTGGATCCCTATTTCCACAACGAGACCATGACCAACTCCGTGCTTTCCAACATCTTCGAGGGCTTGACGGATTTTGACCCCAACCTGAAGGTCTATCCCATGCTGGCGTCCTCGTGGAAAGTGATCGACGCCACCACCTGGGAATTTGCGCTCCGAAAAGGGGTGAAATTCCACGACGGTCAGCCTTTTACCGCCGATGACGTGCTCTACTCCTTCGACCGCATCATGCACTGGAAAAAGTCGGGATTCAAGTCCAAGGTCAATATGATTAAAGACGTTCGGAAAGTGGATGATTTCACGGTGCGCATCATCACCAAGGGCCCCTATCCCATCTTGCTGCGCAAGATTTCCTATGTAAAGATATTGAACAGCCGTTTTTACAAGGACAAACCGGACGAGTTCGCGGCGCTGCACGCCAACGGCACCGGCCCGTACCAGCTGGTTGCCTGGAACAAGGGCCAGAACATTATCCTGAAACGCAACGATAATTACTGGCGCCCGCTGCCCGAATTTAAAAAGGTGATCTTCCGCCCACTCACCAACGATTCGACCCGTGTCGCGGCGATTCTAAGCGGTGAAACGGACATCATCGACCGCGTCCCGGTGCGCGATGTGGCGCGGGTCAAAAAAGACCCCAAATTGAATTTTTTCATGCGGCCCGGTCTACGGCTGATCTACCTGCAGATGGATCAGGGCAGGGAGCGTACGCCGTACGTCAAGGGCAAAAACCCCTTTTTGGATGTGCGCGTCCGCAAGGCGATTTATTATGGCATCGACGAGGATGCGATCGTCAAATACGTGATGGACGGTTTTGCCAAGGCTGCCGGCCAGTATCATCCAAATGTCGTATCCGGCTATGACCCCGCCATCAAACGGCCGGCCTACAACCCCGATAAGGCCAGGGCCCTGCTCAAGGCGGCCGGGTATCCCAACGGCTTTGCGGTCACCCTGGATGCACCCAATGACCGCTACGTCAACGATGAACAGATCGCCCAGGCGATTGCTTCCAGCCTTGCCAAGATCGGCATCCGGGTCAATGTGGATGCACTGCCCAAGGCGACCTTTTTCCCCAAAACCGACCGCCTGGACACTTCCTTCTTCCTCATCGGATGGGCCAGCACGGACGGCGACGGGAGCTCCTTTCTGGACGGCATCGTGCACACCCACAACCCGGATAAGGGGTATGGCCGGTACAACCGCGGCCGTTATTCCAACCCCGAGGTGGACCGGCTGATCGAAGCGGCCGGCGTGACCATCGACGCCGCCAAGCGCCTGGGCCTGTTGCGCAAGGCCCAGCGCCTGGCACTGGTCGAGGATCAAAATGTAATTCCCCTGCACTTCCAGGTGGATTTGTACGCATCGAGCAAACATATCGCTTTTCAGCCGCGGGCGGACAGCCATATTTATCTCTACGGGATTAAATCCCACAAATAGCGCACCACCTATTGTGCCGGAATCATGGTCGGGCATCATGCCCGGCCAGGCACAGCATGCGAAAAGCCATGCCACCGGACGATGGCTGCCGGCGCCGATAAGTAAGAGGGGATGCTTTTCAGTTGCTGATCTATATCACCAAGAGACTTTTATATGCGGTCGGCATTCTGATCATCATCAGTTTTCTGGTCTTTGCCATCATGTACAAAGCCGGCGACCCCACCGAACTGCTCCTTCCGCCCGATGCCACCCAGCAGGATGCCATCGCCCTGAAGCAATACCTGGGGCTGGATCAGCCGTTTCACGTGCAATACTTAAGGTTCATCACCCACGCCGTGCACGGTGACATCGGGCGTTCCTTCATATACGGCCAATCGGCACTCCAGGTGGTGTTCGAACGACTGCCGGCGACACTGGAGCTGGCATCGGTGGCCATGCTGATTTCAATCCTCATGGGAATCCCACTGGGCGTGGCCGCGGCCGTCAGACCCCAGTCTTTTCCCAGCCAGGGAATCATGTTCTTTTCACTGCTGGGAATATCGATACCGGTATTCTGGACGGGCATGGTGCTGGTGCTGGTCTTTTCGGTCATCCTCGGAGTCCTGCCCTCGTCCGGGCGCGGGGCGCTGTTTTGGCATACCAGCCTGCTGACCGCAGACGGCATCTTGCATATCATCATGCCCGCCGTCACACTGGCTCTTTTTCAGCTGGCGCTCATCATCCGGCTGACACGCACCGGCATGCTGGAAGTCCTCATGGAAGACTACATCAAGCTGGCACGCGCCAAGGGGCTGCCGCGCCGGGTGGTGGTCTTCGTGCACGCACTCAAAAACACACTCATCCCGGTGATCACCATCATCGGCATTCAATTCGGGCAACTGATCGCTTTTGCCATTGTCACGGAAACCATTTTCGCGTGGCCCGGCACGGGAAAGCTGATCATCGACTCCATCCAGAACCTGGACCGGCCGGTGGTCGTGGCCTATCTGCTGGTGGTGGCAACGATTTTTGTATTTATCAACTTCATCGTCGATATCCTTTACACGTTCGTGGATCCGCGCATCAGGGTAAAATGAAGCTTCACGAAAACGAATTTCTAGCTGAATATGCCGAAAGCAAACTGGCCGTGGCCGGTGCACTGCTTTTCGTCATTTTTATACTTCTGGCGCTGGTCCCCTCGATCTTTTCTTCCCAGAATCCGTACGACCTGAGGCAACTGGCGCTGAAGAACAGCTTTCTTCCGCCCGGAAGCGGTTTTCTGCTGGGTACGGACGGCCAGGGGCGCGACATTTTGAGCGCAATCCTCTACGGACTGCAGATCTCGCTTTTCGTGGGGGTGGCCAGCACCCTGCTTTCGGTCTTTATCGGGCTTTTGGCCGGGCTGATTTCCGGGTATTGCGGCGGTCTCATCGACACCGCCATAATGCGCCTCGCCGATCTGCAACTTTCCTTTCCGGCCATTCTGATCGCCCTGATCATCATGGCGCTCTGGGGGCAGGGAATTTCCAAAATCATCATAGCCATCACCGTCGTCAACTGGGTGTATTACGCGCGCACCGCGAGGGGCTCCGTGCTGGCTGAAAAGGAAAAGGATTACGTGCAGGCGGCACAGGCCATGGGCATGCGCGCCCCGGTGATCATCATCGGCGAGATCATGCCCAATGTTCTAGCGCCGATCATCGTGATTGCCACCGTGAGAATCGCCAACGCGATCATTCTGGAAGCGACCTTGAGTTTCCTGGGGCTGGGCGTGCCCATCACGCGCCCTTCGCTCGGCGCCCTGATCGCCAGCGGCTACCAGATCCTTTTTTCAGGCTACTGGTGGGTTTCGGTATTTCCAGGTCTGGTCCTGATGCTGGTCGTGCTTTCCATCAACCTGGTAGGCGATCGCCTGCGCGACGTCATGAATCCGAGGCTCAAACGCTGATGGAACTCTTGCGAGTCGATGGTCTGCAAACCCATTTCTTTACGCGTAAGGGCGTCGTAAGGGCTGTCGATGGCATCTCCTTCGGCCTCAAGAGAGGTGAAATCCTCGGGCTTGTGGGGGAATCGGGCGCCGGCAAATCCA
>Ga0256841_1001213_pt1 | contig 23113 bp, 24 predicted proteins | sample 356308metaG_FD_185971 | JGI IMG/M metagenome (GOLD analysis project Ga0256841, IMG submission 185971) | Hydrothermal vent microbial communities from Mid Atlantic Ridge, Atlantic Ocean - 356-308 | ecosystem: Environmental > Aquatic > Marine > Hydrothermal vents | place: Atlantic Ocean: Mid...
AGGGCGGTGGCGACGAGCTCGGGGGCATCCATGGACGGGTCGATCAGCCCTCGAGCTTCCGTCTGACCTCGGCGGGGACGGTGCCCGCAGAGGGGAGCATGAGCGGAGTGATGGAGACCATGCCGTCACGGGCAGCCTGTACGTCGGTGCCGTCGAGTGGGGCGAAGGGCACGAGCCCGCCGCTGAAATCGTGCACGTACGTTCCGGGACGGTCGGGACGGAACAGTCGCTCATAGCCGACCCTCGCCACCGCGGTGACCCTTCGCGGCGTGTCGGGGCCGGTGTCGAACGGCAGGTTGATGCTGACAACGTCGGCGTACCGGATCAGGCCCACGTCGACGACGAGACCGACCAGGCTCGCCACCTCCCCCGCGAGCCGTCCCCAACCGTCGAGCGCGGTCCCGGAATGGACGCGGGCGCGCCATGCGGGCCAGTCGCCGGCCACGGTCCCAGTCGACACCGCGACGGCAGGGATCCCCGACACCCAGGCCTCGGCGGCGGCTCCGACGGTGCCCGACGACATGACGAAGCCGGCGCCGTGGTTGTACCCGACGTTGATCCCCGACACGACCAGCGAAGGCGGTTCGTCGAACAGGTCGTGAACGGCGATCTGGACGGTGTCGGCCGGGTAGCCCGAGCACGTCCAGATCTCGAGGCCGTCGCGTTCGGTACGGCCGACCCGCAAGCTCCCGTACCTGCTGATCGCCTTGCCGACCCAGCTGCGCTCCTCGGCGGGGACCACGACTCGGACCGGGCCGAGGACGGCCAGGGCGCGGGCCGTCGCCACCAGCCCGGGGGCTTCGACACCGTCGTCGTTGGTGAGCAGGATCCACCCCATCGGCGGAAGGCTACCCGCGCCGTGCGTCGACCCGCCGGGCCGCCTCTCCCGGCACGGGTGGGGACGTGGGCACTAGCCTGTGCCGAGACGAACGGGAGGCGTCGATGGGCATCAAGGGCAGATTCGCTCTCGTCTTCGGGTCCGCGCTCGTCGCGGCAGCCTGTTCGGGAAGCGGCTCGGCCGACACCACCACCACGACGGCGGCGCCTCCGCCCAGCTCGACCTCGTCGACGACCACGTCCACCTCCACCTCGACGACGAGTACCACCCTCGCCAAGGTCGACCCGACCCTGCAGGCGACCGACCTCACGTACGCGGTCCAGCAGGACCTGGAGGTGCTGGGCTACTTCGCCGACGTCATCGACGGCATCTACGGACCGGTGACGACTGCCGCCGTGACGGCGTTCCAGAAGGACGCCGGGATCGAGGTCGACGGCGAGTTCGGGCCGCAGACGGGCCTGGCGATGGCGAAGGCCCTGGCGAAGGACAAGGACTACGTCGAGGACCTCCAGAAGGATCTGAAGGAGCTCGGGCTGTACTCGGGACCGATCGACGGCGACTACGGCAAGGGCACGAGAGCGGCGGTCGAGAAGCTGGAGGAAGGCTGCGAACTCCACCCGAAGGTCGACGGATGGTTCGACCCGCTCACCCACGTCTGCCTGAACATGGCGATGAGGTCCTGACGAACCGTCCTCACCCCGCCCACGGCAGGGCGGCCGCTCCGGTGCCGTCCCGGTAGAGCACCCCCACGAGACGACCCCGCCGATCGACGACGGGCAGGATCGCCGTGTTCGACTCGGCGAACAGTTCGACGGCATGGTCCATTGGCTCGTCGGGCTCCAGATGCGGGGCGTGCGACACGAGCTCGGCGAGTTCCCTACCGGGGTCTCCCCGATGGAGCTCCGCCGACGAGACGATCCCGACGAGCGCCCCGTTGGCGGCGACGACGATGTCACCGAGGCCCAGGGCGACGGCGTCACCGGCCCTCATCTGGGGCCCGTACGCCTGCGGCGGTTCCATCGCCTGGTAGACGCGCCGCGGTGCCGCCTTGACGACGATCGTGCCCGATGGGGCCCGGTGCCGGATCCTGGCTCCGGGGCCGAAGAACTGGCGCTGGAACCACGAGCCGCCGGGGGCGCCGATGACCAGCAGCGTCCCGGGAGCGAGCGCATCGACCATGTCGGCCGGGCTGGGCGCTTGGATGGCTTCGAACCGCAGGGCGGGGAACCGGTCGACGATCTCGGGGAGCACCCTCCGGGCCGACGGCAGCGGCCCGGGTGCGCCGTGCGCGTAGACGCCGCGGGCGGGAACACCGAGGCGGTGACCGATCCTGAGGGCGATCGCCGCGGCGAGCGGCGAATGGGGACCGCTCCCGACGGCGGCGACGACCTCGGTGGTGGCGTCGGGGTCGAAATCGGTCGGGACGGCGACCGAGCACAGGTCGAAGGACGACAGCTTGCGGGTGACCATGAGCAGCGACCTCGTGCGGATGCAGCTCCCGACGGGATCGCCGTCGACCTGGACCGCCGAGGCTCCCCCGAGGATCGTGGCCAGCTCCTGGCATCCAGGACCACGGGACCACGCGACCGGGACCTCGCTGCGATGATCCTGGCTCGTCGGCATCTCGGACCCCTCTCGGCCATGTGAACGGTGCCCGACCGTCGCCACAGGGTACCGCAGACCGCAGGATGAGGAGGGACCGCGGTGGGTCATCTCATGCGAGCACCCGGCGCCGCAGCCCCAGCGTCGAAGGAGCGTTGCGGTCCGCGGCCGGTTCCCTCGGCTTCCATCCGGCCCTTCACGTCGATCTCGTCGCCGGGGACGCCCTGAGACGGGCGGTCTCGCTCGAGGTCACCGAGCGCACCCGAAGCGGGCGAGCGCCGACCTCGGCCTGCTCCGAATAGGGACTTTGGTCCATTCCGCGACCCTCGTCTGGCTGGCATCCTCTCGGTGGCCGTAGCCGGGCTGCGGTCGCTGGAACGCGACGGAGCCGGGATGGCGCGGTGGCACGTCCACCCGACCTCCCGCGGACGTCGGTTCCTCACGGGGCTCGACCGCCAGGTCGGGCGGAACGAAGGAGGGAAGACGATGACCACGCAAGACGGTGGGTCCGTCGAGGTGGAGCGCTTCAAACCGACGGGTACGGTTGCGCTCACCGTTGTGTTCGTGCTCGTCATGCTGATCCTGTGGTTCTCCGTTTGGGCGATCCTGGTGACGCGGGGAGCTACGACATGAGCACCTCGACCGAGCACCTGCACATCGACCCGACCGAGAAGCGATGGATGATCGCGTCGGTGGGTCTGCTGTTGATCTTCTTCGCCGCGGTGACGGTCGCCGGGTTCATGCTCGGCATCCAGGTGCCCACGCGAGAGCGACGGGTCGATCCGAACACCGTCGCCGAGCAGCCCCCCTGGTCCGAGCCGGGGGTGCGGGAGATCGTCCCGGGCGAGGAGTACGAGGTATACGTCCTGGCGCATCGGTTCTCGTTCACGCCGAACGAGATCGAGGTCCCCGCCGGCGCCAAGGTGACGTTCTACGTCACGTCGACCGACGTCCAGCACGGCTTCAAACTCCAGGACACCAACGTCAACTTCATGGCGCTCCCGGGCCAGGTGTCGAAGCTGAGCACGACGTTCGAGAAACCGGGCGTCTACCCGTACATCTGCACCGAGTACTGCGGACTGGGCCATGCAGTGATGGCCGGCGCCGTGACCGTGACGGAAGCACCGTAGACAGGAGGGAACGTGGCTGAAACAACGACAAAAACACCTGTCTATGCGCTGACCCGAGAGGAGCGGCGGTTCGTCGGCCTCCATCTCGTGTTCGCGTTCGCGGCGCTGACGATCGGGAGCCTCTTCGGGCCCCTGCAGGCTCTCGAGCACGCCGGCTTGGACCTGTACCCGACCCTCGAGAAGTTCGGGATCCAGTCGTACTACCAGGGCTTGACCCTCCACGGGGTCCTCAACGCCCTCGTGTGGACGACCTTCTTCATCACCGGGTTCCTCACGGTGGCGATCATCCGCGGCTTCCAGCGGCGACTCGCCCACCCGGGGTTGAACCAGCTGGGATTCTGGATGATGGTGGTGGGGCTGCTGATGGCGGCCGTCCCGCTCCTGCTCAACAAGGCGACGGTGCTGTTCACCTTCTATCCGCCGATGCAGGCCAGCACCTGGTTCTATCTCGGCCTCACGCTGGTGGTGGTCGGAAGCTGGATCGAGGGATGGGGGTTCTACGCCACCTACTGGCAGTGGCGCAAGGACAACCCGAAGACCCGCACCCCGTTCATCGCGTTCGCGTCGCTCGTCACGATGGTGATGTGGCAGATCGCCACCCTGGGCGTGGCCGCCGAGATCCTCGGGCTCCTACTGCCGTGGTCGATGGGACTCGTGGACGGCGTCGATCCGCAGCTCTCGCGGACCTTCTTCTGGTTCACCGGCCATCCACTGGTGTACTTCTGGCTGTTGCCCGCCTACGTGTCGTGGTACGGCATGTTGCCCAAGCAGGTGGACGGCAAGCTGTTCTCCGACTCGCTGGCACGGCTGGCGTTCTGGTTGTTCCTGTTGCTGTCGGTGCCGCTCGGCTTCCACCACCAGTTCGTCGATCCGGGGGTCCCGGCCGGCTGGAAGTACGTCCACGCGATCTTGACGTTCTCGGTGTTCTTCCCGTCGCTGATGACGTTCTTCACCGTCATCGCCAGCCTGGAGTACGGTGCCCGCCAGCGCGGCGGCAAGGGCCGCTTCGGCTGGATCCGGGCGCTGCCGTGGTCCAACCCGTCGGTGACCGCCCAGCTCCTGGCGGGCATCCTGTTCGTGTTCGGCGGCATCGGCGGCCTCGCCAACGCGGCCTACAACGTCAACCTGGTGTTGCACAACACGGCGTGGGTGCCGGGGCACTTCCACCTGACGGTGGCCTCGGCGGTGACGCTGTCGTTCATCGGAATCTCCTTCTGGTTGGTCCCGCACCTGACCCACAAGCCGCTGTGGCAACCGAAGGTGGCGCTCGCCGGCGTCTGGACGTACTTCGTCGGCATGCTCATCTTCTCGAACGCGATGCACACGGTGGGCCTCCTCGGCGCGCCTCGACGGACGACGCTCGGCCTCGCACCGTACGTTCCGGCGGAGTGGAGCGGCTACCTGTGGCGGGTCGGTTTCGGCGGCTCGCTGATGTGGATCGGCATCATGGCGACGATCACGGTCGTGGCCGTCACCGCGTTCCGTAAGAAGCAGCTCCCCGAGGGCGAGTTCGTCGACGTTCCGGTCGCCGAATCGATCGAGGATCCGCAGCGGACCCCGGTGTGGCTCGACAGCTGGAAGCCGTGGCTGGTCGGCACCGCGGTGCTCGTGCTGTTGGCCTACGGCCCGCAGCTCATCGACCAGCTCTTCGGCATGTCCGCCACTTCGCCACGGATCGCCCCGTAGCTTGCGCCGACATCGCCCACAGGGGATCGTGGGCCCGTCGGTCGATTGGGCCCTCCGCACCAGCAACCGGGTGCGGAGGGCCTTGATCCGGCTGGAGCGGGCGACGCTGCGGCTCGAGCAGCCGGTCGGCAAGGCGGTCGGGACCCCGCGCCTCAACCCGTTGTACCACACGGGGACGATCTCGGTGTTCCTGTTCGCGATCGTGGTCGCCACCGGGATCTACGTCACCTTCTTCTTCCAGTACGGGTTCGAGGCCTCCTACGAGGCGGTCACGAATCTCGAGGCGAACTTCGTCGGACGGGTCATCCGGGGCATCCACCGCTACGCGTCGATGGCGCTGGTGGTCACGTCCCTCCTGCACGGATGGCGGATGCTCTTCCAGGATCGCTTCCGCGGGGCCCGCTGGGTCGCCTGGGTCACCGGCGCCGTCATGATGCTGTTCGTGTGGGTGATCGGCGTCACCGGCTACTGGCTCATCTGGGATCGTCGATCCCAAGCCCTCAACGACCTGCTGCACCGGACCATCGGCGGGTCCACGCGAGGCCTCGACTTCCTGTTGGACAACATCCTGACGCCCGTCGCCAAGACCGGATGGCCGTTCATCCTCCTGCTCTTCTTCATCCACGCCGGCCTGTCGATCGGGGTCGGAGCGTTGCTCTACTACCACCTGAAGCGACTCAACCGCCCCCTGCTGTTCCCGCCCCGCTACTGGATGACCACCATCGGCGTCGGCATCGCCGTGGTGGCTCTGGTCTGGCCGGCGGGGATGTTGGATCCCGCCGATCTGCATCGGGTGTCGGGCACGTTCCCGCTGGATCCGTTCTTCCTCTTCCTGCTCCCGCCTGGGCTGCGTCTGTCCCCCGGCGTCGTGTGGGGTGCCTTCGTGGTCGTCGTCGGGGGCCTGACCGCCCTCCCGTGGATCCTACGGCGACCACCGCTGCCGCCGATCGTCGTCGACGCCGAACGCTGCACGGGATGCACGCTCTGCGTCGCCGACTGCCCGTACGGGGCGCTCGAGATGATCCCCAACGACCACGGGCCACACCGTCAGCTCGCCAAGCTGGTGGACGACCGCTGCGTCTCGTGCGGGATCTGCATCGGGAGCTGCCCGGTGGAGGCCTTGACGCTGGGTGACGTCCCCGCCGAGGAGCTGTGGGACGAGACCCGGCGGCTGGCGCAGACCGGGCCGTCCCCCCGCATCGTGTTCACCTGTGAGCGCCATGCCGAGTTCACCGGAGGGTCGTTCCTCGGCGAGTTCGTCGCCGACGGGGAGGAACCGGTCCACGTCGTCCCGGTGACCTGCCTCGGCATGGTGCATCCCGACCTCATCGCCGCGGCGATGGACTCGGGTGCCGGCGAGGTCCAGGTGCTGGGTTGCCCTCCGTCGGACTGCGCCAACCGGGAGGGCAACACGTGGACGCAGGCGCGCATCGACCGGACCCGGGTGCCGCGGCTGAAGAAGCCGTACCTCGACGCGGTCCGCTCCGACTGGGTGCCGCCCACCGAGTTCACTCGATCCCTCACCGACCCCGGGAGACAACCCGTCGCAGATCCTTGTGAGCGCCCGGCGGCGTCCAAGTTGGTTCGCGTGGGCGCCCTCGTCGCCTTGGCCACGGTGCTGTCCATCGCCGCCTCGATGATCCCGTTCGCGGCGCAAGGATCGGACGATGCGTTCGTGACGATCGCCCTCGACCACCAGGGAGGCGCCCCGATCGACGGCTTCGACTTCCCGCCGGCGATCGAGCACGGCACGGCGAGTCACCTCGTCGTCGACGTCGACGGCGACCGCGTCGTGGACCGAACGTACGACCTCGTGGACATCGATGGGGCGCCGCGGTCGCTCGCCTACGAGCGCATCGAGGTCACCCCTGGGGACCACACCTTGGCGGTGGGCCTGTTCGACCGTCGCGACCAGGCCGAACCGCTGCGCCTCTTCGATGGACCGATCTCCCTCGAAGGAGGGGAGGTGTTCCCGCTCTCCTACTCCGACAGTCGCATCGGGTCACGGGCCGACGTCGGCAAGTCGCTGTTCTTCGAGACGACCCTCGGACACAACTCCGGTTGCCGGGTCTGCCATTCACTGGTGCCGGGCAAGGTCGTGGTCGGGCCGTCCCTCGACGGTGTCGCGACGCGCGCCGCCTCCCGCGTCCCGGGCATGTCCGCCGAGGACTATCTCCGTCAGTCGATCGTGGATCCGGGCGCGTACGTGGTCGACGGCTTCCCCGACGCGATGCTGCGCAACTTCGACGAGCTGCTCACCGATCAGGAGATCGACGACCTCGTCGCCTTCCTCCTCACCCTGGAATGACGATGCGACCCACTCCTCTACCGAACCGGGATCGCGGTCTCCGTGAACACCCCGTCGCTGCCCGCCACCGTGCGATCTCCCCGCAGTTCCCCGTCGGGCATGATGGTGTAGACCACCGTGCCGCGGGGTCCGTCCTGGGGCTCCTCCACCGTGTGCCACTCGGCTTCGAGTCGGTCACCCTGCACGGTGCCCTCGCCCTCGAGCACCGCTCCGGTGACGATCCACTGCAGCTCGTACCGGCTCGGCGATGCCGTCGAGGTGATCTCGAGGACACCCGAGTACTCGACCCCTCCCGGACCGACGCCGTTGAGGAGGTACGACTCCACCAACGCTCCACCCGTGTCAGTGCGGGCGGGCGGTACGGCAGCGCAGGCACCGAGGACCACGGCGGCGGCAGCGACGGCAACAATCAGCGACCAGCGGCCGCGGCGTCGATCGGGACCATCGGCCCTATGGGAGCGCAGCGGAGACGGCATGATGACCCGAGGATACCGTTCCACGACTCCTCCCCGTTCTCGACGAGGTGGATCCGTCCATGAGCAGGAAAGCGATCTTCGGCGCGGCGATCCCGATCGTCGCCATCCTCCTCGCCACGGCGTCGTTCGTCGTGTTCGAACCCATCCAGGTGCTGCCGCGCATCCGGCTGGCGCCGGGGTTCTCGCTGATCGACCAGCACGGCGAGTCGCTCACCTCCGAGGATCTTCGCGGTTCGGTGACGCTCTATACCTTCGGGTACTCGCGATGCGGAGCGCCGTGTGACCGCCTCAACGCGACGGTGTCCGAGATCATGGACCGCCTCGACGAGGTCGACATGGATCCCGAGACGGAGATCCGCTTCGTGACGATCTCGTTCGATCCGGACACCGACACCCCCGAACGGCTCGACGCGTACGCTGAGGAGATCGGCGCCGACGGTGACCGGTGGGTGCTGGCGACGGCTCGACCCGGCCATGTCGAGAACGTCGTCAAGGCCGGCTTCAAGACGTGGTTCGAGCGGCGGGACGACGGGACGTTCTCGTACGACCCGGCGTTGGTCCTCGTGGACGGCTGGGGCGTGGTCCGGGGCGAGTACCGCTACCAGACCCAGACGTCGGACGCCGATCGCATCGTGCGCCACCTCGACGTCCTCGCCGAGGAGATCCGCAACGCCCATGGAGCCGCGGCCCTCGCCTACGAGGCCGCTCACCTGTTCCTGTGCTACCCGTGAGGAGAGGACCGATGGACATCACCGCTTCGACCCCCCAGACCCCCGACACCGGCGCTCGGTGGCGCAAGCGGCTCCGTATCGGGGTCGTCGCACTGGTGGTCCTCGCCGTCGGGGTGTACGGCGCCCGGACCGTCCTCGCCAGGGCCCGGCCCTACGTGTTCCACGGCAGCGTGATCCAGTCGACCGAGAAAGCCCCTCAGGTGAGCCTGCAGTCGGGAGACGGGCCCGTGTCCCTGGCCGACTTCGCAGGCGAGGTCGTCGTCCTGTACTTCGGTTACACGTTCTGTCCGGACGTGTGCCCGACGACGCTGGCGAAGATGGCGCGAGCCATGGACCTCCTGGGGGACCGCTCCGACGAGGTCAACGTGGTGATGATCTCGGTCGATCCCGAACGCGACACGCCCGAGATCGTGAGCGAGTACGTCCGCCACTTCGATCCGCGGTTCATCGGCGTGACGGGACCTCCCGAGGTGATCGATCGTGTGGCCACCGTGTACGGCGTCTACTACGAGAAGGCAGAAGGGTCTGCAGCCACCGGGTACCTGGTGAACCACACGGCGACCTTGATGGTCATCGACCGGGAGGGCTACCTGAAGGTCGTGTTGCCCTTCGAGGGAACCGCCGAGGAGATCGCGGCGGACATCGAGTATCTGCTGGAGCATTGATCCATCGCACGCTGTCGATGGCCGCCGGCGGCGAGGAGGACGACGCGTCGGTGGAGCTGACGACGACGATCATGGAGGATCGGCCATGGGGACGCAGCTCGACCGGATCGACGTGGCTGGACGTCACGTCTCGATCCCGAAGACGGCCCCGGCGGCGACGCCCAGCAGGTACCCGGCGAAGCCCGCCCCAGCAGCCAGCAGGAGCATCTCGAGGCCCGAGGGGACGATCCGCTGGCCACTGACGATCGCCTTGCCCGCGCCGAGGGCGAACAACGCCAACCCCGTGGCGGCGACGGCGACCTGCAGGGCCCGGTGCGGGTCGACGAACCCGACGGTGAACGGAGCGATGGGGACGAGCGCCCCGGCGGCGTACGCGGCGGCCATCACGGCGGCGTCGCGACCGGGCGAGAACGTTCGGGGGTCGACGGTCGGACCGTCGACGGTCGCCAGCCGGGCGTCGCGCTCGGCCTTCGACGACAGATACGTCCCCATCGACATGGAGAGCACTCCTGCGATGGCGTTGACGAGCCCGGCGATGACGATCACGTGGTTCGACAGACCGGCTCCGACCATCCCGGCGATGAGCGCCATGTTCTGAACCGTTCCGTCCTCGGCACCGAAGACGATCTCGCGGATGGCGTCGGCGACGGTCTGGTTCCCATGCCAGTTGGACGGCCGCAAGATCGTGTGCATGGGCCGATGATGGCGCAGCGGTCTCCACCCGGCGCAGGGCCGAACGGCCCGAAGTTCGTCTGCCCTACTCGACCGCGGTCGGCCGGCTCTGCCATGGCAGGCGACGCTGCGTGCGCTTCGCGGCCTCGCGGCGTTCCGCGAGGAGCCTCTTCGACTCGGCGATCCGGTCGGCGCGGTCCAGCTCGATGCGCCGCAACGTGTCGAGAACGGCAGCCATCTGCTCGGAGGTGACGGTGGGGAACCGGAAGGCGGCGTGCACGAACGTCGGGGTGTCGGCTCGGTAGTCGTGGCCGAAGGATCTGAAGTTCCCCGGGATGCTCTTCATGGCGTTCATCGCGTCGACGCCGAGCTGCACGAAGGTGATCAGCGGGACCCAATCCATTCCGTTGGGGACGTTCCTGCCTCGTTCGCCGTCGCGCAGCCACGGCGGCTGCTTGACCGCCCAACGCAACGAGATCTGGGCGATGGGGTCGTTGTCGTGATCGACGACGATGGCGCGCAGGCGATCTCGGTCGTCGGCGGAGAGCTCGGCGAACTCCTCGAAGCGGTCGAACGCGGCCACCGTCCCTGGCGGAACGAGCTCGGATGCGCCCTGGCGCATGCCGGTCTTGGACCACTTCGCGAACCCTGGGAGACCGAACCACAGGGCCCGGTCGATCCCGTAGTGGTCGAACCCGGCGATGCCCTGGTGCATGACGACATCCGACGACGACCATGCCCCGAGACTCTCACCGAAGACCAGAACCGTGGGCCGATCCTCCTCGGGCATCCCCAGCAGCCGCTGACGCACGCCCCACAACAGGCCCCGGAACTGGGCCCGACCGAGGGCCACCTTCTGCACCTCGAGGAACGACGGTCCTCGTCCGTACTGGACGCACGCGCTGGCGATGTCGCCCCTGGCGAGGATCTCGGCGGCCTCGATCATCGTCTGATCGACCCATCCGGTCCCGGTCGGCGAGATCAGCAGCAGGAAGCTGCGATCCCATGCGCCGAGGACATCGAGCTCCTGGAGCATCATCTCGGAGCGACCCGACGGATAGAGCGGCTCGCTGTTGACCCCCACATAGGCCCGGATCGGATGAGCGACCGCAGGTTCACCGAGGGTGGCCTCGATCTCGTCGGGGGTGATGACGTCGGTGACGAACCGGCGTCCCTGGAGTCCGAGCTCTTCGAAGGGCGAGACGCTGGCCGGACCGCCCGACACGTGCGGGCTGGTGGGCGGGACCGAATAGGCCGGTTCGATGATCTCGTTGCTCCGCGCCATGGCGCCGACACCGGCGGTGTACGCGGCGACGCCACCCGCCGCCCACAGGGCGGCGTTGAGAGCCCGCCCGAAGGTGGCTTTGATCGGATCGCCCTCGCCGAAGTAGGACGCCAGGCCGCGACGCGACGCGGTGAAGGCCCTGGCCAGTCCCCGCCCGGTCCAAGCGACGCCGGAGCCGACGGCGAACGCCCCGGGCATCGTCGCCCGGGCATCGTCCTCGGTCCAGCGCTCGACGACGGCCTGGCGCTGGGCGAGGAGCCGGTTGGCGTAGTACATCGCCCCTGCGAACGTGCCCAGACCCGTGATCAACGGCCGGACCGGAGCATCGGCGGGGAACCTTCGTCGGAGCTCCATCACCGACTCGCTGATGATCCCGCCGATCGCTCCGGCCGCGGCGAGGTCGCCTGCGCTGCGGAGTGCCGCCTTCGGGGTGGGCTCGTCGTCGGTGTCGGGGATCCGGCTGAGGGCGGTCCCTCCGGCGAGGAGGACGCCTCTGACGGCGAGCCGGAGCGGGAACAGTGCGGACGGGGGGACGACGGTCCGGACGAAACCATCGACGGTCTCACCGACGACTTCGGCGGCGAGGACGGACACGCCGCTGGCGATGCCCTGGTGGACGGTGGCGCGGGGCATCAACGATGGAGCCAGGGAGGCGAAGGTGGCGCGGGCACGCAGCGGACCGGAGGCACCGCCCACGAGCGGGTTGAACCAGTCGGCGATCCGTACCGCGATCCGTTCGAGTTGCGTACGTCGTCGCTTCATCGCCTGTCCTCGCCGGCGCTGCCGGGGCAGGCTACCAGGGGCGTTCAGGGCCGCGGCCGGCCGCGGCGGCAGGGCCGCGCTTTGGCCGTGCGTAGCAGGCGCCGCCGCGCCTCATCCAGGCGACTCGGGGCCGAACACGCCCGTCAGCCAGGCGAAGCGGGTCGGCGGGTCCGCAGCCGCAACCAGGATCGGGGGTCAGGCGAGGCAGGTGACCCGAGGGAGGCCGTCTGCCGCCGTCACCCAGGTGGCGCCGTCGTCGGCCGACGCCCACACGGTGGCGCCGAACCCGACGTAGACGCTCCCTTCGTGCACCGTCAGATGGTGGGTATCGACGTTGCCTGCGAACCATTCGGGAAGTCCCGAGATCATCGGCTCCAGGGGGCCTTCCCGCAGCGGAGCTCGATAGAGGCGGCCGTGGACGCTGGACGGGCCCGTCGACGCCGACACGAACACTCGGTCGTCGCCGACGGCGACCGCCCGGCAGTAGACGTCGTGGAGACCCTCGGTGCGGAAACCGAACTCGGCCCCGCCGATGCTCTGCGCCAACCCGACGGCGGTGGCGGCGAACACGGTCGCCTCGATCCGACGATGTCCGACCACCTGATGGGCGTCGGCGTCGATGTCGAGGAGCGGCACCACGTCGGAGCCGTCGTGGCGGAGCACGCCCCCGACGTGCACGTTGACGTACAGGGTGCCTCCGGCGTCGACGGTGAGGGAGCGGACGTCGGGAGGACCGCCCCACGGGGTGTACCACCGGCCCCGCCCCGGTGCCCGGTCGAAGGCCTCGTCCCGGATCAGGTCGCCGTCGACGAGCCGGTACAGGCGGGCCCGGTCGGCGCCGACCCACACCGTCTCCCCGGTCGGCTGCACACACGTCGGCACCGCACCGTCGGGCAGGGCGGCGACCGGTCGACCGTCACGGAAGATCACACCGTCCCGGCTGCACGCCCACCACTGGTCCTCCCACCGACCGACATGGGCGACGGCGCGGTCGGGCAGAACCGGGTCGGGGTCCCCGAGGACGAAGACCCCTTCTTCGGTGCCGACCAAGAGGGCCATACCTCGCTCGATCCTACTCCCCGTGCCCCGCTGCGGAGGCGTGCGAGCAGATCGATGCGCCGCTCCGTGGAGGCCCCGGTCTGGTCCTGCCCAGCGCCGATCGGACGCATCGGATCACCGGTGCGGCCTCGATGCTCCAGACCCGTGGGTGACCGACCGAGAGCCCGGGACGGGTTCCCCGTTCGGAGCGACACCGAAGATGCCGGCCGGTACCGTGTGCCCGAACGGTCGGAACCGACGAGGAGGTACGCGACATGGGTGACGACGCGCCACACCGCGTCGGCGATGGCGACGAGGACGCTCGCGAGGTGGCGAAGCGCCTGCTGGCCGAACGCATCGACGCGGCGCGGGTCTGGGAACAGACCGGTGGTCGGGTAGTGGCCGGCCTGGCGGTCGGGGTGCTGACGGTGGGGACCGTCGCCTACCACTTCCTCGAAGGGTGGAGCTGGATCGACTCGCTGTACTTCTCGACCGTCGCGGTGACGACCGTCGGTTTCGGGGACCTGTCCCCGACGACACCCCTCTCGAAGCTCTTCACGGTCTTCTACCTGCTGAGCGGCATCGCCGTGATCGGCCTGTACATCGACCAGCGGGTCGGCGCCCGGCGCACGCGGGCATCCAGGCGTCGCTCCGGCGGCTGACCGACGTCGGAGGGACGGACCCCATCATGCCCGAGTTGTGAGAATCGGGGAGGTTGTCCCTGGCAGTGTGGTGTGATGGGGTGAGCCCTCCGACGAGACTGTGGGTTGTAGGACTCACGACTCGAAGGAGGGCTCGGGGTGAGCGCTACAAGCAGACGGCAGCATCCGAACGCGCCGTGGACGCCGGAAGGTCGCCGCCGGATGGTGGCCTGTGTCCTGGAAGATGGCTGGTCGGTGGCGGCGACCGCGGAACGGTTCCAGGTCGACCCGAAGACGGTGCGGAAGTGGCGGGACCGGTCTCTGGCGGACGGCGACGCGGGTCTGGTGGATCGGTCGTCACGGGCCGCATCGGTCCCCGAACAGGACGCCGCGGCAGCTGCAACGACGGGTGTGTCGCCTGCGCAGGGAACGACGTTGGGGTGCCGACCTGCGCCGCCACCGGCACCCGGGTGTCCAAGACCCGCCCGTATCGGCCCCAGACCAACGGCAAAGTCGAACGGTTCCACCTCCTCGAAGAATGGGCCTACCTGCGGCCCTGGCGATCAGAAACCGAACGCACCGACCCCTACGCCGGCTTCCTCCACTTCCACAATCACCACCGAGCCCACGGCTCACTCCAATGGGCAACCCCCATCAGCATCATCAAGGACAACCTCCCCGAAGAGCACACCTCGTGCTCAGCGGGCGGGGCATAACCAGGGAGACCCGCCGCGTTCGGGTTCGTCGAGCATGTGGCTGATCCGCTCGGCCCGGGTCTCGGAACGTTCCGCCCGTCCGAACCATCCGAGGTCGACGTTGCGCAGATCGGCTGGGCATTCCTCATCGCTGGACATGAGATGCCGGGTCTGGAGCAGCTCGAGGACGGGCATCCGGTGACGGGATGGCCCGGCGGCGGCCGTCACCCGAATCGAGCCACGAGGAACAGGTGGTAGCCGAACAACACCGCGTATCCGGCGGTGGCGAAGGTGGCGAACTCAAGCGCCCGACGGTACCGGCGGAGCTTCCACAGCACGAACCCGCCGATGACAACCATCTCGAGCTTCATCAACGCCGCCACCACGGGCCCGGATGCGAAGAGCACGGCCATGATGGGATTGGCCTCGACCGCTCCGAGCCCCAAGGCCCGCCTGGTGAACACCAGATCCAACACGTTGAGGACGGCGAGGTGAGCGAGGACGAGCAGGAGGATGCGGTCGTTGTCGGCCATGGCACGGAGCATCCGATCGAAGGCCGCGCCGACCACCGATGAGCTCGGCCCACGCCGATCGAAGCCGCTGCGGCGTTCCCGGACGACGAAGCGACGCCGTCGGCGCCGGTCGGTTCCTCTCCGCTCGGTATCGGCGATGGCGGGTCCCACGGGTACCTCCTGGTGCCGTCGAAGGCTACCAACCCGCCGGAGGTGCGCAACGGGTCGAGACCGACGCGAGGGCGACGATGTCTGCATCCGAACGGACACGACGGCAGATCGCCGTCGGCGATGCGGTGGTGCGCGGGGAGCGAGGGTCATGTGGCGGCACGTGCCCGCACCTCGGGCCGAGCTGGGTCGTCTCGCGCCCGGGTTCCTCCGGGACCTTCCGGGCGGTCGTCACGGATCGACGTCCTGTGGCATCTGGGAGGGCTCGGGACCGGAGAGACGGTCGGCCATCCACCGCCGGATCGATCGTACCGCCACGTCGGGCTGGTCCTCGGGCCAGAAGTGCCCTGCGTCGAGGAGGACCGTGCGGTGGTCCGGCAGAGCACGCTCGAACCGACTCCGCTCGGCGTCCCGGAACCCGAAGTCGCGGGACCCCCACAGCAGCAGGGCCGGTCGGTCCCCCATGGCGTGCAACCCGCGCTCGGCCTTCCGTTCGAGTTCCACCGCGGCGATCAGCTCACGCGGGAAGATCGCGGTCTGGATGCGACCGCCGTTGGCGAAGGGCGCCGCGTACATGGCCAGGATCTCGGCCGTCGGCGGGTGCGCGAAGCCTCGCGCCATGAAGAACCGCCACACGCCGTTGACGGCGCGGGCAGCCGTGCGACCGATCGGTCCACCCATGATGCGGCTGAAGAACGCCAGGCGCCGGTCGCCCGCGAGCGGCCATGCCCAGGTGTTGCCGAGCACGACCCCGGAAACGACCTCCGGCCGGTCTGCCGCGAGCGCGAGGCCGATCGGCCCGCCCCAATCCTGCATCACGAACACGACCCTGCGGAGGCCGAGCCGCTCGACGAACTCTGCGACCACCCGGGCCTGTTCGGCCGCGGTGAAGTCGAAGCCGGGTGCCGGAGTGGAGAGGCCGAATCCGGGGTAATCCACGGCGATGCATCGATGGTCGGGGGCGAGACCGGCGATGAGCCTCCGGTACAGGAACGACCAGGTGGGATTGCCGTGGAGGAACACCAGCGCGGGGGATCCTTCACCCTCGTCGATGTAGTGCAACGTCGTACCGTCGCCAAGCTCCATGAACCGGCTCGTGAACGGGTAGAGCGAGCGGTCGATCTCGAACGGCGGGAGGGTCACGCTCCGCCTCCGGGTTCCACCCCGCCGGGCCGCGGTGGCTCCTGTGTGGGATCGGGTGTCGTGATCATGGGGTGCTCACCTCCGCCGATATGTTGTATATGCAACATATCTAGGATCGCGTGCATATGCAACTCGATGGGCGACCCATGGCGATCCGCCTGCGGGACGAGTGCCTCGGAGCGAGGGCCCGGCATCTCAGCCGCGTGCTGACACGACGCTACGACGCAGCGCTGGCTCCCCTCGGGATCACCACGGCCCAGCTCGAGATCCTCGGGATCGTCGAGCTCACCTCTCCCACCAGGCCCGCCGAGATCGCCCGTCTGCTCGACGCCGATCGTTCCACGGCGAGCCGCAACATCAGGATCATGCTCGACAACGGGTGGCTGGCCGAGGAACCGGCTCCGACCGGGCGAGGCAAGCTCGTCGAACTCACCGCAACCGGCAGGAACCTCCTCGTGGCAGCCGAAGTCCGGTGGAACGAGGCCCAACGGACGACCGAACGCGAGCTCGGACCGGAGGCCATCACGACGTTCGATCGATGGATCGCCACCGGGCGTGAAGAGCGATGACAACGCTCCCCGAGCCACCGAGCGACCTCGATCGGATCCTGGTCGACCACGATCGCCACGTGACCGAGTTGCTCCTTCGCTGTCGCACGGTGATCCTCACCGCCATGGGAGAGGCCACCGAGCGCGTCTACCAGGGTTGGCACGGGCTCGGATTCCACCACCCGGTCGCCGGCTACGTCTGCGCGGTCTTCCCCGGCGAGGGATCCGTGCGGGTCGGCTTCGAACACGGGCACCTGCTGTCCGATCCCGACGGATACCTGGTGGGAGCCGGCAAGCAGGTCCGCTACCTCGTGGTCGAGGCGTGGGACCGCCACATCGCAGACGTCCTCACGGAGCTGGTCGCCGAAGCGATACGACTGGGCTGACGACCCGATCCCGTCATGACGAGACGGGGAACCGAGCGTCCGTCACCCGGTACCGGAAGAACTCTCCTTCGGCCTGACGGTCCGTCCCCCACCACCAACCGACCCGACCGGACGAGGCGATCGTGATCCCATCGATGTCGGCGTGCTCGTCGACGGCACCGCCGAAGGGAATCGCCGTGAACATCCCCGTCGAATCGGGATCACCCCATCGACGGGTGACGAGACTCTCGATGAGGCCATCGGCGTCGATCGCCACGGTCACCTCGATCGTGTCGCTGCCCACCGGCACGGCAACGGTCGCCGTGGTGTTGTCCTGTCGCCTCCACCGCGTCCCGAAGGCGGGGAGGAGCGCCTGCGGCGCCCAGGCGACCGTCTCTGCAGCGAGCCGGCCCGCCGCGCTCATGTCCACGTCGGGTCCCGACGCCCTGGCGACCGGGACGATCCCCCAGAGCCTGAAGTCGAGCGATCCATGGCCTCGCCACAGCACGTCGCCGCCTCGGAAGCGAACCGGACCCCGACCGGCCGAGGCCTCCCACACGAACCCCTCGCCGGCCCGGAGCACCTGCCGGGCTCGGAACGGCACCCAGCTCCGGAGCTTGATCTCCCCTTCCATCTCCAGGAGCACCACACGCGACACCGAGACCCCGGGCGCCAGCGCTCTCACCAGCGCCCGCCGTGCGACGTCGGGGAGCGCAGCGAGCCGATCGGCCGCGAACGTCGCCGGAGACGGGTCCGGCGCGGCCAACGCGTCCCATGCCGCCTGCCGATCCACCGACATCGTCGCTCCTCTCGTCGGCTCCGCCTGCCGCTCCCGTGGTCGCAGGCCCCCGTGCCCACGTTGCAGATCGTGACACGGTCGGCGGCGTCCATGGAGAGCCGAAAGGCCCGGATCCTCCCCCGCTGCTCCCGAGTCGTCGAGGCCTCCGACGCGGGGAGCGGCGCCGACGGAGTCGGCGCCGCTCCCGTCCGGTCCGATCGGGCTCAGGCCAGGTCGAAGCGATCCAGGCTCATGACCTTGTCCCATGCCCGCACGAAGTCGCGCACGAAGGTCTCCCCGGCGTCCGCGGTGGCGTAGAACTCGGAGACGGCCCGGAGCTGCGAGTTCCACCCGAAGGCCAGGTCGACCGCGGTGGCCGTCCACTTGACCTCCCCGGTGCCTCGGTCGACACCGTCGTAGACGTGCTCGACGGTCGACGTCGTCCATTCGGTCCCCATGTCGAGTAGGTTCACGAAGAAGTCGTTCGTCAGCACGCCGGGGCGGTCCGTGAGGACGCCGTGAGGCGATCCTGCCGTGTTCGCTCCCAGGGCACGTAGCCCCCCGATGAGGACGGTCATCTCCGGCGGCGTGAGCGACAGCAGGCTCGCACGGTCGATCAGGAGCTGCTCGGGCCGCCGCTTGTCGCCCCGCCGCTGGTAGTTGCGGAACCCGTCGGCGATCGGTTCGAGCACCGCGAAGGCGTCCACGTCGGTCATGTCCTCGGTGGCGTCGGTCCGCCCTGGGGCGAACGGGACCTCGATCTCGTAGCCGGCGTCCTTGGCCGCCTTCTCGACCGCAGCGCATCCGGCAAGAACGATGAGATCCGCCAGGGACACCTTCTTGTCAGCCGTCTGGGACCCGTTGAAGGAACCCTGGATCCCTTCGAGGGTCGCGAGGGTCTCAGCGAGCTCGGCAGGGTCGTTGACCTCCCAGTCCTTCTGCGGAGCGAGCCGGATCCGAGCGCCGTTGGCGCCGCCGCGCTTGTCCGAGTCGCGGAACGTCGACGCCGACGCCCAGGCGGCCTTGACGAGCCGGCCGACGGACAACCCCGAGGCGAGGACCTGCTCCTTGAGCGCAGCGATGTCCGCCGCGTCGATCAGCGCGTGGTCGACCGGAGGGACCGGATCCTGCCAGATGAGCGCCTCGTCGGGGATCTCGGGACCGAGGTAGCGCGAGACCGGGCCCATGTCCCGGTGGGTGAGCTTGAACCAGGCCCGGGCGAAGGCATCGGCGAACTCGTCGGGATGCTCGTAGAACCTGCGGGAGATCGGCTCGTAGACCGGGTCGTACCGAAGCGACAGGTCCGTCGTGAGCATGATCGGCGCGTGCCGCTTGGTCGGATCGTGGGCGTCGGGGACCGTGTCGTCGGCTGCCCGGTCCGTCGGCCGCCACTGCTTGGCGCCGGCGGGGCTCTCGACGAGCTCCCAGTCGTACTCGAAGAGGTTCTCGAAGAAGTTCATGTCCCACTGGGTCGGGGTCTTGGTCCAGGCGCCTTCCAACCCCGAGGTGATCGTGTCGGCGCCCTTCCCCGTCCCGAAGCGGTTCCTCCAGCCGAGACCCTGCTCTTCGATCGATGCCCCTTCCGGCTCGGGCCCGAGGTAGAGGTCGGCCGGAGCGGCACCGTGGGTCTTGCCGAAGGTATGACCACCGGCGATCAGCGCCACGGTCTCCTCGTCGGTCATACCCATCCGACTGAACGTCTCCCGGATGTCGTGGGCGGCGGCCAGGTAGTCGGGGCTGCCGTTGGGACCCTCCGGGTTCACGTAGATGAGACCCATCTGCGTCGCGGCGAAGGGGTCGAAGAGCTGCCCGTCGTCGGCGTGGCGCTCGTCGCCGAGCCACACGTCCTCGGCCCCCCAGAAGGTGTCCTCCTCGGGTTCCCAGATGTCGACCCGGCCGCCGCCGAACCCGAAGGTCTTGAGGCCCATCGTCTCGAGAGCGACGTTCCCGGCGAGGATCAGGAGATCCGCCCATGAGATGGTGCGCCCGTACTTCTGCTTGATCGGCCACAAAAGCCGTCGCGCCTTGTCGAGGTTGGCGTTGTCCGGCCAACTGTTGAGCGGGGCGAATCGCTGGTTACCCGAGTTGGCGCCACCGCGGCCGTCGTGGATGCGGTAGGTGCCCGCGGCGTGCCACGCCATGCGGATGAACAACGGCCCGTAGTTGCCGTAGTCCGCCGGCCACCAGTCCTGGGAGTCGGTCATGAGCTCGGCGAGGTCCTGTTTGACCGCATCGAGATCGAGGCTCTCGAACGCCGCCTTGTAGTCGAACTCGCCTCCCATGGGATCGATCTGAGGCGAGTTCTTGGTGAGCGGCCGAAGGTTGAGCTGGTTCGGCCACCAGTGCAGGTTCGCCATCGACCCGGTGGCGGTGTGCGGGTCGTGCATCACGGGACACGTCGCCCCGGGGGCCCTGTGCTCGTCGGCGCTGCTCATCGCTGCTCCCCTTCCCTTCCATCTGTTCCTTGGACTTCGTCCAATCTAGCCTACCTGGCCCGGACGCCGCCTGCAAACGCCCGCGATCCGCGGGCGCGAGGCCGTCGAGCTCGTCACGGACCGGGCGACGAGGGAGCCTGCCGAGGATCTGACCAAGCGGATCGTGGTCGACTCCGTCGCCCGAGGCGTCCTGCTGCTCTCCTGTGGGGTCCACGGCAACGTGGTGCGCCTCCTCCCGCCGTTGACGATCGACAACGAGCTCCTGAGCGAGGGTCTCGACATCCTGACGGATTCCCTCACCGAGCTCGCCGGTTGACGGCGGCCATGTGAGCGAGCACCTCGCGGCCGACGCCGCCGAGATGGGAGCCGACGCCGGACGGTTCCTCCCCCGCGCCGAACGGCTCAACGAGATCCTCCACCGGGTGATGCAAGCCACGCCTCCGCTGAGGGGTGAGCCGCCCACCGATGACGACGTCGAAGACGACGCCCGTCATCTCCCAGGACGAGCCGGGCAGGCTGCGATTCAGCGACATGGCCCGGTCCTCGCCCCTGAGGAGACGAGCGACCTCGCCGAGGCGGGCGGGGTCGACATCGTGCACGACCTCGACCGCGTTTCCCCGATGCAGCCGATACCGGCGTCGAGGTCCCAGGGCGGGTCATGGGCCGTGCCATTCCGTTCGGCAGCCAGGGTCGGGTCCTGAGCACTCGAGGCCCGTGGTCGTCGCCTGGGCGGCGGGCAGCGACGACCACGCGCAGCCACCCGTCGGGCCGGTCGACGGGAACGACGACACCGGGAGCATCGGTGGTGGGGATCCGGAACGGCGCCAACGCGTCACCGGCGCCTTGGAGGACCCCATCGACGGCGAACACCGCGAAGGAGGTCCCCGGCGTTCCACAGCGCGGCAGCACCGCCCACAACCCGTCGGTGTCCGCTTCCACGCCGGCCGCGTACTGTCGGGGTCGATCGGTGAGGAACGGCTCTGCACAGTCGCCGAGGACGATCCCGTCTTCGTCCATCGGCCACCAACGTCCCTCATAGTCGGGGGCTCCACACCGATCCGGATCATCGGAACCGACCGAGACCAGCCACAGTCCCGAGTTCGAGTGGTCCGGGAACTGTCCTTCGACGATCGTCGCGTCATCCTCGAACGCGGCGAGCACGAGACAATGCGCCCCCCTCTCGGCTGCGGGGAGCGCGAAGTCCACGTCGTCTTCCCGACGGCCCGGCCCCGCCCGGTAGATGTCGACCCGGCCTGACGTTCCTCCCGCACCATGGAACACCACCCGACGGTCCAGATCCCAGAGCCCGGACAGACGATGGAGCAGCACCGCGTCCTCCCGAGCCGGGCACGCGAGCTGCGCCGGGAAGTTCTCACAGTTCAGGTTCAACAGTTCCGTGGTGAACCGGACCGTCCCAGCCACGTGCTCGGGAGCGACGGCGGGAAGCTTCCACGCCCAGTCCTCCCCACGCTCACCAGGATCGAACGTGGGGCCGATCCCGGTGAGCACACCGCCGCGGAACCCGGTCGGAAGAGCCACCTGCCCCACGACGACAGCGGCGACCGGCGACGGTGGGACCAACGATGACGACGATGCCGTGGCCGCGGGACGGGTCGGTGCCTGGCACGCCGCGGCGAGGAGGGCCGCCGCGACGCCCAAGCCGACCAGCCGCCACACGACTGCCGTCAGTCCGATCGACGTCAGGCGCCGCACATACGGTCCCATCGAGCATTCCTTGCTCCCGTGACACCGCTTCGCCGGTGTCTCCTACCCCGGTAATGCCCGCAGACGGCGGAATGTGACACGCGATCTTCCTCGCCGGCCGGGGAACCCGAAACCCTCCCGCGACGAATCAACGGGAGAGAGACGGCGAGGAGGAGCCGATGAGCGACGACCGGTGGTGGATCGACACCTACCACGACACCGCACCGCAGGTCCGGCGATACCTGGCCCGGCGGCTTCCCCGAGACGAGCTCGCCGACGCGCTCGCCGACGTGTACCTGACGGCCTGGGTCCGGCGAGACCGGCTCGCCGACTGCCCGATGCCGATCGCCTGGCTCATGACCGTGGCCCACAACGTCACCCGCCACCGGCATCGAACCCGGACACGGACCCACTCCGAGCGGCTCGCCGCGACGATCAGCCCTCTCGAAGCCGACCCCACCGCCGACTAGGTGATCGACCGCCACATGGCCATCGAAGCAACCACTGCGCTGACCACCCTGGCGCCACCCGATCGCACGATCGTGACCCTCCGGATCCTCGACGAACGCGACTTCCGCACGATCGCCGACACCACCGGACTCCACCCCGCCACAGCCCGGCAGCGATACCGCCGGGCGCTCCAACGCCTCCGACAAGCGACCGCCAGGAACTGAGTGTCACGTCGCCGTTCGTGACGTCCCCAACACCTCTCCCCGAACCAGACGGACCGGCCAGCACCCCCGATCGAACCCGCCCGCAGGCCGCGGTGAATCGCCCTGGGTTTGGTGGAGACTCGTTCTATTGGTTTCCAATCGTTGCTGGTGTGGCTGGTTGAGCGTAGTGGGCCTCCTCGTACTCGATTGGTGGGACGTCGCCGAGGTAGCCGTGGAGCCGCTGGGTGTTGTGCCAGTGCACCCACCCCAGGGTGGCG
>Ga0256841_1001214_pt1 | contig 23107 bp, 17 predicted proteins | sample 356308metaG_FD_185971 | JGI IMG/M metagenome (GOLD analysis project Ga0256841, IMG submission 185971) | Hydrothermal vent microbial communities from Mid Atlantic Ridge, Atlantic Ocean - 356-308 | ecosystem: Environmental > Aquatic > Marine > Hydrothermal vents | place: Atlantic Ocean: Mid...
CGTTTTGCTTTCCGCCGTCCAATGAACCCCGATCTGCACCGACTACAGCCCTATCCGTTCGAGAAGCTGGCCTCGCTGAAGGCTGGGCTGACGCCGCCCGTCGGGCTGGATCACATCGCCCTGTCGATCGGTGAACCGCGTCATCCAACACCATCGCTGATTCAGGAGGCGGTACTCAGTCATCTACACGGGCTGGCAAATTATCCGACGACAAAAGGCCTGCCGGCCTTGCGCGAGGCGATCGCGGCCTGGTTGACCCGCCGTTTCGAGCTACCCGCCGGGTCGCTGGACGCAGAACGCCAGGTGCTGCCGGTCAATGGCACGCGCGAGGCCTTGTTCAGCTTCGCCCAGGCAGTGGTCGACCCCACCAAGACCCGGCCGCTGGTGATGATGCCGAACCCGTTCTATCAGATCTACGAGGGCGCGGCGCTGCTGGCCGGCGCGGAACCCGGTTTCCTGAACTGCGACGAGGACAATGCCTTCATCCCGGATTTCGACGCTATCGACGCCCTGGAATGGCAACGTTGCCAGCTGCTGTATCTGTGCTCGCCGGGCAACCCGACCGGCGCGGTGATCGATACCGCCACGTTGCAAAAACTGATCGATCTGGCGCACCGCTACGATTTCATCATCGCCGCCGACGAGTGCTACTCGGAGATCTATTTCGACGAACAACGACCACCGGCCGGCCTGTTACAGGCAGCTGCCGCAATCGGCAATACCGATTTCAAGCACTGCGTGGTTTTCCACAGCCTGTCGAAGCGCTCGAACGCGCCCGGGCTGCGTTCCGGCTTCGTCGCCGGTGACGCTACGATACTCGACGCCTATTTCCGCTACCGCTCCTATCATGGCTGCGCGATGCCGTTGCAACACCAGGCAGCAAGCATCGCGGCCTGGCGGGACGAAGATCATGTCTTCGCCAACCGCAATGCCTATCGCGAAAAATTCGACGCGGTGTTGGCGATTCTGAAGCCAGTACTGAATGTACAGCGCCCCGAAGCCGGCTTTTACCTGTGGGCCAGAACGCCAAATGCGGATACCGATTTCACCGCCGGCCTATATGCCAACGTCAACGTCACCGTATTGCCCGGCAGCTTTCTGTCGCGCGATACCACGAGGGGCAACCCTGGCGCCGGCCGCGTGCGCATGGCGCTGGTCGCCGAGCTGGACGAATGCGTGGATGCGGCCCAGCGTATCTACGCCTACAGCCACGGCCAGTCGAACATCGGATATGATTAACAGGCCATTGAAAAATGGCATTTTTCAATGGCCTGTGTGCGGTACAGGGATGTACCGCCATTTTCGATGACGGCAAGTCATTGAAAATGAAGGAACCGGGAAATTACATTTTTCGGTTCCGGAGTTGAAAAAGCCCATTGATGGACTTTTTCAACATCCTGTTAATTTGGCGCCAAACCAGGGCCTGGCGCACCCTGACTTCAGGCCAATCATGGACCGAGGCGTGGCGCTCAAGACAACAAGTTCTATATCGATGCCGAGTCAATAATATATCGAATCCATTCAATCATTCACACGAGAAACATCATGAGCGACATCATCCAGATCATCGACGAAGCCTTCGAACAACGCGCTGACATCACCCCGCGCAACGTCAACACTCAGGTGCGCGACGCGGTGATGGAAACCATCGAGCGACTCGACAGTGGCGAAATCCGCGTCGCCGAGAAACAGGACGGCGAATGGATGGTCAACGAGTGGGTCAAGAAGGCCGTGCTGCTGTCGTTCCGTATCCAGGACAACTGGTTCCAGAAGGGCGGCTTCACCAACTATTACGACAAGGTCGCATCGAAATACGCCGACTACAACTCGCGCGACTTCCGCGAAGCCGGCGTGCGCGTGGCGCCGCCAGCGGCCGCGCGCAAGGGTTCGTACATCGCCCCGGGCACTGTGCTGATGCCGTCTTATGTCAACATCGGCGCCTATGTCGATACCGGTACCATGGTCGACACCTGGGCCACGGTCGGTTCCTGCGCGCAAATCGGCAAGAACGTGCATTTATCCGGAGGCGTTGGCATCGGCGGCGTGCTGGAACCCCTGCAAGCCGCGCCAACCATCATCGAGGACAACTGCTTCATCGGCGCGCGTTCCGAGGTGGTCGAGGGCGTCATCGTGGAAGAAGGTTCGGTGATCTCGATGGGTGTCTACATTGGCCAATCGACCAAGATCTTCAACCGAGAAACCGGCGAGGTCAGCTATGGCCGCATCCCGGCCGGTTCTGTGGTAGTCTCCGGCAACCTACCCTCCAAGGGCGGCACATATAGTCTGTACTGCGCGGTAATCGTCAAGCAGGTTGACGAAAAGACGCGTGGCAAGGTCGGCATCAATGAGCTGCTGCGCGGCATCTGAACCGGGTCACGGCCGAGGCGCAAGCGTATGCGTGATCATTCCGACGTTCGACTGGCCATGATGATGAAGCCATGGAGACTGACATGATTACCCTGTATGGCATCCCCAATTGCGACACCATGAAGAAAGCGCGCAAGTGGCTGGAAGCGCGCGGTATCGAATACCAGTTTCACGATTACAGAAAGCAAGGCATCGATGCCAGTCAACTGCGCGCCTGGATCAGTGAGCTGGGCTGGGAAGCCCTGCTGAACCGGCGCGGCCTGACCTGGCGCAAGCTGCCTGCGGAAGCCCGCGACGCCATCGACGAGGACAGCGCCATCCAGGTGATGCGGGAGAACCCTGCCATCATCAAACGGCCAGTGCTGGATCTCGGTGATCGCCGCATCGTCGGTTTCAAGGAAGATTGCTACCAGGAGTTGTTCGACTGATGTCAGCCACACTCGAACTCGCCAAGGCCCTCATCGCCCGGCCCTCGGTGACCCCCGAGGATAGCGGCTGCCAGCAACTCCTCGGAGAACGACTGGCGGCCATCGGCTTTCGTATCGAGCCGATGCGCTTTGGCGATGTCGACAACCTGTGGGCGAGACGCGGTGACAACGGCCCGCTGTTTGCTTTCGCCGGGCACACCGACGTAGTACCGACCGGCCCAGCCGACAGATGGCGATTCGATCCGTTCACTCCGACGGAACACGATGGCCTGTTGTACGGCCGTGGCGCGGCCGACATGAAGGGTAGCATCGCCGCCATGGTCGTCGCCTGCGAAGATTTCCTTGCCACGCATGCCGAACACCGCGGCTCGATCGCCTTCCTGATCACCAGCGACGAGGAAGGCCCAGCCACCAATGGCACAGTCAAGGTCATCGAGACCCTGGAGGCGCGCAACGAGAAGATCGACTGGTGCCTGGTCGGCGAGCCTTCCTCCACCACCCGCCTTGGCGACGTGATCAAAAACGGTCGCCGCGGCTCGCTGAACGGCGAGCTGTGCGTCATCGGCAAACAGGGCCATGTCGCCTACCCGCATCTGGCCAAAAATCCGCTACACGCCTTTGCGCCGGTGCTCAACCAACTGATCGACGAGACCTGGGACCATGGCAACGTTTTCTTCCCGCCGACCAGCTTCCAGATCTCCAACCTGAACATGGGCACTGGCGCCGAGAACGTCATCCCGGGCGAGCTGCTCGCGCTGTTCAACCTCCGCTTCTCGACCGAACTCAACGCAGACGACATCCGGCGCCGTGTCACCGCGCTGCTCGACCAGGGTGATTTTGACTATGAGCTTAACTGGCGACTCTCCGGCAACCCTTTCCTGACCCCGGCCGGCGAACTGGTTGATGCCGCGCGCGGGGCGATCCGCGAGGTCGTGGGCCTCGACACCGAGTTATCCACCTCCGGTGGCACCTCCGACGGCCGCTTCATCGCCCCGACCGGCGCCCAGGTACTCGAACTCGGGCCACTGAACGCCACCATCCATCAAATAGACGAGTGTGTCGGCATTCAGGATTTGGACGATCTGAGCGCGATCTATCGAAAGATGCTGGATACCTTACTAATCGCGTGAATCCATGGCGCAAAGTTCGACGCCTCGTCATCAACCCCGCAAACAAACAACCCGCGCCATTCAGTGACCCAGCAAGGTGGCAGCCGATCGAAAGATATCACCAACACGAACGGCAACTCACAGTTTCTGTGGATAACTTTGTGAGTAGAGGATGGAAACAACCCGTCAGGGCGCATCGTGGTTCGCGTTCAGCCAGATCGACCACTTTCGATACAGAATCGAAAGGGGTAACCAGAATACGCCGACCCTGTCAACTTGTCCCTCTACCGAATATTCGTTTACAGTGGACCACAAGCCAATATTGAAGAACCATATCATCCATGGATAGACCCTCTCCATTGCGAAAATTCATCGGCATGCTGTTGCTGCTGTCCACCGCCGGCCTGATTCCGCTGGTTTCCCTGATTCAGACACTGTTCGGATAACACCATGTCGAGTGCGAAACGCTATAACCCCGATATCCAGCAGCTATCCGGCAAGGTGCGTGGCATTGGCCTGTACCTGCTGCCGATCCCGCTGGCGCTGGCGACAGTGATCGCGCTGTGGAAGGGCAGTCCGGGCGGCGTGATCGCCAATCTGGCCGGCTTTGCGCTATTCTCGTTGGCCGCCATCATGGCGCGCCGTGGCCTGCGTCTGGAGAACGAGTATCGGCAGCGTAAGATCGCCCGCGCGCCGGGCACGCCGTGGAAGTTCATCGCCGCAATGACCCTGGGCATCGCCACTGCGGTAACTGCCTGGCTTGGCACCCATTATGGCTTACTGATCAGTATCTTGTTTGGACTCGGCGCCCTTGGCGGCTTCTATCTGTTGTATGGTTTCGACCCCCGCCAGGATAAAACCGGCAAGATCTCGCTGGGCGTAACCAGCGAAGAGGTCATCGAAATGCTGGAAAAGGCGGAGAAGAAGCTCGCCGCCCTGGAAGCAACCGGCAAGCAGATCACCGAGCCGGCCTATTCGGCATCGGTGCAACGCATCGTTGCCGACGTGCGCAAGATCATCAACAGCATCGAGGAAGATCCCAGTGACCTGCCACGCACGCGCAAGTTTTTCAACACCTACCTGGACGGCATCCTGCGGGTCACCGATCGCTATGTGCGCGTTCAGCACGCCGAGCCGGACGCGGAACTGATCAAGGGCTTCACCACCCTGTTGCATGATTTCGAACAAACCGTACAGGCCCACCAATCCGAACTGCTGGAGAACGACCGCTTCGATCTGGATGTACAGATCAAGGTATTGGACACGCAGCTGAACAAAGAGAGTATTTCCTGAAGGAGAGCATGATGAGCGACAACGAACTATCCACCCTGGAAAAAGCTGACCAGGCATTACAGGCCAAGGCGGGCGAGAAGGTGCTCGCCGAAAGCAAGGCCGTCGGGCCGATCGAAAGCAAGATGGTCGTCTATAAGGAAGCCGATCCAGTGGCACAAGGCGAGCTGGACGCGATCATTGGCGAGATCGACATGAGCGACCGCACCTCGATCATCTATTTCGGCGCGAAAACGCAACAGAAGATGAGCCAGGTTTCCGAGAATATGCTGGAAGGCGTGAAGAATAAGGATCTGGGCACGGTCGGCGATTCGCTGAACAGCATGATCACCGCGATTCGCGGCTTCGATGTCGACGAACTGATGGAAAAACCCGGCTTCTTCGCCCGTCTGTTCGGCAAGGCCAAGCCGATCGCCAAGTTCATTGGCAAATACGAGGACGTGCGCAAGCAGATCGATGCCATCACCGACCAGCTCAACGAGCACAAGACCACCTTGCTGACCGACATCGTCTCGCTGGAGAAGCTCTACGACGCGAATATCGACTACTTCCACCAGCTCGAACTGTACATCTCCGCCGGCGAGGAGAAACTCCGCCGACTCGACGAGGAAGAGATTCCAAAGCTCGCCGAGGAAGCCGCCAAAGACACCGAAAGCATGTTGCAGGCGCAAGAACTACGCGACCTGCGCAGTGCGCGCGACGATCTGGAGCGCCGCGTTCACGACCTGCGCCTGACCCGTCAGGTAGCCATGCAGAGCCTGCCGAGCATCCGCCTGGTGCAAGAGAACGACAAGGGACTGATCAGTAAGATCAACTCCACGCTGGTCAACACCGTACCACTATGGAAGAACCAGCTCGCCCAGGCGGTGACCATCTTCCGTTCCGGGCGCGCCGCCGAGACTCTGAAGCGTTCCACCGACCTGACCAACGACCTGCTCGAAGCCAACGCCGAGAATCTTAAACAGGCGAACGCCCAGGTGCGCAAGCAGATGGAACGCGGCGTCTTCGACATCGACTCGGTGAAGAAGGCCAACCAGACACTGATCGACACCATCAACGAAAGCCTGCGGATCGCCGACGAGGGCAAGAAGTCCCGCGCCGCCGCGTTGCAGGAACTAAAGACGATGGAACACGAGCTGCGCGATACCCTGCTGTCGGCAAAGGCGAAGACCGATGCACTACCGGCGACCAGCGCCGATGGCACGGACAAGGGAGCAAGCTGATGGGCCTGTGGGACAAACTCTTCGGTGAGTTCGTCGATGTCATCGAATGGCTGGACGACAGCAGCGACACCATGATGTACCGCTTCGAGCGCTATGGCAACGAAATCAAATACGGCGCCAAGCTGACGGTGCGCGAATCGCAAAACGCGGTATTCGTCAATGAAGGTCAGGTCGCCGACGTGCTCGGCCCCGGCATGTACGAACTGGAAACCAAGAACCTCCCGGTATTGTCGACGCTGCAACACTGGGATCATGGTTTCGAGAGTCCGTTCAAAGCCGAGGTCTATTTTTGCAACATGCGGCGCTTCACCGATCTGAAATGGGGCACCAAAAATCCGCTGATGCTGCGCGACAAGGAATTTGGTGGCGTGCGCCTGCGCGCCTTCGGCAGCTACGTGATGCGCATCGCCGACCCAAAGCTGTTCATCCAGGAGATCACCGGCACAGACGGCCACTTCACCACCGACGAGATCACCAACCAGTTACGCAACCTGATCACCTCGCGCTTTGCCAGCATCGTCGGCAAGGCGGATATCCCGGTACTGGATCTCGCCGCCAACTACGACCAACTCGGTGAATTCATCACCACGCGCATCGCGCCAGAATTCTCCGCCTATGGGCTGGAATTGACGAAGATGCTGATCGAGAACATTTCCCTGCCTCCCGAGGTCGAAGCCGCGCTGGACAAACGCACCAGCATGGGCATGATCGGCAACCTGGACAAATACCTCAAATTCCAGACCGCCGAGGCAATGCAAAACAGCGCCACCGGTGGCGGCAGCGCCATGGGCGACGCCATGGGCATCGGCGTCGGCATGGCGATGGCCGGCAAGATGGCCGAAAACCTGCAATCGACCGGCGGCGCGTCCACGCCCCCGCCCTTGCCCGGCCAGACCGCCTACCATGTCGCCATCGACGGCAAGACACAAGGACCGTTCGCCGGCGATGCGCTCAAGCAGCTCGCCGCCAGCGGCAAACTGACCGATACCACATTGGTATGGACCGACGGCATGAACGACTGGCAACCCGCCGCCAAGGTCGATGCGCTGAAACCCCTGCTCGGCCCAGCCACGCCGCCCCCACTGCCGCCGCGGTGAGCGAAAGCGAAAAAACCAGCCCGCCGCCCGTCCAGCAAGCCACCTTCCCCTGCCGTCAGTGTGGCGCGGCTTTGCACTTCGTCCCCGGCCAGGGTTCACTGGAGTGCCCGTGGTGCGGCTATGAATCGCCGGTCGAGGAAATCCAACTGGAGATCCGCGAATACGATCTCAACGAAGCCATTCAGGCACTGCACAAGGCCGAGAAGGCCCTTCCCGACACCGAGACCCTAGCCCACTGCGACACCTGTGGCGCTGAATTCCAACTCGACGCCAACGTCACCTCGGGCGACTGCCCGTTCTGCGGCAGCCCGGTGGTCACCGCCGCCGATCAATATCGACTGTTCAAGCCGCGCTCCCTGCTCCCATTCAAGGTCGACCGCAAGCAGGCGCAGGACGCCTTCCACAAATGGCTGGGCAGCCTATGGTTCGCGCCAAACGCCTTGGTCAAGCACGTCCGTGCCAGCGAAAAGCTCACTGGCATCTATCTGCCCTATTGGACCTTCGACAGCCAGACGACCACCCAATACAGCGGCCAGCGTGGCGACATCTACTATGTCACCGTGACCGTGCCTGTCGTCGTCAACGGTCGCCGAACGATGCAGCGCCGCCGCGAACCACGCATCCGCTGGACACCAGCCAGCGGCTTGGTGCGCCGCCATTTCGACGATATCCTGGTCGGCGCCACGCAGACCCTGCCACGCACCATCACCGACAACCTACAACCCTGGGATCTCGACGCGCTGGTTCCCTATCAGGACGCCTACCTCTCCGGCTTCCGCAGCGAGGTCTATCAGGTGAAGGTCGACGAAGGCTTCGACCTCGCGCGACGAATCATGGACAATATCATCCGCGCCGATGTCAGACGCGACATCGGCGGCGACCAGCAACGTATCCATCGCATGCATACGCAACATGCGCATTCCACGTTCAAGCACATTCTGCTACCGGTATGGGCCGCGGCTTTTCGATATCGCGGCAAGAGCTACCGCTTCGTCATCAACGGTCGCACCGGCCGGGTACAGGGCGAGCGCCCGTATAGCTGGATCAAGATCATGCTGGCGGCAGTCGCCGGGATGGCATTGCTGGCGGGGGCGCTGTATGTGTTCAGCGAATACAGCCAGCAAGGCGCGGCAAGCGTCAACTACCACAGCCAGGATTATTACCGTTATTGACCCGGCATGGACTTCAGCTCGGCCCGAACTCACTTCACAGGCCGTTGAAAAATGGTATTTTTCAACGGCCTGTGTGCAGTACAGGGATGTACCGCCATTTTCGATGACGGCAAGTCATTGCAAATGAAGGAACCGGGAAATCGCATTTTCCGGTTCCGTCGTTGAAAAAGTCCATGGAAGGACTTTTTCAACATCCTGTTAGGGACTGTTAACACGAAACCCAGGCCGGCCAGGCCGTATTCCAAGCCATTCTCCGCCCGATGACTGGCAAGTACGCGAAAGGCGTTGCAGCCAGCCATGCTCGCCAGCGCGCTCTCGAAGACTTCAAAACCGGGTAGACCGGATTTATCCTGTTCCTTAGCCCGGATTTCTCACCGGGTCACGTAGCGAGGCCGCTCAAGGTGGTGTGATGACTGGCGTTCGCGACCGAGGGCCGCGCAGGCGTAGTCGACACTACGTCGAGCAGCCCGACCGGGTGAACGCCAGTCAGCGCGCCGCATTGGGCGGTCGCAGTCGTGAACGGGTGAGAAATCCGGGTTAGGGTCTCGGCAACGAACAACTCGCTCAGTTCCGACGGCTACGGGATATCCGAAGCAGGACGCTGGAAAGGCTCCCGGCTTTTCCAGCGTCCCCCGGGCATACCGAGGCCAAGCCTACAAGGACTTATTCACAGCGTTCCCATGGAGAAGTCGCGGGCAACCGGCGACGAACTTTCATGCTGACCCGGATTTCAACGACACGCGGCTCGGCGTGACATCGAGTCGATGCGGGCCAGCATCGCCGGCCAGATCCGCTGCCAGCAACAATCGTGGTCGAAGCCTTCGAAAAGCATAAAGCAGGCATGTGGCAACCGTGACACCATTTCCCCGATCAAAGCGGCCGGAACCGCCCGGTCACGGCCCGCCGCCAGATGATATTGCTGGATTTCGGACGACAACGACGGCTGGTGGGCCGGGTTCAGCGAACCACTCAGCGGGGAATAGCCATGCCACGCGGCCCAGGCATCGATATCCAGGTTGCCGGCCAGTGTCACCAAGGTCTCAGTTTCGGCAAAACGCGCGGCGAGCAGCATCGCCAGCGTGCCGCCACCACTATGGCCGATCAGTACCAGGCGCTTGTACCCCCCACCGTCGAGTCGTTCGCGCAGCACGCTGGCCAAGCTCTCAACCACGCCGCTGGAATAGCGACCCATCGTCCAGTGCCAGGGAGTGCAACGCGCGCGCTTCGCCAGCCCGTGATAACAGGGCCGACCGAGGTACAGGCTGGGGCGGGCATCCAGGGCCATCAGGTCGAGCACTACCGAACGCGGCGAATCCGGATCCTCGGCGATACGGTCGACACGCGCCCACGGGCGACCATCGCCACCGATATACACATGCAGAACATCGCCTCCGTGAATACGGTTGCGATAGACGACGTGTTGGAAGGGTTGGCCGACCCGAGTTTCACGAACAAGGCCAAGCCGGCTGGCAAGCCAATCAACGCGCTCCGCCGGCGTGCCGCAGCCGACCAGAAAAAGCGCAAAAAACACGATGAGGAACAGTTGCGCAGACCGTTGAAAAACATGGCTTTTCAAGAATCCACGCGCGGTACGAGAAAGAGTCGCCACTTTCAAGGACGACCGCTCATGATGGGATTGAAACACCCTGGATCATAAAAGGCTGCCAGTGGTTAGGCTCCGGAATGTCCGAGAGGCCAGACCCACAGAGACATATTCACAGTGTTCCCGCGGATGGATCACAGGCAACCGACAAGCGACTTTCACGCACACAGGCCGTTTAAAAATGGCATTTTTCAACGGCCTGTGTGCGGTACAGGGATGTACCACCCTTTTCGATGACCGCAAGTCATTGAAAATGAAGGAACCGGGAAATTGCATTTTCCGGTTCCGTCGTTGAAAAAGTCCATGGAAGGACTTTTTCAACATCCGGCTAAAGCTCGATGCGCCCGCCCAGGGAAATGACATACTGTGAATAGCCATCCAGCCCTAGCACGGTATCGTAATTGACGAACAACTGCGCGCCGCCCGGCAATACCACCGACAGCCCGAACCCGAGCTTGAAATAGTCCCGATCCGGCTCATCACTGGTCGCGCGCAGGACGTTCTGGCGCGGGTCGGCGATATAGGTCGCGGTGATCTCCTCGGCATTGTTCTCGAACTCATGCACCCAGGCGACCCGCGCTTGCGGCACGACAACGCCAAAACTATGGCTCAGACTGCGCGAAACGCGCGCCCCGACGACACCGGTGAACGATTTCCAGTCCTGGCCATCGACGCTCAGGTTCAGGCCGGAGGCCTCCGCGCCGGATTCCCGATAGCCATCGACATCGACATCCAGATAGGTCAGGCGGGCATAGGGTTCCAGGTTCCACGGACCGGTATTCCACTGGTAACCGGCGCCAAGACTCAAGGTCAGGTCACTGCTGTCCGTGCTGCCAGTGGCTGTCTCGTTGATCGTCGCAATCGCCGGATTGCGCGACGGGATAAAGATGCGCCGACGGATATCGTAATCCTGCGTGCCGTAGCCGATCAGGCCGTCGACATAGAATGGCCCCTGATACCAAGTGCCATACACCGAGGCGCCCCAGCCATTCGAGTCCACGCCACCACCGGATACGCTAGCGGAATGATTGAAACTGCTGGAAACATCGCTATAAGTCAGCAGGGCGCCGGCAATCAGGTGATCGCTGAAACGATAATCCGCACCGGCGGCAAGGTTCAGGGTATCAAAATCGAAGCTATCCGTGCGCTCGGTAGCATTCCTGTCACCGCCACCGACATCCGCGCTGGCGAACGCGCTGAAGCGCCCCCAATCCGCTCCGTCACCAGCAGCGCCACCACGTAGTGACCGACTCGGCGTGTAGAAACCGCTTGCCGCCAGCCCTTGCCGACTATCGGGTATCAGGCCGGACACCGAAAAACCGCTCACGCCACGCCGCACCGCCACCAGCCGTGACAAGGCGCTGTTGATGCTGTTGCTCGCCAATTCAGCAGCCATCGACTGTGTCGAGGCATACTCCTCCGTGGCAATCTGCTGCAGGGAGTTCGCCAGTTCATCACGCGTCAGGCCCAGGCTGTTGCCTGTCCCCCCGCCGTTGTCCAACACATCATTCGCCGTCTGTACCATCGCGCTACAGGTATCGAACAACGGCACCGTGCCCGGTTGCGTGCCCGCCGCGATAAAGCCGCCGCAAGTGATCTGCACCGCATCGCCGGTATCCCGCTGCAACTGAGTCTGGCCGATACTGCCCAGGGGTTTCCGCGCCGGCGACAGCTCCTCCGCCATCATCGTCCGCCACGCCATCAACGACACAATACAGCATACCGCCACGCAGGCACTGGATAACCGACGCCAAAACACCGCCGGAACCCACTCATCCCTTCGAACCCGTGAAATCCTCTCAGACATCCTAACCCCCTTCAAAATAGAAAAAATACGATAAGAATAAATACTCAACGCCATGTCCCCTTTTTTTATTCCCTATTTTCCACCATGAAAAAGGCTGGCGGTTTTGCCAATGATTTTTAAAGCATGGACCCTATCCGGAACATGGACAATAGGGAAAACCCGCGACAACGAATCTTGTGAATGCAAGCCACGACAAATCAGCTAAACTGAAATCGACGCACAAGTATCCGAGGAGATATGGCCACATTGGACGTCGTGGAATTTTCAGGAGCCGCCAGCATGCCGGACAAGCGCCCCCCACCTCCTTCTAGGTCGAGATTCAATATCTCGCTGATGCTCACAACCACCATGTTGGTCGTTGCCCTGTTATCGGCCTGCAATACCCAGTCCACGCGCGGTATTGCCGCAGGCGCGCGCGACGCGAACAAGCTATTCATCGTCGATTGCCTGCTGCCGGGCCAGATCCGCCAGCTCGGCTCCGGCGCCATCTATATCTCGCCACGCCGGCCAATCAAAACCACCGCAGCGGATTGCGAGATACGTGGCGGTGAGTACATCGCCTATGACCGCGCCGACTACCGCACCGCGTTGAACGTCTGGCTGCCGAAAGCAAAAGCCGGCGACCCGGAAGCACAGACCTATATCGGCGAGATCTACGAGAAGGGCCTAGGACTACCATCCGATTACGAGATCGCGGCCATCTGGTACCGACGCGCGGCAAAACAGGGCTTCTCCCGCGCGCAGACCAACCTGGGCTTTCTCCATGAGAAAGGACTCGGCGTCGAGCAGGACATCACAACAGCGCTGAACTGGTACCGCAAGGCATCCGGTCTGAGCACGGACGAACTCCAGTTCGCCTCGGCTATCACCATCTCCCAGGCGGACAAGCAGGCATTGGGCGTGTTACGCAAACAAAGCGCCAAGCGGAAACACCAAGTCAAACACCTGAAGAAACAGCTCGCCGCGACCAGAAGCCAATTACGCAGGCAGCAGCGCGTATTGAAAACCACCCGACGCCAGGCGACGAACCTGCGCAAGCAACTGCAAGGGGTGCCCGCAGCCCGGCCCGACGCGAACGGCAACAGCGAAGAACTGCACCAGGCACTACGGGAGAAGGAACGCCGACTGGACAGCCAGACGACAGCCATCGCCAGCCTGGAAACCCGCCTGAGCCTGCAACATCATCAACTTGGCGATGAGTTGCGAGACACGCGTCGCGACGTCCAAGCCAAGGCCGAGACCATCGCTGAATTACGCCACGAACTCGCGGCCCGGCAAGCCGCCCTGGATCAGGCTCGCCAGCACCTGACACAGCGCATCCGCTCGCGGGGCAACCGACACCCCCTGGATCGCGCGCGCGATCGGCAACAACTCGCCGACGCCCGACAGCGATTGAAGGACAGCAACGCGCGGATAACGAAACAGCAGGGTGAACTGACCCGGCTGAAGGCCAAGCTGCAACTGCGTGAAGGCAAAGTCGGTTCACTGCGCTCGGAAATACGCCAGCTCCAGCAGAGCCAACACGAATCAGCGCAACGACTCGCCGCGCTGAAGCGCCATCGCGAACAAGCTCTCGCATTGCGCCAGGATATCTCGGAAAAGGATGCGGCGATCGCCAGACTAAACGAAGCCCTTTCCCACAGCCGATACCGGATCGAAGCAATGCGCGACCAGTTGACCAAGCTGACGCCGACACTTCGACTCGAACAGAACTCACTGAACGCAGCACGCTCGGCTTTGAAAACGAGCCAGCGAGAATTGGCGACCCGGGAGAAACAGGTCGAGGCGCTGAACAATCTGCTCACCGGACGGGACGTGGAGCTGGAGCAGCGTCGCGCGCAGATTCGCGAGCTACAGGCTCAGACCAAGCAATACAAGCAACGCCTTGCGGAGATCGAGGCGCTACAGCTCACCGACGATAGCGAGGGACCGGTCATCGAGATTCTCGACCCGCCGATGGTCGTCACGCGTGGCGGCGTGCCTGGCGCGCGCCTGCGCGCCGGCACGCGGGAACGCCGCATCATTGGTAAGATCACCGCGCCCGCCGGCCTGCGCAAGCTGACCTTCAACGGCATCCCGATGGGCACTGACGACAATGGCCTGTTCCAGCACCATGTCAAGATCGGCGGCCAGAGAGTTTCGATCAAGATCGCCGCAACCGACAACAAAGGCCGCCAGGCAAGCATCGTATTCTATCTGGAACCCAAGCTGCGCACCGCGCGCATCGCCCGGGACAAGCTGAGCGCGGAGGGCTTCATCCAAGCCCGACCCAACCGGCTTCGCGGCAAGGTGGATTTCGGCGACTACCATGCGTTGATCATCGGCAACAACGATTACGAACACTACCCCAAACTGGCGACCGCGATCCGCGACGCGCGCGATACCGAGGCATTGCTACGGGAAAAATACGGCTTCCACACCACCCTGCTGCTGAACGCCAACCGCTTTGACATCCTGTCCGCGCTGGCCGAACTGCGCGAAAACCTGAAGGAAAACGATAACTTCCTGATCTACTACGCCGGCCACGGCGAACTGGACCGGGTGAATTCGCGCGGTCACTGGCTACCGGTCGACGCACGACCAAACAACCCGGCGAACTGGATATCGAACATCGCCATCACCGATATCCTCAACACCATGTCGGCAAAGCACATCCTCGTGGTCGCCGATTCCTGCTACTCCGGCGCGATGACGCGCACCTCCATCGCCCGCCTGCCGCCGGACATCTCCACCAGCCAGAAGTTGGAATGGCTGCGGGTGATGACCAAGGCGCGCTCGCGCACGGTACTCACATCGGGTGGCCTGCAACCGGTGCTCGATCAGGGTGATGGCGGGCACTCGGTATTTGCCAAGGCATTCCTCGACGCACTGGGCAGCAACACGAATGTGCTCGAAGCGGACAAGCTGTATTACGATCTGTTCGGCACGGTACAACAGAGTGCGGCCGAGTACGGCATCAGCCAGCGACCGGAATACGCGCCAATCAAGTACAGCGGTCACGAGGCCGGCGTGTTCTTCTTCGTCCCGACGGGCTGAACGCAAATCCATGAAGGCATTGCGGCACGCGATCGACCGCTACCAGCGGGGCGACCTGACCCTGGAGGCGCTGGGCAGCGAGATCCAGAACCTGGTCCAGCAGGACAACACCCAGGCGCCGGCGATTGGCGAATACATTCGCCAAGTGGCAGAGCACAGCGTGCTGCGGCCCGATGCCTGTCATTTCCTGTTGCGCAAGCTGGAAACACCCGCCGCCGACAGCGACGAAATCACCGTCACGCGGACCAGCGCATCCCGCGCCCGGACAACCCGGAACCGCATCGCCACGCCGGCGATCGTCCCGCCACTGCAACCCAGTGACACGGATTTCGGCATCGGTTCAGTATTGAAGGGCCGCTTCGTCATCGAGGCGATACTCGGCCAGGGCGCGATGGGCGTCGTCTACAAGGCGCGCGACTTGCGCCGCGAGGAGGCCCGCGACAAGGAACCCCACGTCGCGATCAAGGTACTCAGCGAAAACTTCCAGCATCATCCGGACGCCTTCATAGCGCTCCAGCGCGAGGCGAAGAAGGCGCAGAAGCTGGCGCATCCCAATATCGTCACGGTATACGACTTCGACCGCGACGGCGAACGCATCTTCATGACCATGGCGCTGCTCGAAGGGCAGCCATTGGACAAGCGCCTGGCCAAGGCCGACGGTCAGCCCTTCCCCGAGGACGAGGCACTGTCGTACATCCTACAGATGAGTCGCGCGTTGGCCTATGCGCACGAACAAGGCATCGTACATTCGGACTTCAAGCCGGGTAATGTATTCATCACCGACGACGGCGTGGCCAAGGTCGTCGACTTCGGTATCGCGCGCGCCGCGAAACGTCCCGACGCGCTGCCAGCCGACGCCACCGTGTTCGACGCCAGCTCCCTGGGCGCGTTGACGCCCGCCTACGCGAGTTGCGAGATGCTCGACCAACGTGACGCCGATCCGGCGGACGATGTATACGCGCTTGCCGTCGTCACCTACCTGTTGCTCAGCGGCTTCCATCCGTTCGACCGGCTGCCCGCGTCCAGCGCCAAGGCCTTGCGGCTCGAACCGGCGCATTCCGAAAAGATAGCGGCCAAGTACCGCAAGATCCTGTTCCGCGGACTGGCCTTCGAACGCGAACAACGTACCCCGAACGCGAAACAGTTCCTGCACGAAACCGAACAGGTCGACGCCGGGAGGAAACGCCTGTGGCGGACGCTGGCCAGCGGCATCGGCATCGTTCTGCTGGTGTTGCTCGCGCTGATCTACCAGGCGCGCTTCCATGCCACGCCTCCGCCTCTGGAGGCGGTACTAGAAGACACCGCCAGCCTGCCGCTGGAGCAACAAACACGCGTGCGGCGCTTGTTGGATGTCGCCAAGGTACACGCCATGGTCGGGCGCATCACCGAACCGCCAGGCAGCAGCGCCCTTACCGCCTACAAGCAGATTCAAGAGCTGCATCCGAACAACCAGCAAGCCTATGAAGGCCTGAAGGGAATCGCCGACCGACTCCAGCAGCAAGCGCGGGACGCATTACAACGGGGCGAGACGGAAACCACCGCCGAGCTGATCGAAAAGGGGCTGGAAGCCATGCCGGGCCATCCCGGCCTGCTTGACTTGAAGACAGCGCTTTTGGAAAACGAATAACCCTGGCTCAGGCGATGCCAAGCCCCAGCGGATCGTTCGGGTCCATGCCGTCCATGAACGGCTTTTTCCGATCCGTATTCGTCACCTGATACACCAACCCGATCCAGTCGCCGACGATGGCCTCAGCGGTATCGTGCCAAGTATTGTCGAGACGCGCGGCAACCAGCGCCTCCGGAAACTCAGGATGTGTTTCGTCGGCCCGCATCGCCGCCAGCAGAAGCAGGCGATACTCGTTCAGGATGGCCTGCTCGCGTGGCCGCAGAAAACCATGCGGAAACTCTGGGTAGTCGAGGCGCTGGCCGGCGGCATACAACAACACCTCACGCTTGTATTCCTTCAGCAACGAAACTGTGTCGTACTCCGGATGCCCCTGAAAGAAGACGAAGCGGAAGCCATCCTCGCTGGTGGCCAGATGCACGCCGGCCGATTCGCTCTCGACCAGCACGCGCAGGCCGGCCGCGTCGAACTGCGAGCGCAATACCGCGTTCCAGCGCGAATGCGGCACATGGAAACAGGTATTCACATCAGCCACCAGCGGATGACTGGAAACGACGCGATGCGGGTAGACGCCCCAGATCTTCTTCTCTTGCGGCACGCGCTTCTGACCATGGCGAAACTCGACCACCGCATGCGTCGCGAGGCACGAACACAGTGTCGAGGTCACCTCCGCCGCCGCCCAGTCGATGATCTCGATCAATGGTTCCCAGAACGATTGCGTCGATAAATCCGGACCGACCACGTTCGCCCCGGTGATGATCAGCGCATCCAGCCCTTGCTCGCGAACCGCGTCGAAGGATTCGTAATAGCGTTTGATATGCGCGCGCGCCTTCTCGCCACGTTCCAGTTGTGGCAGCGTGAACGGATGCACATAGAACTGCGCGATCGGGTTGCTCTCGCCGACCAGGCGGAAGAACTGACGTTCGGTCGCGGCCAGCGCTGCGTCCGGCATCATATTCAACAAACCGATATGCAGTTCGCGAATATCCTGATGCCGGGCCTTCTCCGACGGCAGGATACTCTGACCCTCGGCGCGCAGGCGCTGGAAGGTCGGCAAATCATTATGGGCGACCAATGGCATGATTCATCCCTCCCGGGCGATGGCGGTTTCGAGCAGAGCGATAAAATCGGCCTCGTCACGCACCCGCGCGACCTCATCGGAGGTCACGGTATAACCATGCGGTCCAGCAATGGACTCGTAACGCGGGATGCGCGAATGGAACAGATGCGGAAAAATCCAGCGGGTGAAGTCGTCCGGGTCCATCTGCGCGGCATAATCCAGCGCATGCTCATCCAGATAGCGTCGCAGATGCTCATTCAAGAAATCGGGACGATAATAGAGCGGCTTCGGCGCGCTCTGCGCGCGATTGATCAACTTCTGTTCCTCCTCGCTGTCGGTCACCTGGATATACAGCAGCAGCGTATGCTCGACGAGTAGATCGATGACACCCGGTTCCTCCAGTTCGCACAGACTACCGCCAACATCGTTGACGAAATGGTTATAGCCGTAGATCGTCCGGGCCTTGCGGATGAAATCCGGTACATCGTACATTGCATCGATCTCGGCGCGACGATAACGCGCCTGACGCTCGCGGAAGTCCTCCAACGGAACGCCGCCCAACTCTGGATTGCCCAGCTTGCCGACATAGCTCAGTACCGGGCCGAGATCATGCACCTTGATATTGTTGCGGATATAGATCCAGTCGTTGCGCAACAGATCATGCAGAAATGGCACCCGCATCGCCTGTTGCTTGATGATGTCCAGGATCGGCTCATCGAGATAGCGCGTGCCGATGCGGTAATCGCCAGAATAGTGGAACCAGTCGTGGCCGCGCAGCATCGCCGACAGATAGGTCTTGCCGACGCCGGACATACCCAGCAGGGTCACCTTCTTGTGCTTCCAGTTGCGGAATGCTTCTACGGTAAACTTCACGAACGACGCTCCAACGGATGTTTTCCCTATTCTGCCACAGGCGATGACACAATACCGCCACCGACATATCAGCCCGGATTTCTCACCGGGTCGCGTAGCGAGGCCGCTCAAGGGGGTGTGATGGCTGGCGTTTGCGACCGAGGGCAGCGCAGGCGTAGTCGACACTACGTTGAGCAGCCGACCGAGTGAACACCAGTCAGCGCGCCGCATTGGGTGGTCGCAGTCGTGAACGGGTGAGAACCCCGGGCTAGGATGTCGACAGCCTGTTCTGCGAACTGAGCATGCGTGGAGCAGACGATGCTATTCAACCTGTGGGGTAACGCACTGCAAGGCCAACAGTGCTGGAAAGAGGCCGAGCGGCGCTACCATCAGGCGCTTCGACGCGACAGCGCCAACCCCGACTACCTGAACAACCTTGGCATGCTGCACACCCACTGCGGCGACGACGAACAAGCGGCAACATACTACCTTCAGGCATTGGAAGCCGGCGAGCCGCACGCGGACCGCCTGTTCAACTTCGCCAGCGCCTGCCTGAAGCTGGGTCGGACCGACGAAGCCATCGCCTACCACCGCGCCGCGTTGCAAGAGAACCCACGGCAGGACGAAGCATACTACAACCTCGGCATGACCTACTATGCCAACACGCGAGCAGCGGATTCCGCCAAGGTATTCAACGCTTGGCTACGCCACGATCCCGACAACCCGATGGCCCGGCATCTGGCCGCCGCGGCACGCGGCGCCAGATTGGAGCGAGCGCCGGACAGCTACGTCAAACAGGAATTCGACCAGTTCGCCGACAGCTTCGACACTCGCCTGGACAAACTCGGCTATCGAGGCCCACAACTGATTCTGGAAGCACTGCCGGCCGAAACGCGCGCGGCGCGAGGCAGTCTGCGAATAGCCGACGCCGGCTGTGGCACCGGACGTTGCGAGCCATTGCTTCGCCCGCTGGCGCGCCGCTTGCTCGGCGTGGACCTGTCGCCTCGCATGCTCGACCGGGCACACGGGCAGGCGCTCTATACGCAGCTCGTCGAGGCCGATCTGGAATGCTATCTCCAAGGCCAGCCAGCCGGCTTCGATATGATCGCAAGCGCCGACACACTGAACTACTTCGGCTGTCTCGATAAGATATGCGCCGCGCTACGCCACGCGCTGGCATACTGGTTTTCACACTGGAGCAAGTCCCAGAGGATGGTCTCGACCAGGACTACCGGCTAAGTCCAAACGGGCGTTTCACGCATGCCCAAGCCTATGTGATCGAAGCACTCGAATACGCTGGCTTCGACGACATCCGGCCACGCGATCGGATCATCCGCTAGGAAGTGCAAAAGGACGTGCATACACATGTCATCACGGCCCGGCAATCAACAAGGCGCCAGATTCGCATAAGCAACAACCAGCCACTTGCTGCCAGCCTGCTCGAAGTTGACCTGCACGCGGGCCGATCGGCCCTGTCCCTCGGCATTCAACACCACCCCTTCGCCGAATTTCGGGTGCAGCACGCGTTGGCCAAGACTGAAGCCACTGCCCTCCTCTGCGCCGCTGGTCGCGCCAGCCGCGCGCCACGGTTGGCTCGTCTGGGCAACGGCACGCACCTCTTCGACCAGCTCGGCGGGGATGTCACGCAGGAAACGCGACGGCATCGGGTAATCTTCCTGACCGTGCATCCGGCGTGATTCGGCATAGGTCAGATAGAGCTGCTGCATGGCGCGGGTGATGCCAACGTAACACAGGCGGCGTTCCTCTTCGAGGCGTTCCGGATCTTCCGCCGACATGCGATGCGGGAACAGGTTCTCCTCCACCCCGGCGATGAACACCAGTGGAAACTCCAGCCCCTTAGCCGAATGCAATGTCATCAATTGCACGCAGTCCTCGGAGGCGCCGGCCTGTTTCTCGCCAGCGTCCAGCGCCGCCTGGGTCAGAAAAGCCGACAGATCATCGGCGTTCTCGTCCTCGGAGACGAACGCGCGTGTCGCATTCACCAGTTCGTCGAGGTTCTCGACACGATCCTCCCCGCGACCATCACGATTCTTCTTGAAATGCTTCACCAGGCCGCTGGCCTCGATGGCGTTACCCATCAGCTCGTGCAGTTCCAGTTCGTCCATGCCTTCGGCGGTGGCCTCGATCAACTCGATGAAGCCGCGCAAGGCATTACCCGCACGCGCCGTCATCTTGCCGCCTTCGAGCAGCTCCAGCGCCGCCTGCCACAGCGAGCAACCGAAGTCACGCGCATGCGCACGCAGCCCATCCAGGGTACGTGGGCCGATGCCGCGCGGCGGCATGTTCACCGCGCGCTCGAAACCGACATCGTCGTGACGGTTCGCCAACAGACGCAGATAGGCCAATGCATCCTTGACCTCGGCACGCTCGAAGAAACGCAGGCCGCCATACACGCGATAGGGGATGCCCGACTGGATCAAGGCTTCCTCGAACAACCGTGACTGTGCGTTGGAACGGTACAGTATCGCGACCTCGTCACGTCGACGACCGTCTTCCACGAACTGACGCAACCGGTCGACGATAAAGCGCGCCTCGTCGATCTCGTTGAAGGCGGCATAGACCCGGATCGGCTCGCCGTCGCCATCCTCGGTCCACAGGTTCTTGCCGAGTCGCGAGGCGTTCTTCTCGATCAGCGTGTTAGCGGCCTTCAGGATATTGCCGCTGGAACGATAGTTCTGTTCCAGCCGAATCACTTTCGCGGCGGGATAATGCCGCTGAAACTGACGGATATGCTCGACCCGCGCACCGCGCCAACCATAGATGGACTGATCATCATCACCAACGACGAAGATGTTGTCGCGCCCGCCAGTCAACAGCCGCAACCAAGCGTACTGGATGGCGTTAGTGTCCTGGAATTCGTCGACTAGCACATGCGCAAAACGCTGCTGATAATGCTCCAGAATGTCCGGGCGCTTCAGCCACAGTTCATGCGCGCGCAGCAGCAACTCAGCAAAATCCACCAGCCCGCCACGCTCACAGGCTTGTTCGTATTCGGTGTACACACGGATCAACTGGCGCTGGAAGAAATCACCGCCATCGTCCAGATGCGCGGGACGCAGGCCCTCGTCCTTGCGCGCGTTGATGAAACCCATGACCTGGCGTGGTGGCCAGCGGGCATCGTCGATCTCCAGTTGCTTCAGCAGGCGCTTGACCAAGCGGAACTGATCGTCGGCATCGAGGATCTGGAAGGCATGCGGCAGCCCGGCCTCCCGCCAATGTGAACGCAGCAGGCGATGCGCCAGACCGTGAAAGGTGCCGACCCACATGCCACCGACCGGCTGGCCGATCAGGGTTTCGATGCGCCCTTTCATCTCGCGCGCAGCCTTGTTGGTGAAGGTCACCGCGAGTATCGACCAAGGCGTGGCCCCTTCCACGGCCAGCAACCAAGCGATGCGATGCACCAGCACCCGGGTCTTGCCACTGCCGGCGCCGGCAAGCACCAGCAGACTGCCAACCGGCGCGGTGACCGCCTCGCGCTGGGCGTCGTTAAGCCCATCGAGGATATGTGAAACGTCTTCCATGGCGGAATTGTAACCCGGAACGCCAGCCTCGCCACTCACTCCTTCAGCTTGACCTTCAGGTGCCCATCCTCGACCTGTATATCCTCGACACCCTCGGCGAAGCTCTTCCAGAAACCCTGCTGATCGCCAAACTCGCTGATCAAATCGATATTCTTCAAGCCGCCCAGCCAGGCATTAGGGAGCGGCACGCCAGCAACGCTGACGCCCTTCAACACGATTCGCGGCCGGCCATTGTGAAACGCCGCCTCGACGCCCGCCGACACGCGCAAGGTCTTGCCTCCGAAGATCGGGAAATCCGGATCCACCGGCACCAGCAGGCGCGCGCTTATCGTATTCCGAGACAGATCGATGGCCAGCCGCCGGGCCATCTCCGGATTGCTCGCCAGCAGCCCGTTCAGCTCGCGCTCGCTGAACGCCACTTCGCGCTTGGCGCCGGCCTCAGAGTATTTCTCCGGCTTCAGGCGGCCCTCGGCATCGAACTCATCCGGAGACGGCTCACCGGCTCGCCGCCGACCACTGTCGTCCGCCTGATACCCGAGCAGACGCAATTTCCCGTCGAGCCGGCGTTGCTCTTGAGCACTGAGTTCGACTGGCTTGAACTCCTTCGCGTAGATATAACTACGTACAATCCAATAGGTCGCGCCGGCGGTGATCAGGATCGTCGCCAGCACGATCCAGATCACCGAGCTGGCACGCAGACCGCGGTGCACCGAGGCTTCGGCATGCGTCATATTGTGTTCTCCAACTTAGAAGCATCAAGGCATTGTATAGCCACGGCCAGCCAAGCGTCAGGATTATCGCACGCGCGCTCATTCCCTGGCATTGGCGGCAAGCAAACTTTCATAATGAAGAAAGGTTGCCCGTGGTCCGGCCGCGGGATGCGGAGGTCAAACCTAC
>Ga0256841_1001215_pt1 | contig 23106 bp, 20 predicted proteins | sample 356308metaG_FD_185971 | JGI IMG/M metagenome (GOLD analysis project Ga0256841, IMG submission 185971) | Hydrothermal vent microbial communities from Mid Atlantic Ridge, Atlantic Ocean - 356-308 | ecosystem: Environmental > Aquatic > Marine > Hydrothermal vents | place: Atlantic Ocean: Mid...
CGCTGGTGCGAATCAGAAGATTCGAACCCGAATAGAAAAGGCTATTTGAAGAGAGAACCGTGGCATAGAGGTCAGGCTTCAGGCCCGCTCCATCCTTAACCGTGACCAACCAAGTTCGAGTCCGCACAAGGAGCTTGATCGGATCTTTACGAACCCGGGCCGTTTTGTCGGTCACTTCCACCTTAACCGTGTGCACCCCAGTGGAATAAGAGGAACTTCCAAAGAGAAACGAGGTCGAACCTGTCTTCTTGAGGATTCCATCCACAGTCCAACGGATCTGGACTGCCCCGGGAACGAGATTGGAAAAGGTAAAGGCTTGAGATGCCGGCTTGGTGAGTGTGAGAGAGGAAACCGGGGGCCTTGCGTTTTCGATGGGATTCACCGTTTTGTAACCCTGCTTCAGCTCCTGCTCGACACAAATCTCGCAAAGCGGTGCTCCCAGGGAACGCATCAGGCAGTTGAGCTTGGGACGATAAAGCCCCTTTTTGTAATACCCCGCCCCTTCATAAGCCCCAATCCCGTTGAAGCCCAACCAAAGGGGCCACTTGGCTTTCCCCGTTTTGTCCTTGGTGATGTTCGGACGAGATGGTTCCGGCCCCCCATAGGTGCCGGAACGACCATAGTCATATTCATCGGCCAGCAAGCCAAAAGAATGCCCGAATTCGTGGCTTTGGACCTTGGGAGCCAGACTGCCGTTGTAAGAAACGGCAAAGGTAGATGCACATCCGCCATAGCGTCCCGAATTCACGAAAACCACGACTCTACCCTCAACATCAGGGGCAAGGGCAGCGTCTTTGGATGCAAGAGAAGTGTTGCGGATATAAAGACACCTTGGGGTACCACCGATGTTGTATGAGGCGTTGTAGACGGTGTTTTTATAAATCGGAGGGTTCTTGTCCGGCTCATCTGCACCCGATTCCACCGAAGCCCGAAACACAGAATGCACATTGAAGAACTTACGGTAGGTTTTAAAGGGTTCTCGAGCAAAGAGATCGTTCATCCAGCGTTTGATATCACTGTAGAACCGAGCCTGCTCCGAAGCCCGATACCCGTCCCCCAGGATCACAATGTCATATCGATTGGATGTCGGCCCATTGTTTTGATGAGTCTTGATGATGGGACCAGCAAGGGGGGTCAGGGAGCGAGCTAAGGCAGCCTTTAAGGCCCCGGCACCTGCCCTCATCAAAATTCGTTTTTTTGCGGAGGTCCGATCTACCAGGATGATTTGGGAAATTTTGTCCCCAAGATCGGGGATCTTTACCAGCAAACTCACATAGGGATCTTGAACATGGTCCCCATGGACCAACATCTTCCCCTTGCGTCCATCGGTATGCAGATTGAACATACTTAGGTCAACCGGGACTCGGGCTAGCTCACGACCAGTCCCATCCTGCACAAGGACGAAGCCTTTTTCGTGGGTTGGAAGAAGTCGCTGATAGGAAAAGGAGCGACGCCATGCGGAAGAGAGCCGAACACCATCCACGTTCCCCTCTAGGTGAAGGAGGAGGACTTTGGGGCTCAGCCTAGGTCCTGGAACCCGGAGGGCAGGGGGTTGCTGAGAATGCAAACCAAGGGAAGCGAAGAGGATGACAGCAGAGGATAAAGATATAAATCGCATGTTTCTCCAGAATATATGCAAAGGGGACATGATTGCCGAAGAGCAAATCTAGAAACTAAACCAGACTTACTTCTCTTTATTCGTATAGAAAGAATATAGCGAAGCGCTGATCCGAATCTCAATGCCTTAAAGCCGAAAGATCTTGCAAAGAATCTCAGAAGCTATTTAAGGGCAAAGCATTGTTTCACAGCAGGTTCGGGAAAGGAAGAGATGAGGAAAAATCCGAGATTTCAACAAAAGGAACCTAGAGGAGACCCAAGAAGGGAACGTCCAAAGACCTCCTTTTTTGACGATACAACCCCTTTGGTGGTTCCATCGAAAAAAGAATGCAAACCCCGTTTACCCGTGACGTTTTTCCCGAATTTGTCGAAAGGGTCTTTGCTTCCAAGGTTTCTCAATATCCTCGGGGTCTCTTTTCGAAGCATTTTCAGACGGCAAAGATACAAGCGAGTCATGGGGCTCTCAGAAAACCCCCCACTCCCGAGATCAGATCCTCTTCCCCGGGCCATCCCTTCAAAATCTCATTGGAACGGAGCATTCTCGAAATAGGATCTCATGGAGAAACCGGGCTAACACCCTTGAGAATAAGCCCTAAAGAAGGGATGGACTTTTTCCCTAAAAGATCTCCCTCAGCCCTGAACCTGCCATAAGATGGTCTTCTTCCTCATGAGAGGCCAGCCGACCGTCCAAAAACAACCTTTCCGGAATCCTCTGCTTTCCTCTATAATCCCCTTCCACTAGGGGCTTTTCCCCAAAATGACCGTCATTTTTTGGAGGGCGGCCAGGTTCCTTCGACCCACCTCGCCCCCCCTCAGGCCATAGGCTGTTCACACTGCGGCCTGCCTGAGTGACACAAACTCTGATTGGTTCCGATCTTGGATCGTTCCTGGTTGGTAACATTCAGAAAACAAAGGACTTCGCATGAAGGATCCTATTGCTGGCATTCTTGGTATGCTCGAAACGGGCACACCGGAGCAAAAAGTCGCGGCCATTCAGGTCCTGGCTTGGCTTAAACCCAAAGAAGACCGGGTGGTCAGAGCGCTCAAGAGCATCACCATAGAAGGTGAGGGGTTCATAAAGCCCTATGCGATTGAGGCTTTAGGGATGATTGGAAACAACGCATCTCTCTCTGCCCTCGTCCCGATCCTTCATCAGGAGGGCCCGATCCGGAACCACGTGATCCGTGCTCTCTCCAAAGCAGGAGAGCGGGCGGAAAAAGTCCTGGATGCGGAATATGAGAAGGTCGACGACACAACCAAAGCCGCAATCCTCGAGATCTTGGCACAAAGCCACGGAACGGTTGCCATCAAACGTCTCCTTGAGGTGCTCAAACATCCCCCCAACAGCTTTATGGCTGAAACCGTGGTGGATTACCTCAAGAGGGTTCTTGAAGATCTGTCGGAGGAAAAAGAAAAAGACGTTTTCCGTAAGACCTTCTCTCAAGCCATGAAAAAGGTTCCAAAAAACGCATCCCCTGACTACCCAAGGCATCTCTTGGAACTCTTAGCGGAGATCCCCAGCCAGGATCAACGGAGCCTTTTTATATCCAAAATGACCAAGGCCCATCCTCCGGAAGTTCGCAGAGCAGCCCTAAGGGGCCTTGCCCCTCTTTCGCTCACCCCAAAACAGCAGGATCAGGTTTTCAATTTTCTCAAAGAGGACGATTTTCTCAATGTTGTCGGACCGGCTCTGGAGATCCTCAAAGATTTTCAACCCAACGGCTCCTCGCATGCGGGGCTTTTAGGAAAATTGCTCACACATCCACACGTGGATGTCCGCCTTTTTGCCATCCGCCAATTGGGAAACTTCAAAACCGCCGCTTCAGCCAAACAACTTCTCCCCTTTCTCCAGGTAGAAGACCCTAAAGTCCGAGCACAAGTCTCCGAATCCCTTGGTGGGAACCGAGAAGCGATCCCTGGTCTCTTGAAGATTCTCCTCCAGGGAAGAGATCTAGAGGAAGCCAGTCGCCCACTACAAGCACTGATCCTTGCCGCCAAGCTCCTAAATCGAGTCCAACTCAAAAAGGTTCTTACCCGGTTTGTCCAGCTTTTGGAAACAGGTGACCCGGTTCAGGACTACTATCGACGCATCCTCCAAGAGAGCGATGGAACCATTGTGGCCCCCCTTCTCTCCAACGAAGCGCACAAGCTCAAACAAGCACGGAAGCATGTGTTGGCCTTGCAAGTCTTGATGACCATCCCCGCCCGGGATGGCCGCATCCCCGATGACATCCGTTACGAGATCGCCATCAACACTCTTCTTGCACGAGAAGAACATCCTGGGTTTACCGAAGGCGACCCGGTCATGGGTCATATCACAAAACTCCTGGAATCGGGCTTTGGCATCATGGCCAAATTAAAAAAGGAGAAGGCTCTCCAACCCAAGGATGCTCTCTATATTGGGACTCGCCTCGTGGAAGGGCTCCCCGCCCAAAGGGAATTGGGCCGACAAATCCTCGAAAGGCTGATTGAGACCGATCCTGAGTGCAAAGAGGCGATCCAAGCCTCCCAACGACTCAAGATCGAAGGTTTGGCAGGATAGGAAACCCCCGAGAATCTTGATCCACTTTGGGCTTACCTTGGTGTTGCCTATACTGATTCCCCTTCACTCTTTGCGATAAGCGCGCTCCCACAAGAATCGCTCCAGACGTTGATCACAGTCCGAAGCATGTCCAAGGGGCGATCAACGGCTAAAAGTAAAGCAGCACCTTCCACCGGCAACTTCAGGGCACTTAGGATCGTCACCATCATGACCAAGCCAGCGGAGGGGATCCCCGCAGCTCCAATCGAGGCGAAGAGCGCCATAACGACCACAAAAATCTGCTGTCCCAGGGTCAGAGAAACACCCCCGATCGAGGCATAGTATTGGGAAAGAAAGATCACTCCCGCACACTCATAAAGGGCCGTCCCATCCATATTGATAGTTGCCCCCAAAGGAAGGACAAAAGAAGAGACCTTGTTGCTGACGCCTCCCCGCTTCTCCACACACTCGAGAGTCACAGGAAGGGTCATCGAAGAGGAGGAGCTTGAAAAGGCTGTCATAAGGGCAGGCGCCATGGCTTTGGCCCATCGCAAAGGATTGATCCTTCCCAGGAACTTGAGGAGAAGAGGCAAGACGACCAATCCGTGAAAAGCCAACCCGAAAACGATCATCCCCATATAGAGCGCCAGCGGCTTGAACAGCCCGAACCCCGTTTCCCCCACAACTTTGACCAGCAGGCAGAAAACCCCATAGGGGACCAATTTCAGGATCATTTCGGCCAGCTTCATCATGACCTCGAAGGCGGACTGGAAAAAGTCCCGCACACGCGCCCGGTGGGGTTCGGGAGCTATCGTTATCGCCGCCCCAAACAGGAGTCCGAAGAAGATGATCTGCAACATCCGCCCGTTGTCCCCCAGGGCAACAAAGAGATTCTCAGGGACCATGCGCAGGAGGATGTCCCAAAAACTTCGGCCCACCGCTTTCGCTTCCTGATAAGGGAGGCCCAGCTCTGCTCCCACCCCAGGCCTCAGTAAATTGACAAGGATCAGTCCCGTCAAGATCGCAAAGAGGCTGGTCATGAGGTAATAGCCAAGGGTTTTTGCGCCGAGTCTCTTGAGATCCCGGGTAGCTCCGACTCCTGCCACCCCCGAGATAATCGAGGTCAGGACCAGGGGAACGATCAACATTTTGAGAAGGGCCATGAAGAGCTGCGCTCCATAGCGGAAGGGTTGAATCCAAACTTTTCGAGGAGCATCCTCCGCCATCTGGAGCGTCAAGGGCTTGAGATCTGTCCCTTCGCCCTCGGCAATCCGAAGGAAGATCACATCCCCAAGCTTGCCCTGGGGAAGAACCCGGGTGAAATCTTCCGGGGCCTTTAATGGGACCGTCTTTTCCCCCTTTCGCCCCCGTTTAAGGATGACGGCCTCGATCCTCATCCCGACCCGGAGTCCTGCTTTGAAAGCAGCCTTATCAACCTTTTGGATGAAGACTCCGTCTCCCTCCTTCTTGAGATCCAGCCCTACGGCAAGAGGTGCCTCCAGGAAGATTTGGAGCAAACCTCCAACAAGAACACCCAAAACCATCCAGATCAAAATCTTCCAATGGGCTTTCATGCTTGGGATCCTAGCCTGCAAGCCACCATCTCCGAAGCGAAGTTCTGAGCTTGGGGCTTGTTTCCTCGCAAGAATTTACGATGCTTTGTCGGGCCTTACCTTGGGCCTCTTTGCTGTTTTTCTGTTGGCTGCCTCGGATTTTACATTGAGCGACTTCGACTATCCTCCCGAACCTGTCTCTGAAGAAGGTGAGCTTGTTGCGGAAGCGACGCCCAAGCCGCAGCCCGAAAAAATCGAAATTCCCTCCCTTCAGGGCAAATGTGCTCTGGTGACCGGAGGAGGATGGAACATTGGCAGGGCCATCGCTCTGGCCCTGGCCCGGTCCGGGGCCAAGGTGATGATCAGTTCGCGCAACAAGATCAACTTGGAGGAAACCTGCTCGCTTGGACACAGGGAAGATTTAGATGTGCGCATGGTGCAGGCGGATCTCACAAACCCAGAAGATGTGGAGCGGGTGTTTGGTTGTACTCGAGATGCATTTGGTTCCATTGACATCCTTGTCAACATGGCAGGAGGCTTTGGTGCGGGGCGACCCTTGGTCGAAACAGACCCAAGAGAATGGCTGGATGTAGTCCTTCGGAACTTCTATACGACCTATCTCTGTTGCCGCGAAGTCCTAACCGAAATGCTGGAGCGTGAGAAAGGGGACATCCTGACCTGTGCGGGCGGAGGAGCTTTCTTCCCTTTGCTCGGGACCTTTGCAACAGCCTATGCTTCGGCAAAGGCGGCAGTCTGTCGTTTTACCGATCAGCTCTATGCTGAGGTGCTGGGGACTCCCGGAATCAGGATCAACTGCATTGAGCCAGGGCTTACTTTGAGTCCCCGAGACTTGGCGCGCATCGCGGAAGAGGAAAAACAGATGGGACACCCCCATCCTACGCGAGAACTCAACCACAGCCCGGAGGATGGGGCCAAGCTTGCACTTTTTCTTCTGAGTCCTGCAGCCAAAGCCTTGAATGGGCGCATTCTCTCGGTGGACGAGGATTGGTGGCGCTATCCCGAGAAAGTGGCTTATATCGCTCAAACGGATCTTTACCGATTACGACGAACGTTCGACCCTGAGGCTTAAGCCCTTATCATTTGGAAATCAGCGAAGATGTTTGAAAGAGCCTTCTGGAGAAAACCATGGTCAAAGTTTTACTTTCTGAAATCGCCCTGGCTCGTTCAGGAGATAAAGGGGACGGGAGCAATGTCGGAGTCTTGGCCCGAAGTCCTGAAATCTATGAATTCCTCGTGGAATATTTGACCGAAGATCGGGTCAAAAAACATTTTCATGCCATCGCAAAGGGGGACATCGAACGCTTTCTCGCCCCCAACATCCGGGCGTTGAATTTTTTGCTGCATGACTCCTTGGGGGGCGGGGGCTCCATGAGCTTGAAGACGGACGCACAGGGGAAGACTCATGGCTTGGGCCTCCTGCTGATGGAGGTTGATTGCCCGGAAGATCTGCTCCCAGCAGACCGGGGGGCTTAAGGAATATGGTTGCCCCCACCCGGAGGCCCAAGCTCCTGGAGGAATTAAGGAAGAGGGCTGGAGAGCGATTCCCTCGGATCGTTTTTCCGGAGACGGAAGACCCCAGGGTGCTTGAAGCGGCAGCTACGCTTCGGCGTGAAGGAATTGGGCGGCCTCTCCTTTTGGGAGGTCGAACTTTTGAGCTGGCGGCCCAGAAGCTGGAGGATATGGAAAACATTGTGATCCCAGGGGATCCTCGGTTGGGAGAAATCGCTGCTTTGATCCAAGCCAAGCGGCAACATCGGGGGATGAGCGAGGAGGAGGCCTTGGGCTTGGCACGGGATCCTCTTTTTTTTGGGGCCGGGCTCGTGGCCCTGGGTGCTGCTGAAGCCTGTGTTTGCGGGAGTGTCGCAACGACCGCGCAGGTAATCCGTGCGGGACTTTGGACAGTGGGACTATCTGAGGGGGGGAACACTTGCTCCAGTTTTTTTTTGATGCTGAAGGGGGAACAAACCCTGAGCTTCGCGGACGCAGGCGTCATTCCCGATCCTAACCCGGAACAGCTCGCCGAGATTGGAATCAGCACGGCTATCTCGCACCAAAGACTTACCGGGGAAGATGCGAGGGTGGCCTTCCTCTCTTTTTCCACAAAAGGAAGTGCGTCTCATCCCAAGGTCGAAAAAGTGCAAAAAGCCCTTGGGATCGCAAAGGAGCGCGCACCATGGCTGCTCATGGATGGCGAACTCCAAGTGGACGCTGCCCTAGTCCCCGAAGTGGCCAAGCGAAAAGCCGGGGATTCTCCCCTGGGAGGCAGAGCAAACGTTTTGATCTTCCCCGACCTCGATTCGGGGAACATCGCCTACAAAATTTCCGAGAGGTTGGGAGGATTCGTCGCTCTTGGCCCATTGCTCCAAGGTCTGGCAAAGCCCATCATGGACCTTAGCCGTGGTTGCTCCGTAGAAGACATCGTTCATGTCGCTGCCTGCGCAGCCCTCCTCGGAGAAAAAGGAGAAAAGATTCACCTGCCCCACCAGGGAAGATTCCGACCAAAGGATCGTCGTTAAATACTTATGTCTATTCCACTTCATGATGTCCTCGTTACCGGAGCTTCCGGCTTTGTGGGAACGAGGTTGATCCAACTCCTCAAGGCCTCGGGATACAGGACCCTTGGGCTCGATCTCGTTCCCGGACCCTTTACAGACGTCCTTGCAGATGTCCGGGATCCAAAATCCTTGGAGCATTACGTCCCTCAAGATGGAATCGTCTTCCACCTCGCTTCGGTAGTCGGAATCGTCGAGGTCCTGAAGCGACCCGAGGAGTGCTACAACTGCAGCGTCGAAGGAACGCGCAATCTGTGCCAAAGTGCCGAAAAACAAAGGGCAAGGATCGTGTTCACTTCCTCTTCTGAGGTTTACGGCGATGGAGGAGGAGAACTGCTAAGCGAAAACTCGCCCCTTCCTCCCAACCATGGGCCTTGGCCACGTGCCTCGTACCCCGAGGGAAAACTTAGGGCCGAAGAGCTTGTCCAAACCTTTCATGCTCGGGGGGGAGACGGACGGATCGCCCGCTTCTTTAACGTAACCGGACCGGGACAAGACTGGACCAAAGGTCCCGTCCTCCCCACCTTTATCCATCATGCTCTCAAAGGGATCCCTCTTCCTGTCATCGGTGAAGGGGGGGATGTGCGCTGCCTCCAACATGTGGACGATGCAGCCCGTGGACTCATGAAATTAGGTCTCACAGAAGGGCTGAGCGGGAGGATCATTAACTTGGGAGGCATGGATTCGGTGTCAGTGGAACAACTTGCCCATCGTGTGCTTTCCCTCCTCAACACCCCAGGCACGATCAAGAAGGTCTCCGCGACTGAACGCTATGGTGGCCCCTCCAGACCTTGCACGCATCGGATTCCTACTCTGGACTTGGCAAGGGACCTCCTCAAGCATGAGCCAAAAATCCCCTTGGATAAAATCATCCTGGAGACGGCGGCTGCTTTTCGGAAGGAAGATGGAGTCGACGAAAAAGAGCATTGCGCTGAGGCTTGAGCCTTTTTCCAGCATTCCCCCCTTTTCTTGGAGCATGCTTTGTGCGGGATCCTAGGTCACCCTGGCCCCAGCCCCTCCAACTGGCAAAGGGCCATGAACGCTTTGCGTGCCCGTGGGGATGATGCCGCAGGGACGGTTTTGCTTCGAGGTATGCAGCTCGGCGTTCAAAGATTGGCCATCACAGACACAGCGGCCGATCAACCTATTGTTGTCGGAGATGCGCCCCGGCGCGTTGCCATAGCCTTCAATGGGAATCTAGCGCACCCCGAGTACTGGCGACGGAAGCTCGCGAAACTTGGGCCCCCCCTCCAAAGTCGAAATGATGCGGAGATTCCGCTGCGGATCTATTTGGGCGAAGGGCGTGAGGGCTTACTGAAGCTGGAAGGAGGATTCGCCTTTGCGCTCTTCGATGAAGCCAAGGAGAGCCTCCTCCTGGGGCGGGACTCGTTTGGGGAAAAACCCTTGTTTTTTGCCCCACAGGCAGGCGGATATCCAATCTTCGCTTCAACACCATGGGCCTGCTTTTTGGCAAAGGGAGGTTGCCCAGGAACAATGGAGCCGGGAGACATCGCACAGATGCTGCGCTTCGGCTGGATGGAGGGGGAACGGACAGATCTTGGATTAGGAACTCTGGAACTCCCCGGCGGGGAGATTTGGGACTTTGGTCCCAAGGGCCTCCGGACAAGGCTCAAGAAAAAACAAACCGCCCCCCCACAGGGGGGAAGTCCAGGGGGAAGTGAAGACCTGGACTCCTGCATCCTAGACGCCGTCGCAGGTCGACTCGAGGGCGACCCCCCCCTCGGCCTCCTCCTCTCGGGAGGTATCGACTCCGCCGTGCTGGCCGTCGCCCTCGCCCGCCTCGGAAAGAGGACACCCACATTTTGCCTCGACTTTATCGGCCGTCCCGCCGAGAGCCCCCGCGCCACCCGCGTCGCTGCTCATTTGGGACACCCATTTTTCAAGCGGGCGGTGGGGCCGGAGGCTCTGCTCGCCTGGGAAGCAGGGGTGCGTGCGGCAGGGCAACCTCTGGGAGATCCCTCCTTTTTGGCCACCTACCAGGTTGCGACCTTGGCTCGCGAAGAGGGGGTCGGCATCCTCCTGTCCGGCGAAGGAGGAGACGAAGCTTTCCTGGGTTATGGGCGGCAGAGGGCATTACCCTGGATCGCACTGGGGCGAGACCTCCTTCCTCGCCCTTTTCGAAAAGCCCTAGCTGCCCTTCCCCTGAAAGGGAAGGGGAGACGACTCACTCAAGCCCTCAAAGAAGAGGATTCATCGAGGAGTTACGCGAACCTTTGTTCCCAGCTTTCCGAAACCGAAATCCAAGAGGTTCTGGACCTACCAAAGACCGAACTCCCTCGAGCCTTCTCCGCCCCCAACCCCGACCCTTCCCTCCAAGCAGGCCTCACCGAAGAGCAGGGTTACCTCCCGAGAGACCTCTGCCCAAAGCTCGATACTGCCACACTCATGGCCAAAGTCGAAGGCCGCGCTCCCCTTCTCAATCGCCGCCTTTTTACCCGTGCCCGACAAATACGGGACACCCATTTTTCCGAGCGGGAAGGTAAGGGCCCTCTCCGCGCTTGGCTCGCTCCCTACCTCCCCCGGGAATTGCGCCATGGAAAAAAACGGGGCTTCGGCCCCCCCATCGCTCGTTGGCTCCGCGAGACCCGCTACCTCGATGCCCTCCTCAGTGACCCCTTTGTCCGGCGGCATGCCCCCTGGAAACAAAGGGTGTCCCAGACCTGGCTCACCGAGCTGCGCAGGGGACGTGGTGACCGAGCTCTCCCCCTCTTCGCCCTGGGCTCCCTCGCCCACTTTCTTCGCATGTTGAAAACCCTGGGCCATGCCTGAGCCATTGCGCGTCCTCCGCCTCATCTCCCGCCTCAACCTCGGCGGCCCCGCCCTCCAAATCCGTGCCCTCACTCCCCCGCTTGAGAAAAGGGACATCCATTCGTTACTTGTCCACGGCACCCTCGGACGAGAAGAAACCGAATGTCCCGGCCTCCCTCCGCTTCTCCCTTATGACCAAGCTCTCCGCCTTGGACCTCGCGCTCGAGGCCGAGTCCTCATCCCCGGCCTCGGACCGGGTCAAGGCCTCCGCGCCACCAGGCTTGGCCTTCGCCTCCTCCGCAGACTCATCAGAGCCTATACCCCCCACATCCTCCACAGCCACACCGCCAAAGCCGGCCTCCTCGCCCCCCTCTCCCGCCCAAAGGGGACACCCATTCTTCACAACTTCCACGGCCACGTCCTCCGTGATTACTTTGGTCCCATCCGAAACCTCGCCCTCCGTGTTCTCGAGCGCCGCCTCACCAAACACCGCTCCCTGAGCACTTGTGTCAGCAAAAGCTGCCAAACAGAACTCGAGGCCCTCGGCATCAGTCCACTCCTTGTCGTTCCCCCAACCGTGGATCCTCCCAAAGACCCGCTCCCCCGCCAAGCCGCCAGGAAAGCCCTCCGCCTCCCCCAGGACGCCCGCCTCATTCTGTTCCTCGGACGCCTCGTCCCCATCAAAGACCCGGTCCTTTTTCTCGAAAGCGTCCAACTCTTCTCAAAACGGGATCCTCACCCTACCATTCCCGTCCTCATCGGGAGCGGCCCCCTTTTGTCCCAACTTCGGGACACCTACCCCAAAGCCCTTTTCCTCGGACCCATCGAAGACGCCGCCCAATACCTGAGAGCCTTTGACGCTCTCCTCATGACTTCCAAGCGTGAAGGCCTCCCCATCGCCGCCCTGGAAGCCCTCATGCAGGGCCTCCCCGTCCTCGGCCCCCCCATCCCCGGGCTCACCGATCTTCAAAACATGGGTGTCCTTCTTTGTAAGGAGCGGAGCGCGGAAGCTTTGGCGGGGGGCTTGGGGCAAGTGAGGGCGCCGACAGAAAGGCAGATCCGAACATTGCGTAATCGGCATGAACCGGAAAGGATGGCGGACCTTTGGACCAAGATTTACCACGACCTGCAAACACGATGACCGGAATCCAATACATTGACGGCAAGCTCTGTTCTGATGGCATAAGCCTTGAGACTCTGGGTGAGCAGTTCGGGACACCCCTCTACACATACTCCTCCACGGCCATCCTCGAGCGCTACGACCGCCTAAAAAAGGCCTTCTCTCGTCTCAATCCGGGCATCCGCTACGCTGTTAAGGCCAACAGCAACGGCGCGATCCTCCGCCTCCTCAGGCAACGCGGGGCCGGTTTCGACCTTGTCAGTGGCGGGGAACTCGAACGCGCCCTTCGCGCAGGGGGAGACCCCTCCAACTTTGTCTTCGCAGGAGTCGGCAAACAGGATTGGGAAATCCAAAAAGCCCTCGAAGCCGATGTCGGCATCTTCAACATCGAGAGTGAGGGTGAAATCGACCGCATCGAGTTCCACGCAGAGAAGCTCGGCTGCAGCACCCAAGTCGCCCTCCGTCTCAACCCTGATGTGGATGCCAAGACACACGCATACATTTCCACGGGTAAGGAAGAGAACAAGTTCGGGATCCCCCTCAGCCAAGCCTCCCCTCTTGTGGATCGCATCCACCGTTCCAAGACCCTTACCTTGAGTTCATACCACGTCCATCTCGGCTCTCTCGTCTTGGACCCCGCCCCTTTCCTCAAAGCCGCCTCCCTCGTCATGTCCTTCATGGATGCCGACAAGGCCCACAGAGAAGGCATCCAAACCTACGATACCGGTGGAGGCTTCGGTATCCGCGGCGCCTTCGAAGAACCCCTCGAACTCGACGAACTTGCAAAAGGTTTCGAAGAACTCCTCCTGCCTCGCGGACTTCGCCTCCTCCTGGAGCCAGGCCGCTATCTCCTCGGAAATGCCGGCTGCCTCCTCACCCGTGTCCTTGAACGAAAAGAACGCAAAAAAAAGGACTTCCTCATCGTCGACGCTTCCATGAGTGAGCTTATCCGCCCGGCTCTCTACAATGCCGAGCACGAAATCGTCCCAACCACCATCCAGAAGAAGGCCATCGAAAAACCCGTCGACATCGTTGGACCTGTCTGCGAAAGCTCCGACTTTCTGGGAAAAGACCGCAAGCTCCCCGAACTCGACCGCGGAGCCTTCCTCGCCATCCTCACCGCTGGAGCCTATGGTTTCAGCATGGCATCCCATTACAACAGCAGAACCCTCCCAGCAGAAGTTCTCACGCAAGAAGGTCGGGTGAGCCTCATCCGCAAACGCGAGACCATCGAAGACCTCCTTCGCAATGAAGTCGAAGTAGAATGGAAGTGACATGAATCGCGCAAAAAAAAGAACTCTCCTCGCTCTCTTCCTGTTTCTCCTTCCATTCGCCCTGTCGAGTTGCGAATTGATCATGGATGAGTTTTGGAGCCTCGACCAAATCCAACCCAAAATCGACCTACCGACCCTGGAACAATCCCTCCGCTAACGCCGTCATGGATCCCAAGCTCAAAGCGCTCGTCCTCAACCCCAAGGGCATCGGCACTCTTGAGCACCCCGATGCCGAGGCGAGAGGGACCAACAAGGTCTGTGGGGATCAACTTCACATACAACTTCAACTGAAAGATACACGGATCCAAAAACTTCGCTGGCGCGCGAGAGCATGCCCTGCGACCATAGCCATGGCCTCCCTTGCTTTTCTCTGCTACGAAGGCAAGCAGATCCCAATAGGCCCCCCCTTCCAGGCTCTGCGCGCATCCCTCGGGAACCATGGCGGTTTGGGCTCTTTCCAAACGCATGCCCTGCACCTCGTCGAAGAAACCCTGGCGAGTGCCCTAGCCCAATAGCATGGCATTCTCCCCTTTCTCCTTTTCCAAAAAAACACAGCGTCCACCGAATTAAACCCTCTTGGATATTGCCAACAGGACAGGCTGCCGCTTCGATAGTTCGCTGTTTTTTCCCTCATTCCCCCTCTCACAAGGAGACATCATGGCTCACCGCATTACTTTGATCCCCGGAGACGGCATCGGCCCCGAGGTCGCCCAAGCCACCAAGATGGTCCTTGATGCCGCAGGAGTTGATATCGAGTGGATTGAAAAAAAAGCCGGGGGAGATCACATCCACAAGTTTGGCACCCCTCTTCCAGAGGAGACACTTGCTTCCATCCGCGAGACCACGGTCGCCCTCAAAGGCCCCATCACAACACCGGTCGGCTCGGGTTTTGGATCTGTCAATGTCAAGATCCGAAAAGAGTTGGACCTCTATGCCAACTATCGGCCCGCAAAGACCCTTCCCGGAGTTCCGACTCGTTACAAAAACGTCGACACAATCATCATCCGAGAAAATACAGAAGGCCTCTACTCGGGTTTAGAGCACCTTGTCATCCCCGGAGTCGTCGAGTCCCAGCGCATCATCACTGAAGAGGGATCCAAGCGGATCATCCGCTTCGCTTTTGAACTAGCACGCCAACAGAACCGTAAAAAAGTCACCGCCGTTCACAAAGCCAACATCCTCAAGCTCAGCGATGGGCTCTTTCTCGAGGTCGCTCGAAGGATCGCCCGAGATTATCCAGACATCGAATTCGAAGATGCCATCGTCGACGCAACGGCCATGCGCCTGGTCATGGATCCGACGCAATTCGATGTCCTCGTCATGGAAAACCTCTTTGGGGACATCCTATCGGATCTTAGCAGCGGCCTGATTGGCGGCTTGGGAATGGCTCCAAGTGCAAACATCGGAGAGTCCTATGCCGTTTTCGAAGCCGTCCATGGCTCCGCTCCCGATATCGCTGGCAAGGGGCTTGCCAACCCTACTGCACTGATCCTTTCGGGTACTCTGATGCTTCACCACATCGGAGAAGGAAACGCAGCAAAGCGGATCGAGAAGGCTGTCGAAAAAACCCTCGCAGATCCATCCAATCGGACCGGTGATTTGGGGGGGAAGGCAAAAACGATGGACTACGTCAAGGCACTGTTAAAAAACCTGGAGGAGACCTAAGCCATAGAACCCAGGAATCCTTCAAGAGATGGCTCTGTCTTCTTTTTCTGCCTTCGGTCGAGGCAATACATGACTTCCGGAGACTCCGTTCGATTTCAGCGAGGGAAGCCAAAGCGGGGTAAACTTCCGCAGAAGATCTGGCCCTATCGGGGAGTCCTGAGCCCCAGGGCTTTCGGCTTACCCATGGAACCTGGTTTTCCGGAATCTTTTCTTAGAGGAAACCGTGGGAATCATCCCGGTTTATGGGTTTGTGCCAATTGAGAGGAAACTTTGATTCCCGCCCGCTCTAGACGATGAGGGGCATTTTTATTGCCCTAAGCCTTTTCCATTCCATCAATGAATCCTTCCTGTTTCCTTCTTTCTGCCCTTTTTTCTCTCGGGTCCAGCTTGGGAACCTTTCCCGCCGCCCAGGGTTCCCCCAATGCCCAAAGATCCCCTCAAGACGAATGGATCGTTCAATTCAAGCAACGATCCTTTGATCTTAGGCCTTTCCGAGCAGCCGTGTTCCGTCACGATCAGCAAGGCTTAGAACAGGTCATCCAAAAGATGGAAAAACGCAGCGCCAAGGATCGCCAAGATTTTGTGCACGCAATCCAATCAATGGGTGGGAAAATCCTCAAACATTGGTGGATCATCAATGCATGCTCCATCCATCTCCCAAGCTCCCTTCTTTCGAGACTTCGCCAGCGTGAAGATGTTCTCAGCATCAGCCCCAATTTTTTCCACACCCCCAGTATCCTGAGTTCGACCAACGCCAAAAACCACAATGCCGACTCCCTGCAAGTCCGAGGGATTCAAGGGAAGGGGTCCAGCATCGCCATCCTCGATACAGGCCAGGATGCACAGATGGCAAGGAGCGGGAGACCCCATAGAACCTACTTCGTGGATGGCAACCTCAAGAATAAATCAGGCAAGGGCATCGGAGGAACGCGGCTTCTCCTCAACAAACAAGTTGGGTTGACTGGTCCGGAAGACAATCTTGGACATGGGACTGCGGTAGCCGCTGTCGCAGCAGGGGCAAAGTGGGGACCCATCGGGTCGGATCATGGCCACGCCTATGGTGCAGGAATTGCCGGATATTCCATTGCAGACAACAGCCTCGGCTCGGCGAAAAGCAGCACCATCATCAGCGCCTGGCAAGAAGTTGCCAAAGACCGTCTACGCCTAGGAATCACCGTCGCAAATAACTCCTACAGCGGAAGTCCCAACCCCTTGGACCCAGTCCAGAAGGCCCTCGACTCCGTAGCCCTTAACGCGGATGTCCTGATCTGTGTCCCCGCAGGGAATACAGGCTTCAGCACCCTCCTCAGCCAAGGTGCTGCAAACGCAATCGCAGTTGGAGCAGTGGAGCAGGGGACACACAAACTGACTCCTTTTTCTTCCAGGGGGCCTCTCTATGGAGACAAAAACCGGACTTATCCCGACCTTGTCGCCTGTGGCCTCAAGCTAGTCACCCCCAAGATTGACGACGAAAACGGTGTCAATATAGTGAGCGGAACTTCCATGAGCGCCCCCCAAGTCGCCGGGGCGGCAGCACTCTTGCGGGGATCTTTCCCCAAGCTCCGCGCAGATGAGACCAAAGCCCTTCTCCTCGCAAGTGCCCAGCCTCTAAACGCTGAAAACCCAGGGCTGAGTCGCAATGGCCTGGGCTTGGGATTTCTCAGGGACGACATCGCCTACCAAGCTACAAGAAATCCATCTCAGCATTGGAGGGCCAAACTAAGCTCAACCACACCCACCCTCCAATACAAATTGCCTGTCCAAAAAGGGCGTGTCTACTCCATCGCCATTTCCTGGTTTAGGACCAAACTCAACTCCAGCAGCTGGTCCAACCTCGATCTCGACATCCTTGATGGAAACAACTTGGTCTCAAGTTCTCATTCTCCCCGTAATCTCTATGAGAGAGTTCTTTTTGTCGCCCCCAAAACGGGAACCTATGTCATCCGCGTCTTCGGACGATTTCTTGCGGGGGGAACCCAGGACTTCGCCCTCGCTTGGAGTGACCGGGTTCCTTTGCGGACGGTTGGGACCTATTCAAGCTTTGGGCAAGGTTGTCAGGGAACCGGATTTGGGACAATCAAGGCAACCTGCTTAACCAGAAATGGAAAGGGCGGAACCCTTAACCGAAGCGCGATCCTATCCCCAAGCAAAATCTTCGCCCTTCAAATCACAGCCCCCAACAACCTCTCCGTCAACGGCTTTGAACTCTTTACGCAGTACATCGCCAAGATTCAGATCCCAACATTCCTCTTCCTAGACAACTCCGGTAAACCGGCGAAAACCCCCATTCGAAGCTCGACCATGACAGTCTCGACCTCAGCGGGCTTTTCTGTGACGAACTTTACTCCTCCACTCTCGATTCCTAAAGGCACCCGCTTTTATCTCGGATTCAAAACCCCTGTTTTATCTCTAGGCTTTTCAGCCTTTCTGAAATCAGGTTCCACAACTCCCTATTTTTGGAACAGCTCCAGTTGGAGTGGACCTTGGAAGGGTGTCCCCTTCGCCTGGCGCATTCAATGCGCGGTAACTCAAAGGGGCGCTATCCCTCGGATCCAACACTCAGGCAGCCCCGAAATCGGCAAAACATTTGGCCTTCTCTTGGACCAAGTCCGGCCCCTCAGTGCTTGCGTCCTTTTCACAGGTCTTTCCAATACGCGCTATGCCGGGGTTCCTCTCCCACTGGACTTCGGTCTCTTTGGAGCAAATGGCTGCAAGCTCTTTGTCTCCGGCGAATTCCTCTATCCTTTCCTCAGCAACTCCCAAGGGAAGGCTAAGATTCCCATCCCGATACCTCCCCAAAAAGCTCTTATCGGAACTCACTTCTTCCAACAAGTCCTTGTTCTGGATACTCCCGCAAACAACCTGGGGATGGTGTTTTCGAACGCCGAAAAGGGAACAGTAGGAGGTTGGCGTTGAGTTTCCCGGCCTCTCACCAGTGAAGCTGCCACTCGACCATCAAGGCGATCTCGCTGTTATGGGGACCTCCTCCAACGTCGATGGAGTCGCTGTATTTTGAGAACACAATCGCATTTCGCACCAAGAAGTGCTTGGAAGGCACCCAGTTCAATCCAAGGCTCAGATTGGTGATCTTCCCGGAAAAACGGTTGGCTTCTGTCATCCCCAAAGCTTGAAGGGAACCATCATTTCGAAGCGTAGAGAGGCGCGCTGCAAGGACCCAAGATCCAGGGAGTCCAAATAAGCCCTTTTCCTTGCTCACAGCCACACCCCCAAAATCAATGGGGAGTCCAGACAAGCTATAAGCCACATCCAGGTAGGCCCCAGAGAATTGGACAGTATCTTCGACTCCACTCTGAGACATACGCTGTCGGATCAACATGGCCTCTGCCTGCCCCATCCAAGGCCCTTGAAACCAAACAGCCTCGAGCCCCAGGCGCATCCGATTCCCCGACAGAGAGGTCCCCGAAGCATAGCGGAGGACTGGCTCACCCGCCCCGTTCACGATCCCCTTTGTCGCAACACTCTGGTTCTGCCGGCCCAAGGTCAACGAGACTCCCAAATCAAAATGTCCTTTCCTCCCATCATCAAAGAGGGTGTGCATCGCACGCGCGGCGATGTCTTTGCTGCTTCCCGTATCGGCCCCCCCCGTCCCGTTATAAATAGCGAGGCCCAACTCCCAGCCTTCATTTTTTTTACTCCAAAATAAACCATGATCTTCAGCAGGGGCGAACTGATTCATCATCGAGAAGAGAGGAAAATGGATATGTCTTCTGCTGCGAACCTCTTCAAGGTTGAAGGGAGCTTTCATGCGACCAATACGCAAAATAGAATTCGATTCTTCAAAGTGAAGCCCCACCCATGCCTCCTCTAGCTCCACCTCATTTTCCGTAAACTTGGGTTCAAAACGAAACATGACATTACGGTCAAAGAAACCATACAGCTCGGGGCGAAACCTTCTCAGAGCAAACTCGCTGACCCTCCCTCTGTCTGGTTGGAAAGCTTTTCCCGTGACCTGGATCAAGCCCTCGAGGGCGATCCGCGTTCGGCCATCCTCGCTTTCCACAGCAAATCCCTCGTCATAAGAGAAGTGAAAACGCTCACTTGAGCGATGCCCTTGATTTCCGTTTGCCTGCGAAATCGAGGACTGCCCAAACAAAGGGGCTGCCCCCATCCCAAAGAAAACCACCAACGACATCAAAGAAAAGGCGCCCGTTTTCCAGCCCATGATTTACATTCCTTCATTCAATCAATTGCATTCGAAATGGCACGAGGTCATGACACTTCCGGCTTGCCCCGCAGGCATCATGGGCGCCGAGCAAATGCTATTCCAAGCTCGACTGAGAAGACATCCCGACTTTTCTCCTAAAAACAATGACACAACTACGCATCGCACTGCTCGAACCCAAGACGGGGGAAAATGTAGGATTTGTCGCTCGACTCTGCGACAACTTCCAGGTGGACGAACTCATCCTGGTGCGCCCAAGACCCGACTGGGAAGCACGAGCCAAGATTACTGCTTGTATGTCCCTGGAAAGGCTGGCAAAGATCAAGATCGCTACCAGCCTTGAAGATGCCCTGGAAGGATCCGACCTCATTCTCGGTTTTACCGCCAGGGACGGAAAAGAACGAACAACGCATTCAGTGCGAGATCTGACTCCAACCCTACTAAAAGGTAAAGCAAAGGACACCGTGTTGTTATTCGGATCCGAAGACAATGGGCTCCCTGCATCGGCCACGAATCTCTGCAATGGTCTCTTTCGAATCAAGCTGAGGGGTATGAAATCCCTCAATCTGTCTCACGCGGTAGCCATCGCATTGCATGAGGCAGAACCGGGACGGAGGCAAAAAGCCCCTGATGGGATTACGAGGAAAGCCCGCAACCGCATGAAATTCGAAGAGAAACACTACCTTGCCCAACGCGCTTTCGAGGTTTTGACTTCCACACCCTTTCAATTTGACGAGCCCCACCTACATGGAACGATTCAACGCCTCCTCCACCAGGGGGCCCTTCAGACCAGGGATGGGCGCACACTCCACAAGATTTTAACTCTGGTAGAGTGGCTTCGGGAAAAGGGCGAAGAATCTCCACATTGGCCACAGGGGAAAGATTATGGATAATGCCGGAAGATGAATGATCTTCTTTTCCACGACCTTGTCCTTCCGACCGATCCATGATGGATATTTCTCGTTCGGTATTGATCACGGGAGGAACCAGCGGAATCGGCTTTGCCCTGGCTGAAGCTTTCGGGCGAGCGGGTTATGCCACGACTGTGACCGGCCGCCGCCAAGAAAAGGTGAAGCGAGCCATCCAAAAGCTTCAACAAGCTGGAATCGAGATTAAGGGTCGCTGCCTGGACCACTGCGACGAAGAACAGGTCAAGGCCGTCATTGGAGGAGAGCCTTTCGACATTTTGATCAACAACGCGGGACAAAGCCATTCCGCGCCGTTGGAGAAACAGGACCTTCAAAGCTGGGAAAAAATGATCGCGTCCAATGCAACAGGGCCTTTTCTCTGCACAAGAGAAGTCCTCCCCGGAATGCGGCGTAGAGGGTTCGGGCGCATCCTTTTTATCGCTTCCACAGCCAGCCTGATCGGAACCGCCTACACAAGTGCCTATACCGCCTCCAAACACGCGGTTCTGGGGCTCATGCGCTCCATCGCCGCCGAGACTCAGGGCACAAACCTAACATGTAATGCCATCTGCCCCACATTTGTAGACACAGAAATGACGCAACGGACCCTTGAACGTATCATGAAAAAAACCGGGCGAAGCCGCCAAGAAGCAATTGAAAGCCTCCTTAACAACATCCCCCTGGGCCGCCTCTTAAAACCGGAAGAGATCGCTTCCACCGCGCTGTTTCTGGCTTCCGAAAAGGCCGGGGCCATCCACGGTCAGGCCATCGTTCTCGATGGAGGAGGAATCCAATCATGAGTCCTTACTTCGCCTCGGTCCCTCCGACGGGTTCTTGGAAACATTTCGACCTTGTGGTCGAGAAGGGGATCTGCACCCTCACCTTCGGGCGGCCTGAACGACTGAACGCACTTACCTTCGACATCTATGCAGACCTTCGAGATTTCTTTTTAGAGCTTCCAAAGCAGGCGGAAGAAATCCGAGTGGTTGTCCTTCGGGGGGAAGGAAAGGCCTTTTGCTCCGGCGGCGACGTGCATGATATTATTGGAAAACTGGTTCAAATGAACGGGAAGGAGCAGCTCGCCTTTACCCGCATGACCTGCAAAGTGATCGAGGCGATGCGCACCCTTCCCCTCCCGATCATTGCTGAAATCGGAGGTATTGCAGCTGGTGCTGGGGCAGTCTTGGCAATCGCAAGCGACTTCCGCATCCTCTCGACTCAAGGACGCTTCGCCTTTCTTTTCACCAAGGTAGGACTTTCGGGTGGAGACATGGGAGCAGCGTATCTCCTGCCAAGGCTTATTGGACTCTCACGAGCAACGGAGCTTCTCATGTTGGGGGACAAAATAAACGCCGAGACAGCCTTTCGCATCGGCCTTGCTCACAAAGTAGTCGCCCCAGAAGAGCTCCGTCAGGCGACAAAGGACCTTGCAAAAAGACTCGCTGAGGGTCCCACGGAGGCTTATGCGGCGACAAAAAGTAGCCTGCAAAGGGAGCAGGACATGGACTTCTCGAGTTCCCTTGAAATGGACAGTTTCGCCCAAGCTCACCTAATGCGTGGAGAAGACTTCAAAGAGTTTCATCGTGCTTTCAGCAACAAGGAGGATCCCAAATGGACGGGAAAATAGGTTCACAAAAGAGCTCAAACTCGAGCAATGAACCCGCCAGCCCTCACCAAAGACTCAACCCTGAGGGACTCGCACCCGGTATAGGCTTCTCCCATGTAGTCGTTACGCAACCTGGAAAAACCCTGTACTTGGGAGGGCAAACCGCCCAGCTCCCTGACGGGAGCATCGGTGCAGACGACTTAGTGGAGCAATTCGACCTGTCCCTAAAAAACCTTTGCATAGCTCTGGAAGCGGCAGGAGCAAAACCAGAACACCTGGTTTCTCTCCAAGTCTTTGTTGTCAGCGCAGAGGAATACACCTCTCGGCTCAAAGAACTCGGCAGCATTTGGAAAAAACACTTCGGAAGGAATTATCCGGCAATGGCTTTATTCGAAATCAACCGCCTCTATGACAAAAGAGCTAAAATCGAGTTGATGCCCATCGCTGTAGTGCCTCCTAAATCCATCCCTCCTACATCAAGCCCTTCTATCTCCTCAATCACTCAACAGGAATCAAAATAAGTTTTTTTCACAAGCTGAGGATCCTCATGGTTGAAACCCCCTATTGGAATCCGCGTCACGAAACCTTCTCTCGGGAAGAAACAGAAAAGCTCCAGGTTCACAAACTGAAAAATCTTCTTCGTTGGACCATAGATCGGGTGCCTTGGCACGCAAAGAGGCTCAAGGAGGCTGGAGTAAATGCAGAAAACATCCAGAACCTCGAAGACCTGAGAAAAATCCCCTTTATGACCAGGGATGAATGGATGGAAGCTCAGGTTTCACACCCCCCATATGGACCATTTTTAGCGGCTCCAAAGGAAGCCGCCATTCGTTACCACATGACTTCTGGGACTACAGGACGCACACCTATCAGGGTTCTCGACGATGTAAAAGATTGGGAGTGGATCGCTGAGGCATGGTGCCATGGTTTCTGGGGATTTGGGGTTCGCCCCTCAGATACCGTTTTTTTTGCCTTTAGCTATGGGACTTTTGTGGGTTTTTGGGGTGCTCACTATTGCTGTGAAAAAATCGGATGCCTCGTTCTTCCCGGAGGTAACATGACCACCGCAGCAAGGGTTCGCCAGATCATGGACATGGAGGCCACCGTGGTCTGCAGCACTCCCACCTATGCTCTCCGAATGGCCCAGGAGGCCAAGAGTCTTGGGATTGATCTTGTAGACAGTCCCGTGAAGCGAGTCATCCTCTCGGGAGAGCCGGCGGGTTCCATCCCTGCGACCAAGCAACTCATTGAGGAGCAGTGGGGAGCCAAAGCTGGAGATACTGCCGGAATGACCGAGCTTGGGACCATCATGATGTT
>Ga0256841_1001216_pt1 | contig 23094 bp, 25 predicted proteins | sample 356308metaG_FD_185971 | JGI IMG/M metagenome (GOLD analysis project Ga0256841, IMG submission 185971) | Hydrothermal vent microbial communities from Mid Atlantic Ridge, Atlantic Ocean - 356-308 | ecosystem: Environmental > Aquatic > Marine > Hydrothermal vents | place: Atlantic Ocean: Mid...
GAATCCTCTTCACCCAATCCTTTTTCCAGCGCTTTTTCTATCGTGCTCACGGAACGGCTCCTCAAATGTTGATGGAGTAAAGGTTGATCCCCTTTATCTCCATGATGATCAATCCGGCGAATAACAGCAGCAAGCCGGCACAGGCCCCACAGAATTGCACGAACTCACGCCACTTCTGCCGTTTCACCCGGTCCACCCAGTTCATGGAAACCGATCCCAGCACCGGAAGCCCGACCACTTCCCGCAACTGCTGAGTCGTGACGAAGGTAGGACGCAACAGCGCCAGCAGGATGGTCAGCCCGAACCCGACCGCGAAGCCAGCACCCAGCACCGCGGCCGATAGCAGGATCCGATTGGGGGCGGAGGGTTTGGAGGGCACCTGAGGCGGATCCACGATCCGGAATTTCACCGTGTCGGTGTTCTGCTCCACGCTCTCCGACAGCCGCGCCTGCTCCCGCCGAGCCAGCAGAGCCTCGAAATTGCGTTTGATGGTACCGTAATCCCGGTTGAGATTCTTCAGCTCGGTTTCCACCCGGAGGCGGGCGTCCATTTCCTCCTGAATCTTTTGGATCCGTCTTTCGTAATTCTTCACCCGGGCCTGGAGCGAGGCCACGTTGGCCTCGGCCTCGCTGAGGGCGATCTTCATCTGCTGGAAGATTGGATTGAGCGTTCCTTCGCCCCCCGGGAACGCCGCCTCTTCCTCGGTTCCGTCGGCCAGCATCTGCTCCTGGCGCCGTCGTAACTGGGCGATGGTGCGCTTGATCGTGACCACCTCCGGATGCCTTTCGGTGTATTTCAGCAGGAGTTCGTTCAGCCGAGCTTCCAATTCCTGGATTCTGGCCTCGTAGGGACCGATGGGCTGACCGAACTCGTCGAACACAGGTTCCTCGTCCTCCAACTGACGGGCAATCTCGTTGCGCCGGTCGATGGCTTCCTGCAGGGCCAGCTTGGCGTCCTCCAGCTTGGCGTGCATATCCTTGAGCTCGGTGTACAGATCCCCGCCCTGGCCGGGCAGCAGGCCGTAGTTCTTGCGCTTGAAATCCTCGATCGCCTTTTCCGCCGCCTGGAGACGGCGCTGGTATTCACGAATCTGCTGATCCAGGAAACGCTGGGCCGTGTCGGAGTCGCGGCGCGCCTCCCCGAGGGCTTCCTCGACGAACACGGTCAGCATCGCCTGGACCAAGCGTTTGGCCAACTGCGGATCGGAATCCTCGGCGCTCATGGTGAAGATGTTGCTGCGCCGGGCGCTGGCGATCGCCAACGATCCTTTGAGACGGTTGACGATGGCCTCCATCGCCTTTTCGTCCTTGGCGCTCAGGTCGAGGTCGGTCATCCTGGCGATTTTTTCCAGATTGGGGCGGGTGAACAGCAGACGAGTCATCAAGCGCACCTGGGCGTTGACGTCCGGTTGGATCGTCAACCCGTGGAGCAGGGGCCGCAGAATGGAGCGGGTGTCCACATACACCTTGGCTTCGGCCTTGTATTGATCCGGCATCTGGGAGACGAACGCCCAACCGGCCAGGCAGATGATCCATGCCGTCGCCACCCCCCACCATTTGTAGCGACTGGCGACCTTGAGATAGGCAAGGCCTTGTTGCAACAGTTCGTGCATGACACCACCTCTTAGAAGAAGGCCTCCGGAATGATCAGGATGTCCCCGGGCAACAGATCGACGTTGGCGCTGATATCGCCGTCCTTGAGCAGATCGTCGAGACGAACCCGGAACTGGCGCTGCTCGCCGTTGACCCGGCGGACGATGGTGGCCCGGTTGCCGGCGGCGAACTCGGTGATTCCTCCCACGGCGATCATCAGATCGAGCAGCGTCATATGTTCCCGGTAGGGAATGGCCTGCGGATTGGCTGCTTCGCCGACCACGCGAATCTGTTCGCTGTAGGGACCGACGAAATTGGAGACGATGACCGTGACCAGGGGATTGCGAATGTAACGGGACAGTTCCTTCTCGATGTCCCGGGCCAGTTGGTAAGGCGTCTTGCCGGTGGCGGGCAATTCTTCCACCAGGGGGGCGGAGATCTTGCCGTCGGGACGCACCGTCACCGTCCGGGTGATTTCGGGATTGCCCCAGACGAACATTTCCAGACTGTCACCAGGGCCGATGATATAGGTGTAGTCGGCGGGAGGCTCGGCCCGGGGATCGAGTTCCGGATACGATGCACAACCACCGAGGGCGGCCAAGGAGGAAAGCAGGACCAACGCCGAAACGATCTGCCAAAACGATTTTCTCTCCACTCGAGACACCCCAATACCGAAGTTTTTCTTCATGCCCGGTCGACCGTCCTGAGGTAGGCGGCGATCCGGTTCACGCCTTCCTGCAGGTTCTCCAGACTTGTAGTATAGGCAAAACGGACATGATTGGCAGCCTCATTGAGGCCGAAATCCCGGCCGGGCGTTATCGCCACCCCGGCCCGTTCCAGCAATTCCACCGCGAACCGATAGCTATCCTCGGCGAAAGCGGCGCAATTCGCATAGAGATAGAAGGCCCCCTGAGGATAAGGTCCCAATGTGAATCCCAGGTTAACGAGGGCATGGTATAGGAACCTGCCCCGGGCTTCAAAGGCGCGGCGCCGGCGCTCCAGTTCCAGAGCGGTTTCCTCGCCGAAGGCGGCCAGGGCCGCCTGCTGGGAATGGGTGGGGGCGGCGATGAACAGGTTTTGCACCAGGCGCGTGGCGGCGTCGATGAAAGGCTCGGGAACCACCGCCCACCCCAGACGCCAGCCGGTCATGCCGAAATATTTGGAAAAGCTGTTGACCACGAAAGCATCGTCGCAGAGCTCCAGGGCGCTGACGCACCGGCGACCGTACTCCAGACCGTGATAGATCTCGTCGGAGAGAAGAAAACCGCCGCTGGCCTCGATTTCCCGGCAAATGGCGCCCAACACCCGGGGATCGATCACGGTGCCGGTGGGATTGGCCGGCGAGGTGATCCAGACCCCGGCGGTGGCGGGCGTCCAGTGGGCGCGTACCAATTCGGGGGTCAGGTGGTAATCGCCGGCCGCATCGACCGGAATCAGCACCGGTTCCCCGCCGAACAGCCGGACCAGGTTGCGGTTGCAGGGATAGCCCGGATCCGGCACCAACACCTGGTCGCCGCTTTCCAGCACCAGACCGAGCACCAGCAGAAAGGCCCCCGATGCGCCCGGCGTCACGAAGATCCGCTCATGGTTCAGGGCAACGCCGTAACGGTGGAGATAATGGGCCGCGATGGCGCGGCGCAGGCTTTCCAGGCCGGGCGCGGGGGTGTAATGCAACGCCCCGCCGGCAAGCGCCCTCATGCCGGCGGCGACGATGGGCGCCGGGGTGGGAAAATCGGGTTCGCCGATCTCCATGTGAATGATCTTCCGCCCCTGGGCCTCGAGCCGCCGGGCCCGTTCCAAAATGTCCATGACGATGAAGGGGCGGATCCGCTCGGCACGGGATGCCAATCGCCGCAAGGGAACTCTCCTGCCTGGCGCCATTCCAAATGGAGATCATTATAGGCCGTCATAGGCCGTCGCGGGCGGGAAAAAAGAATTGCGCCTTTTGATCACATCTGCTATCAATTGCCGCTTTTCAAATTTCGAGGAATAAAGTTCCCATGGAAACCAAAATCAAGCCCTACAGTTTCGAGCCCTACGAACCCAAGGAGGGCGAGGAATACATGAATCCGTCCCAGCTGGAACATTTCCGGAAAATCCTGCTGGGATGGAAACATCAACTGATGGAGGAGGTGGACCGTACCCTGAGCCACATGCAGGACGACGCCGCCAATTTCCCCGATCCCACCGACCGGGCCACCCAGGAATCCGAATTCAGCCTGGAACTTCGCACCCGCGACCGGGAACGCAAACTGATCAAAAAGATCGACGAGGCCCTGGAACGGATCGAAAGCGGGGATTACGGCTATTGCGAAACCTGCGGGGTGGAAATCGGCATCCGTCGCCTGGAGGCACGCCCCACGGCCACCCAGTGCATCGACTGCAAGACCCTCGACGAACTGCGCGAGAAACAAGTCGGCGGATAACCCCGATGGAGGCCGGTTACCGCGGCCGCTTCGCCCCATCTCCCACCGGACCCCTCCATTTCGGTTCCCTGTTCACGGCCCTGGCCGGCTATCTGGAAGCCAGATCCCGGGGCGGCCAGTGGCACCTTCGCATCGAGGACCTGGACACCCCCCGCTGCACACCCGGTGCCGCCGACGCCATCCTGCGGACCCTGGAGCGCTTCGGCCTTCACTGGGACGGCGAAGTCGTCTACCAAAGCCGACGTCGGGAAATCTATGAAGCCGCCATCGCCAAGCTCCAGCGCGATGGCCGGCTGTACCCCTGCCACTGCAGCCGCAAGGCTCTGGAACCGACCGGCCCGGTCTATCCCGGTCACTGCCGCGGCAAATCCATCGATCTCTCCCGGCCCCACGCCCTGCGGATTCGGGTCGATCCTGCCCCCATCGTGTTTCACGACCGGTTGCAGGGCCGGCAGGTTTGGCGTTTGACTGAGCAGTGCGGCGATTTCGTGGTCCGGAGGCGGGACGGCATCCACGCCTACCAGCTGGCCGTCGTGATCGACGACGCCGAACTCGGCGTCACGGAAGTCTTGCGCGGCAGCGACCTGCTCGATTCCACCGCCAGGCAAATCCATCTGCAGCGGTGTCTCGGCCTGGCCACCCCGGCCTATTGCCACATTCCGGTCCTGGTCGACCGCAGCGGGTGCAAACTCAGCAAACAGACCGGCGCCCCGGCCGTCGACGGCCGCGATCCGGGACCGGTGCTGTTCGCCCTGTTGCAACGGCTGCGCCAGAACCCCCCCGCGGAATTGCGTCGGGCCCCGCCCGGAACCGTTCTCGACTGGGCCGTCGGCCACTGGCATCTCGAACGCCTGCCGCCCCGGACCAGGACCGTTATAATGGCCGAGAACCCCGATCCTCTGGAGGAACGTCCGCCATGAGTCACGTCAAAGTCTATCCCGTCCCCCCGGCAATCGCCGCCCGCGCCCACATCGACGCCGAGCGCTACCGCGCCATGTACGCCCGCTCCCTGGCGGATCCGGAAGGTTTCTGGAGCGAACAGGCGGAGAAGTTCATCCACTGGGAGAAACCCTGGGACAAGGTCTGCGACTGGGACTTCCATCAGGTCCGTATCCGCTGGTTCGAAGGGGGACGGCTCAACGCCTGCGTCAACTGTCTCGACCGCCATCTGGAAAGCCGGGGCGAGCAAGCCGCCCTCATCTGGGAAAGCGACGACCCGGCGGTCAGCACCACCCTCACCTACCGCCAATTGCATGAGCAGGTGTGCCGTTTCGCCAACGTCCTGAAAGCGCACGGCATCCGGAAAGGGGACCGGGTCTGCCTGTATCTGCCCATGATTCCCGAGGCGGCGATCGCCATGCTCGCCTGTGCCCGCATCGGGGCCATCCACTCGGTGGTCTTCGGCGGCTTTTCCGCCGAAGCCCTGCGGGACCGCATTCTCGACGCCGACTGCCGGTTGCTGATCACCGCCGACGAGGGTCTGCGCGGGGGCAAACACGTGCCCCTGAAAGCCAACGCCGATCGGGCGCTGGAAAGCTGTCCCCAAGTCGAAACCTTGATCGTGGTGCGGCGCACCGGCGCCGACGTCCGGTGGCGGCCGGGACGGGACGTCTGGTATCACCAGGCCATGGAAACCGCCGACGACGAGTGCCCGGCGGAAACCGTCGACGCCGAAGACCCCCTGTTCATCCTGTACACCTCCGGTTCCACCGGGAAACCCAAGGGAGTGCTCCATACCACGGGCGGCTATCTGGTCTATGCCGCCATGACCCACAAGTACGTGTTCGACTACCAGGAGGGCGAGGTCTACTGGTGCACCGCCGACGTGGGCTGGATCACGGGCCACACCTACCTGGTCTACGGCCCCCTGGCCAACGGCGCCACCACCCTGATGTTCGAGGGGGTTCCCACCTGGCCGGAGGCGGACCGCTTCTGGCGCGTCGTCGACAAGCACCGGGTCAACATCTTCTACACCGCCCCTACCGCCATCCGGGCCCTGATGCGCCAGGGGAACGAGTACGTCAAACGCACCTCCCGCCGATCGCTGCGCATCCTCGGCAGCGTCGGCGAACCCATCAATCCGGAGGCCTGGGAATGGTATTACCACGTGGTCGGCGACGGCCGTTGCCCTATCGTCGACACCTGGTGGCAGACCGAAACCGGCGGCATTCTCATCACCCCCCTCCCCGGTGCCACGCCGTTGAAGCCGGGCTCGGCTGGCTGGCCATTTTTCGGCGTCGAACCGGCCATCCTCGACGACCAGGGCAGGGAAATCGAAGGTCCCGGCGAAGGAGTCCTGGTCATGAAACGTTCCTGGCCAGGGCAGGCCAGAACCCTGTACGGCAACCGGGAACGGTTCGTCGAGACTTATTTCAAGCTTTATCCCGGCTACTATTTCACCGGAGACGGAGCCCGCCGCGACGAAGAAGGTTATTTCTGGATCACCGGCCGGGTCGACGACGTGCTCAACGTTTCCGGCCACCGCCTCGGCACGGCGGAAATCGAAAGCGCCCTGGTGAACCATCCCGACGTGGCCGAAGCCGCCGTGGTCGGTTATCCCCACGAAATCAAGGGCCAGGGGATCTACGCCTACGTCATCCTCAGGACGGGCGCCGAACCGAGTGAAGTACTGAAGCGGGAACTGATCGATCTGGTCGCCCGGGAAATCGGGCCGATCGCCAAACCCGACGTGATCCAGTTCGCCTCCGATCTACCCAAGACCCGGTCCGGCAAGATCATGCGGCGGATCCTGCGGAAGATCGCCGCCGGACGGATCGAGGACCTGGGCGACACCTCCACCCTGGCGGATCCCTCGGTGGTGGAGGAACTGATCGAAAACCGGGCCTTCCGGTAAGGCCCGGCGTCGTTTCAAATGCCTTCCATGCGCGCCAGGTTCATGGCGAAGCGGCGCTTTTCGGCGTCCTCCAGCTGCACCAGGTTCTGGAGGATCTCCTGGACGTGAACATCGTCGATTTCGTTCAACGATTCTTTGTACAGCTCGATCAGAGCGTCCTCGAAATCCAGGACGATCTTGGCGATCTCCTCCACGGTCATGTGGGGGTGAATCTGGATCGACTGCAACTTCTTTTCGATCTTGGGATCCGGCGGATAGGGAAGCCACAGATTCAGGATGTGCGCCTGGGTCTCTTTTTCGAACTTCTCCAGACTCGCCGCCAGTTCGTCCTCGTGACGCTTCAGGTAATCGAGCAGCAAACGGACTCTTGCGCTCTGTTCCTGATCTTCGATCCGCTCCGCCAGCGCCTTCATTTCCGCATGGAGAAACTTGCCGTAATCCAGTACGTCCCTGACCTGTTCGAACTTCCGCAGTTTTTCTTCCATCGTCTCGCTCCTGAAAAATTCCAAAGACAGTGGGGGTTAAGATACACTGAGCGCCGCGACCATTCCACAACTGCCGACTCCGCGTTTTTGTGGTAATTTTAAAAGGTTTTACGTACCGCCACGAGCAAACCCACGCTTGCCATGAACGACTACAAACTCTCCCATCTGAAGGAACTGGAAGCCGAGAGCATCCATATCATCCGCGAAGTGGCCGCCGAATTCGACAACCCGGTGATGCTGTACTCCATCGGCAAGGATTCCTCGGTGATGCTCCATCTGGCCCGGAAAGCCTTCCATCCCGGAAAGCCGCCTTTTCCCCTGCTCCACGTGGATACCACCTGGAAATTCCGGGAAATGTACGAAATGCGTGACAAGGTGGCGGCGGAATTCGATCTGATCGTCCATCAGAACCCGGAAGCCAAGGCCCTGGGAATCAACCCCTTCGACCATGGCAGTCGGAAACACACCGACCTTTGGAAAACCGAGGGTCTCAAACAGGCACTCGACAAGTACGGCTTCGACGCCGCTTTCGGCGGTGCCCGCCGCGACGAGGAGAAATCCCGTGCCAAGGAGCGGGTCTATTCGTTCCGCGACCGCTACCATCGCTGGGATCCCAAGAATCAGCGCCCGGAATTGTGGAATCTCTACAACGGCCGCATCAACAAGGGCGAGAGCATTCGCGTCTTTCCCCTGTCCAACTGGACCGAACTGGACATCTGGCTCTACATCTACCGGGAGAACATCCCCATCGTTCCCCTGTATTTCGCCAAGGAGCGCCCGGTCGTCTGGCGCGACGGCACCTGGATCATGGTGGACGACGAGCGCATGCGCCTGCAGCCGGGGGAAAAGCCGCAGATGAAAATGGTGCGCTTCCGCACTCTGGGCTGCTATCCCCTGAGCGGAGCCATCGAGTCCACCGCTACCACCCTGCCGGAAATCATCCAGGAGATGCTTCTGGCCAAAACCTCCGAGCGCCAGGGGCGCCTGATCGACCACGACCAGGCCGGCTCCATGGAAGACAAAAAGCGAGAAGGCTACTTCTGACCGGAAAGACCGCGCCATGAACGAACAAGATCTGATCCAGACCGATATCGAGGCCTATCTGCGCCAACACGAAAACAAGGAACTGCTGCGTTTCCTCACCTGCGGCAGCGTGGACGACGGCAAAAGCACCCTGATCGGCCGCCTGCTCCACGACACCCAGATGATCTACGAAGACCAGCTCCAGGCCCTGAAGAAGGACAGCGAACGCCTGGGCACCACCGGCGAAGAACTGGATCTCGCCCTGCTGGTGGACGGGTTGCAGGCGGAACGGGAACAGGGCATCACCATCGACGTCGCCTACCGCTACTTTTCCACCGACAAACGCAAGTTCATCATCGCCGACACCCCGGGGCACGAACAGTACACCCGCAACATGGCCACCGGCGCCTCCACCTGCGAACTGGCGGTGATCCTGATCGACGCCCGCAAGGGGGTGCTGACCCAGACCCGGCGCCACAGCTTCATCGTCTCCCTGCTGGGAATCCGCCACGTAGTGGTCGCGGTCAACAAGATGGATCTGATGGACTGGGATGCGGAAGTCTTCGAGCGCATCCGGGCCGACTATCTGGCGTTGGCGGAGAAACTGGACATCCCCGACATCCGCTTCATCCCCATCTCCGCTCTCCGGGGCGACAACGTCGTCCACGCCAGCGACAACATGCCCTGGTACACCGGTCCGACCCTGCTGGAAGTCCTGGAGACCGTCGAAGTCGCCAGAGACCGCAATCTCGAGGATCTGCGCTTTCCGGTCCAGTACGTCAACCGCCCCAACCTCGACTTCCGCGGCTTCAGCGGCACCCTGGCCGGCGGCGTCGTCCGTCCCGGCGATGCCGTCACCGTACTGCCCTCGGGCCAACGGAGCCGCGTCAAGGAGATCGTCACCTACGACGGCAACCTGGATCGGGCCTTTCCGCCCATGGCGGTCACCCTCACCCTGGAGGACGAGATCGACGTCAGCCGGGGCGACATGATCGTCCACAGCGACAACCTCCCCTTCGTCGCCGACCGCTGCGTCGCCCACATCGTCTGGATGACGGAAAAACCGCTGACCCCGGGGCGTCAGTACTACATCAAGCACACCACCCGCACCGTCACCGGATCGGTCTCCCGTATCCTGCACCGTACCGACGTCAACACCCTGGAGGAGGCGGCGGCCGACCGGCTGGCCATCAACGAAATCGGCCTGTGCGAGCTGGCCTTCAACGCCCCGCTGGCCTTCGACCCCTATCGCAAATGCAAGGGCACCGGCGCCTTCATCCTGATCGACCGTCTCACCAACATTACCGTCGGCGCCGGCATGATCGTCGGGCCGGCCGAGGACGAGGCCCTCCAGCGCCCGGTCACCCCGGAGGAAAGGGCCACCCGCTTCGGCCAGAAGGCCGCGATCGTCGGTCTGCAGGGGGAACATGCCCAGGAACTGGCTTATCGCCTGGAACGGCGCCTGTTCGACACCGGCCATGCCGCCACCGTGCTGGACCCCCGGCAGCTGGAGGAGATCTCACCGGCCGTGGCCAAGGCTCTGGCCCATGCCGGTCTCGTCGTCCTGTGGCCCAACCCTGCCGTGCCACTGGAACCGGCCCTCACGCTGGCGGCCGACCGCCTCGATCTCAACCAGGCGCTCAAAGCCCTGCGGGAAGCCGGGATCGTGCAATAGCTTTATCAAGGGGGCATGGACCAGAGATGGCGGTCTTCCGATCGCCAGGACCGGACCTGTACCGTGCGATCCAGCCGGACCTGGATCGCCCCGGCGGCGACCGTGGTGAGAACCCTGCCCCGGCGGCGATAACGGGCCACCACCTCCGGATGGGGAAAGCCGAAACGGTTCCCGTGACCGGCGGCCACCAGAATCAATTCCGGCCCGACGGCGTCGAGGAACGCCGGCGTCGAAGAGGTCCGGCTGCCATGATGGGGCGCCACCAGGACCCGGGCGGCCAGTCGGGTACCGTAGCGCGCCACCAGCGCCGCCTCGCCGCCGGCTTCCAGATCCCCCGGAAGCAGCACGGAGGCGCCGCCGGCGGCGGTGATCTTCAGCACGCAGGAACGGTCGTTCCCGCCGCCGGAACCCCGGGACACCGGCCACAACAACTCGAATTCGACCCCATCCCAGCGCCAGACCCGCCCCGCGCGGCATTCGGCCGCCGGCAGCCCCAGCGCCTCGGGATCGCTGGTGACGACCGGGCTCGGAAAACGCCGGAGCAGCCCCGCCAGCCCGCCGCGATGGTCACCGTCGCCGTGACTGACCACGACGAGATCGACGTGGCGCCTTCCTCGCCGGTACAGAAACGGGGCGACGATGTCGCTGCCGGCGTCGAAGCGGTCGCTGAAGCGCGGCCCGGTGTCATAGACCAGAACGTGACGGCTCGTTTCCACCACCACGGCCAGGCCCTGGCCCACGTCCAGCAGGGTGAACCACACCTGGCCCGGTCGGGGGCGCTCCGCCGGTGGAAATAACAACGGCAGCAGCAACAGCGCCCCCAACCAACGTCCCGGCAGACCGCGGGGTGCCGCCAGCAACCCCAGACCGACCGATGCCAGGACGACACCGATCAGGGTCGGCGCCGGCAACGGCCATTCCCCTGCACTCCACTGCGCCAGCCATGCCAACCACGCCCACACCCCACCGAGCACGCCTTCCGCCCAGTGCCACAATGCCTGGGCCGCATCGGGCCAGAACCACCACACCAAGCACCCGGCCAGTATCAGAGGAACGGCCACGAACCCCACCAGCGGAATGGCGACCAGATTGGCCAGGGGAGCGCTCCAACCGATCTGATGAAAACCGTAGATCAACAGAGGGGCCATGCCCAACCACAACATCGCCTGAACCTTCAATACCCCCATCCACCGGCGGGGACGACCCAGGCGATTGGCGACGACGAAGAGAATCCAGGCCACCGCGGCGAACGACAGCCAGAACCCGCTTCCCAGGGGCGCCAAAGGATCGCGGAGACACACCCCGATCAACGCCAGGCTGTATCCCTGCCAGGGAGAAGCGTGGCGGCGCCAGACCCAGGCCGCCAGGGCGGTCGCCAGCATGATCAGCGCCCTTTGGGTGGGCAGGGAGAAACCGGCCAGCGCCGAATACCCCAGGGCACCGAGCAGAGCCAAAGCGGCGCCGGCCGTGTCCGCACCGAGACGCCAGGTGCCGAAACGGAGCCACAGACGCCGCCCCAATCCCAGCAACGACCCGGCCACCAGGCCGATGTGGAGCCCGGAAATGGCCACCAGATGGGCGGTGCCGGTACGGCGCAGCACCTGCCACTGGGCGGGGGAAATCCCGTCACGGGCCCCCAGCGCCAGCGCCCGGACCAGACCGGAGCGGGAAGAACCGTCCAGGGATCGTGCGATGGCCGCCGCCAGCCGCCCGCGCAGGGCGTCGATTCCCCGGGGCGGTTCCAGCAGGCGGTTGCCGTCCGAGCGGCGCACGTAACCGGTCGCCCCGATACCGCGGGCGAACAGCCAGCGCTCGTAATCGAAGCCGCTGGGATTGTGGAAACCGCGGGGGGATTTGAGGCGCACCGTCAATTGCCAGACTTCGCCGACATGGAGCGGCGGACCGCCGTACCAACTGAGGCGCAGGCGCCGTGGCAAGGGGGCATCGGCATACATCACCCGAAAATCGAAGCGCCACCCCCCTGCCCGCCTCACCGGAAAATCGACGATCTGTCCCTGAACCTGCCAGTCCTTCCCCGAGCGCGGCGGTTCCAGCGGATGCCAATGGACGGCGACGAACAACCACACCCAGAGGAAACCGGCACCGAGCCACCACCCCGGCCACCAACGGCGCCAGGCAAAGGCCCCGGTCACGAGAAACGCCGCCGGCAGCCAGACCCCGGAAGGCGGTTCCGCCAGGGACAGAAACCCCAGGATGCCGAGCAGGAAGGCGGGACCCGATAGCGGCGTCAGGAAAATCTTGCCCAGATAAAAATTGTTACAATGGTAAATTCAGGTCAAAATTCGAGGACCGATTTCCTTTTAGCATAGTCGCCTGTCAATCAAAGAGACGTTTATGCCGAAGAAATTCATCCGCCGCTATCTTCCCGAACATCACGTCATCAAGGAACACAAACACCTGCAGTTCCTGGGAGAGCACCTGCACGATCCCAACCTCTGGCACCTCAACCGCCGCTCGGTGGCCAAAGCGGTGGCCGTGGGTTTTTTCTGCATGTACCTGCCCATCCCGGGGCAGATGATCGTCGCCGCAATCCTGGCGATCCTGCTGGGCGCCAACTTGCCCCTGTCGGTGGTCCTGGTCTGGATCACCAATCCGCTGACCATGCCGCCCATGTTCTATGCCGCTTACAAATTGGGAGCCTGGGTTCTGGGAAGCGAGCATCAGGTCAGCCCGGACATCTTCACCTTCAGCGGCGCTTTGCACGAAATGGGGGAAATCTGGTGGCCCTTGCTGCTGGGAAGCCTCATTCTGGGCCTCACCCTGGCCGGAGTCGGCTACGTGGGGGCACGACTGCTGTGGCGCTGGATCGTGATCAAATCGTGGCAGAAACGGCGGCAGCGGCTTCCATCGGCCGGAGACGACCGTCCTCGAGCCTGAGGATCACGTCCATACGTTCCGCCAAGGCGGGATCGTGGGTGACCACCAGGAAACTGACTCCGAACTCGCGATTCAGCTCCAACATCAAATCATAGACCCGGCCGGCGGTGCGCCGGTCCAGGTTCCCGGTGGGCTCGTCGGCCAGCACACACCGGGGCCGGGTCACCAGCGCCCGCGCCACGGCGGCCCGCTGGCGTTCTCCGCCGGAGAGCTCGCCGGGCTTGTGCCCCAGCCGCCGCTGCAAACCGACGCGTGCCAGAATGGCCTTGGCCCGGCGCTTGGCCTCCGCCACCGGTCGGCCGCCGATCAGCAGAGGCATGGCCACGTTCTCCAGCACGGTGAACTCGGGCAACAGATGATGGAACTGGTAAACGAAACCCAGGGTGCGATTGCGCCGGGCGCTCAGTTCCCCTTCGCTCAACCGGCCGATGTCCTGACCCTCCCACAACACCCGGCCTTCGGTCGGGTCCTCGAGACCGCCGAGCACGTGCAGCAGGGTACTCTTGCCGGAACCCGACGCCCCCATGACAGCGATCCGCTGTCCCGGCAACACCGCCAGATCCACGCCGCACAACACCTCGACCGGCTCGGGACCTTCCTGGAACACTTTGACCAGACCCTGGCAGGCCAGCACCGGCGCCTCACTCATAGCGCAGCTCCTCGGCCGGCTTGATGCGGGACGCCTGCCAGGCCGGATAGAGGGTGGCCAGCAGAGAGAGGAGATAAGCCATGCCGGCGATGCGCCACACGTCCTCCCAATGCAGTTCCGAGGGCAGTTCGCTGATGTAGTACACGTCGGCGGCGAGAAAATGCACGCCGAACAGACGCTCGATGGCCGGGACGATGGTTTCCACGTTGAGGGCCAGCGCGACGCCTCCGGCGACCCCGGCGATCGTTCCCACCAGGCCGATGATGGAACCCAAAAGCACGAAGACCGCCATCACCGCACCGGGCGTCATACCCTGGGTCCGGAGGATGGCGATGTCGGTCCTTTTGTCGGTCACCACCATCACCAGAGTGGAGACGATGTTGAACGCCGCCACGGCGACGATCAGCATCAGGATGATGAACATGACCCGTTTTTCCATCTGGACCGCACGGAAAAAATTGCTGTGCAGCCGGGTCCAGTCGGTGACGAAATAACCGGGACCGAGAAACTCCAGCAACGACATGGTCACCCGAGGGGCGAGGAACAGATCGTCCAGCTTCAAGCGCAGACCGGAGACCGCATCGCCGAGACGCAACAGCCGGGCGGCATCTTCGATGTGGACCAGGGCCATGTTGCGGTCGTATTCGTACATCCCCACCTCGAAAACGCCCACCACGGTAAAACGCTTCAGCCGGGGCAGGATACCGGCGGGCGTGGTGGTGATCTGGGGGGTGATCACCGTCACCTTGTCCCCCAGCCACACCCCCAGGTAACGGGCCAACTCGGCCCCCAGGACGATACCGAAGCGACCGGGCTGAAGATCCGTCATCCGGCCGGCCGTCATCCGTTCCGTCACCGCCGAAACCTGGGCCTCGCGCTCGGGCAACACGCCGCGCAGCATGCTGCCGGAAACCCGGCGATCGAAGCTCAACATTACCTGAGCCTCCACGAAGGGGGCGCTGCCGACGACATGGGGCCGGTCCTGAAGCCGTCCGGCCAGGGCGCGCCAGTCGCGTAGCTTGCCGTCGTAGCCGGTCACCGTGACGTGGGAGGTCATCCCCAGGATGCGCCGGCGCAGTTCCGATTGGAAGCCGTTCATCACCGACAGAACCGTGATCAGCGCCGTCACCCCCAGGGTGATGCCCAGAATCGAGGTGAGAGTGATGAAGGAAATGAAATGGGTGCGCTTCTTCGCCCGGGTGTAACGCAGGGCGAGATACAAGACCAGGGGTTTGAACATCAGGCTGAATTCCGACAGGCGGGACAGATTCCGTACAGGATCAAACTGTGGTCCTTGAGTTGATAGTTCAGCTGCCGGGCGATCTGACGCTGCCGGGTTTCGATCTCCTCGTCGGTGAACTCGTCGATCCGGCCGCATTTCAGACAGACGATGTGATCGTGGTGGCCGCCCCGGTTGAGTTCGAAGACCGAATTGCCTCCCTCGAAATGATGGCGACGCACCAGGCCGGCGGCTTCGAACTGGGTCAACACCCGGTAGACGGTGGCCAGGCCGATCTTCTCCCCTTCGTCCAGCAGGATTTTGTACACGTCCTCGGCGCTCAGGTGGCGTCCCCTTCCCTGCTCCCGCTCGAGAATCTCGAGGATCTTCATGCGCGGCAGGGTCACCTTGAGGCCGGCGTTCCGCAGATCTTGCGTTTCCACGACTGCCTCTACATCGCTGATTGGCTGCAGCTCCGCCGGCATTGGGGTATCATTGCCGTTCTGCAGAGGAAGCAGCCCGGGATCCAATGAAAAAGCATCTCATTATTATTACCTCTTTGGCAAGTGCAATCTATGGCTGCGTCTACAAGATCGACATCGAGCAGGGCAACCTGATCAGCCAAGCGCAGGTCGATCAACTGCGTCCCGGCATGACCGCCAACCAGGTCCGCTACATCATGGGAACCCCGCTTCTGGTCGATCCCTTCCACCCCAACCGCTGGGACTACGTCTACAGTTTCCAAAAGGGGGGCGGCCCCAGGGAACTGCTGCATCTGTCCCTGTTCTTCGACAGCCGTGAGCGCCTCACCGCCCTGCAGGGCGATTTCCGGCCGAAAGCGAGCAAGGAACTCGTCACGCCGGAAATCACCACGGTGGAGGTCCCGCCGCGCAAGATCGAACGGGGCATCTTTCAAATGATCGGCGATTTCTTCCGGCGTTTGTTCAGCTAATCGCGGCCGGCCCGCCGCCGCCTGGCTTCCTTGGGATCGATCGCCAGGGGGCGGTAGATCTCCACCCGGTCTCCGGGATGCAACGGCCGCTCCAGGGAACAACGTCTGCCGAATATCCCCACCGGATTGCGAGCCAGGTCGATTTCCGCAAATTCGGCCAGAATGCCGCTCTGCTCGATCGCGTCGATGACGCGCATCCCGGGCCGGTAGGGCAGATACTTGAGCCGCTGGACCTCGGGACGGGCATAGACCACCATGACGGTATCATCCATAGATCTGCCGGGCCCTCCGGGTGAAGGCTTCCACCATGGTCTCGCCGATCTGGTTGAACATGGCGCCGAAAGCCAGGGAACCGATGCGGGAATTCATCTCGAAACGCAGTTGCAGGGTGATCTTGCTGGCATCCTCGCGCAGGGGCTGGAAACGCCATATCCCCTCCAGATGATCGAACGGCCCGCGGAGCAGCGTCATGCGGATCTCACGGCCGGGGAGGTTGTAGTTGCGGGTGGCGAAGGACTGCTGGAAGGCGCCGCGGGCGATCTCCAACTCCGCCTCGACGACGTTGGCCTCCCGCCGCAGAATCCGGCTGTCCCGGCACCAGGGCAGAAACCGGGGATAGGATTCGATATCGTCGACCAGCTCGAACATTTTGTCCGCGGGGTAGCGGATCAGGGCGCTTTTGTGGATGGTTCTCATGTTTCCCGGTGGGTTGGCGAAATTGCGGTAAAATGGTTCTATTATGGCTCGCAAAAAGAACAAAAAATCCGACAGCAACGTCATCGCCGTCAACCGCCAGGCGCGTCACGATTATTTTATCGAAGAAACCTACGAAGCCGGCCTCGTCCTCCAAGGATGGGAGGTCAAAAGCCTGCGCGCCGGACGGGTGAGCCTGAAGGAAAGCTACGTCCTCATCAAGGATGGGGAGGCCTGGCTGTTCGGCGCCCACATCACCCCGCTTCCCTCCGCCTCCACCCACGTGGAGGCGGACCCCACCCGGACCCGCAAGCTGCTGCTGCACAGACGGGAGCTCGACAAGCTCATCGGCCTCGTGGAACGGCGGGGTTATACCCTAGTGCCGCTGAAACTGTACTGGAAGAACAACCGGGCCAAACTGGAAATCGGCCTGGCCAAAGGCAAGAAACTCTACGACAAGCGCGCCGTGGAGAAGGAACGCGACTGGCAGCGGGAAAAGCAGCGTCTGCTGAAGCAGACGCGCTAGCCCGAATCACTCCTTCACCGCGGCCGGATACCCGGCGTCCCCCACCGCCTTCACCAGGACATCGACCTGGACTTCGGACGGATCGTAAGTGACCACGGCGACCGCCTTCTCCATGTCCACCTCGGCGCTTCGTACCCCTTCCACCTGCCGGAGGGCGTTTTCCACGGTGTATTTGCACAGGGAGCAGCCCATGTTTTCAACCGCCAGGGTCACCTGGCGCAACGACCGTTCCGCCACCGACTCCGCCAGCACCGCCGGCCCGTGAAGACCGCCCATCAGAGCCAAAGCCAACAGCAGTCGTTTCAACATGGCGCTTACCTCCGTCAATCCAGAAACCAGGGAGCATACCAGGGAAAAGCGATCAGTCCCAGCGTCGCCGCCGTCACCAGCCAGAAAACGATCCGCTGGCGCCGACGCACCGCAGGAACCTCACAGGTCTTCCCCGCGGCGCAGGGGGTCAGATACAGGCGATGGAAGGCCCACAGCAAAAACAGCAGGGTCAAACCGATGAATAGCGGCCGGTAGGACGACAATCCCACCAGGGTGCTCATCCATCCGCCCCCCAGACCGAGCAGGACCAGGACGAAGGGCGCGACACAGCACAAAGAGGCGCCGACGGCCGCCGCCACCGCCCCAGCACTGAGCCATCCGGAAGTCGCCGAAGCGCTGGAACGGGGTTCCGCACGGTATTTGCGTACTGTTTTGCTGACCATACGCTTCTCCCGGGGACTGTTCATTGGACGATTCATTATGATATGCCCTGTAAACCACTTCCGCCAACCCATCGGTACGGCGTGAATTTCGCCTTCCCACGGGCGCATCGGCAAGAAAGGATCATGGTAGATTTTCTCCAAACTCCCAGAAAACGAAACCATGGACATCCAGGCGATTCCCGGCTTCACCCATCCGGTCAGTTCCCTGACCCATCTGATCGGGGCGGGCGTCTTCGCCGTGCTTGCCGTTCCCCTGTGGCGCCGGTGCCGGGGATACGGCCGGTGCCGCCTCACCACCGCGGTGTTCTCCTTCACCACCGTCCTGCTGCTGTCCATGAGCGGCGTCTATCACCTGCTGGCGACGCAGGGAGCGGCCCACGAAGTCTTCCTCCGCTTGGATCATGCCGCGATCTTCGCCCTGATCGCGGGCAGTTTCACCCCGCTGCAGCCGCTGTTTTTCCAGAGCTTCCTCGGGCGCTGGGGCATGCTGATGCTGGTCTGGGCGTTGGCCCTGACCGGGATCACCCTCAAGGTGATTTTCTTCCATGACATTCCGGAAGCCCTGGGACTGGCCCTGTACCTGAGCCTCGGCTGGCTGGGACTGGGATCGGGCGTCGTTCTGGCACGCCGCCACGGTTTGCGCTTCATCGCGCCGCTGCTGTGGGGCGGCCTGGCCTACACCGTCGGCGCCATCGCCGATTTCGCCCGCTGGCCGGTGTTACTGCCCGGCGTGGTCGGTCCCCACGAGCTGATGCACCTGGGTGTGCTGGCGGGTATCGGCTGTTTCTGGTGGTTCTTTTATCGCCGCATTCCGGAAGCGGTCACTCCCCCAGCTGCAGCAACAGATTCCGCTGGCGCGCCACCCGGAAGGACCACAGCAACACCCCGGCTCCAACCAGAAGATAAACAAGGTTGAGCCCCACCGCCCAGTAGAAATGCCGCCACAGGAAGGTGTGCTGGATCAGAACCCCGCGCATGCCTTCGAACACGTGGGTCGCCGGCAGGCTCAGCGCCACCGGCTGCAACCACGGCGGCAGTACCGAGACGGGATAGTAAATGCCGCTGATGGGGGCGATGGCGAAAATCAGGGCCCAGGCCAACCCCTCGGCCCCGAGGCCGTAGCGCAGGATGAGGGCGATCACCACCAGGCCGATGGACCACCCCATGACCAGCAGATTGGTGAAAAAGGCCAGCAGCGGCAGGCCCATGGTGAAAACGGAATAACGGTACAGCAGAATGGCCAGGCCGGCCGCCGCCCCCACTCCGATCAGGGTACGCAACAGGCTGATGGCCATCAGGGCCGTGACCCACTCCCAGGGCCGCAGCGGGGTCACGAACAATTGCCCCAGATTGCGCGACCACATTTCCTCGAGAAACACCACCGACACCCCGAGCTGGGCCCGGAACAGCACGTCCCACAGCAGCACCGCGGCGATGAACAGGCCGGCGGCCTGGGCGACCCAGTCGCTGTGGCCGGCCAGGAAGCGGTTGATCAAGCCCCACAGGATCATCTGCATGGTGGGCCAGTAGGCCAGTTCGATCACCCGGGGCCAGGAGCCGCGCAGCAGATAGAGATAACGCACGATCAGGGCGCCGATCCGTTCCAGACTGGCGATCATGCCGTTTGCCTGGCGATGTCGATGAACACTTGTTCCAGGGTCTCCCGCCCGTAACGGGCCAGCAGCTCCGCCGGCGTACCGGCGGCGGCGATGCGGCCGCGGCGGAGAATGTACACCCGGCCACACAGGCGCTCCACCTCGAGCATGTTGTGGGAGGCCAGCAACAGGGTCGCCCCGCTGTTCTTCTGATAGTCGAGCAGGTAGCCACGGATCCGTTCCGCCGAATCGGGGTCGAGGGAGGCGGTGGGTTCGTCCATGAGCAACACCTGGGGGGAATTGAGCAACGCCTTGGCCAGGGCCACCCGGGTCTTCTGTCCGGAAGACAGCGAGCCGTAATGACGTCCCAGCAGATCGGCAAGATCCAGGCACCGGGCCAGTTCCCGGATGCGCCGCCGGCGGTGGCGGACGTTGTACAGCCGGGCATAGACGTCCAGGTTCTCCCACACCGTCAGGCGGTGGGGTAGATCCACGTACGGGGAGGTGAAGTTCATCCGTCCCAGGGCTTTGTAACGCTGCCGCACCATGTCGACACCCAACACCCGCACGCTTCCCGAGGTGGGCAGCAGCAGCCCCAGCAGGATCGCCAGGGTGGTGGTCTTGCCGGCGCCGTTGCCGCCCAGCAGCCCGCACACCTGCCCGGGAAACACCTGGAAGGAAACGCCGTCCAACGCCACCACCCCGTCGTAGACCTTGCGCAGACGGCTGACCTCGATGACTGGCGTCACCCGCCCCACAGGCTGGCCAGGGAAAAGGGCACGGCGGCGAACGGCGGCGCCTTGACTTCATCGTCACCGGCGAACGTGTCCAGGAGCAGCCATCGCCCCTCGCGCCGTTCGAACACCTCCAGGGTGCGCTGATCCGGATCCACCAGCCACAGGTGGGCGACGCCGAAGTCGGCGTAGATGCGCCGCTTGGCGCCCCGGTCGCGCTGGGCGGTGGCCGGCGACAGCACCTCGCAGATCCAGTCCGGCACCACCTCGAACCAGGCGGTCTCGGGCATCACCGGCAGCCTTTCCTTGCGCCAACCGGCCAGATCGGGCACCAGCACGTGGTTTCCCAGATGCAGCTCCGGCTCGTCCAGGATCCACCAACCGCCGGGGCCGCCGCGTCCTCTTTGAAAACTCGGTATCAACGTGCCTCCCAAGGAGGAAGCCGCCAAAGCGTGTTTCGGCGCCGGACGCGGCTGGGTTTCCAGACGGCCGTCGATGATCTCGGCGATGCGGTTCTCCGGAACCTTGCGCAGGTCCTCGTAAGTGGCCAGATGTTCCGCGGTCGCTGCCATGGTCACCTCCCGGGGCGGAAGCCATTGGTAATGGGATAGCGGCGGTCACGGCCGAAAGCGCGCGGAGTGATCCTCACCCCGGGTGGGGCCTGACGCCGCTTGTACTCGTTGCGGTCCACCAGCTCGACCACCCGCCGGACCGTGGCCTCGTCGAAGCCGGCGGCGACGATTTCCTCCACCGACAGATCCTGCTCCACGTACATCGCCAGAATCGGATCCAGAACGGCATAGGGGGGCAGGCTGTCCTCGTCCTTCTGCCCCGGCGCCAGCTCCGCCGACGGCGGGCGCACCAGGACCCGGGCGGGAATGATCTCCCGTTCCCGGTTGATCGCTTCCGCCAGGGCGTACACCTTACCTTTCATGACGTCCTTGATCGGGGCGAAACCGCCGGCCATGTCGCCGTAGAGGGTGGCGTAACCGACGCTCATCTCGCTCTTGTTGCCGGTGGACAGCACCAGGCGGCGGAACTTGTTGGAGATGGCCATCAGGGTGACGCCCCGGCAGCGGGCCTGGATGTTTTCCTCGGTCACGTCCCAGGGAAGGCCGGCGAACTCCGTCTCCAGCATGTGCAAAAAGGCCCGAAACGCCGGTTCGATGGGAATCACCCGGTAAGCGACCCCGAGGTTGTCCGCCAGTTTCTTCGCGTCTTCCAGGCTGATGTCCGAGGTGAAGCGCGACGGCATCATCACCGCCTCCACGTTTTCCGGCCCCAGGGCCTCGCAGGCTAAGCACAGTACCACCGAGGAATCGATGCCGCCGGAAAGCCCCAGCACCGCCCCGTTGAAACCGTTCTTGCGGGTGTAGTCACGGATCGCCAGGACGATGGCCTTGCGGATGCTGGTGATCTCGTCGTCGACGTCGGCCACGTCGCCGGGCACGGCGGTGACCTTTTCCCCATCCCAGTCGAACTCGACGACTGCCAAGCGCTGCTCGAACTCCGGCAGACGCCGCACCACCCGCCCGTCACGGTTCATGACGAAGGAGGCGCCGTCGAACACCAGTTCGTCCTGGTTGCCCACCTGGTTGACGTACACCACCGGCACCCCGGTGACGACGATGCGGGCGTGGACCACGGCCTCGCGCTCGGCCACCTTGCGGACGTGGAAGGGGGAAGCGTTGATGTTCACCACCAGGCGGGCGCCGGCCCGGACGCAGCCTTCCACCGGCCCCGGATGCCAGATGTCCTCGCAGATGGTGACGCCCACCGGAACGCCCTTGAGGACGAACAGACCGGGGGCGTCGCCGGCATGGAAATAGCGCTTCTCGTCGAAAACCCCGTAGTTGGGCAGATGATGCTTGCGGTAGATCAGGCGGATCTGGCCGTCCTTCAATACCGCGGCGCTGTTGTAGAGACGGCCGTGCGCCTTCTCGGGAAAGCCGACGACGACCTCGATGCCGCGGACCTGTTGGCGGATCCGCTCCAGGCCCCGGCGGCAGGCTTCGATGAAATCGTCCCGCAGCAGCAGGTCGTCCGGGGGATAACCGGAAACCGCCAGTTCGCTGAAGATCACTGCATCGGCCCGCAGTGCATCCCGGGCCCGCTCGGCGGCGGCGATGATCTTGGCCACGTTGCCGTCGACGTCGCCGACCAGATAATTGAGCTGTGCCAGGGCGAACCGCAACCGGATCATGACAGCAACGCCTTCATCCGACCCCCCATGTCGGTGGGCAGGTCCACCACCGTCACACCGGCCCGGCGTAGCGCCGCCACCTTGGCCTCGGCGGTTCCCCGGCCGCCGCTGACGACGGCCCCGGCATGCCCCATGCGCCGCCCGGGCGGGGCGGTGCGGCCGGCGATGTAGGCCACCACTGGTTTGTCCACATGGTGGCGGATGTATTCGGCCGCCATTTCCTCCTCCTCGCCGCCGATCTCCCCCACGAGAATGATGCCGCGGGTTTCCGGATCGGCCTGGAACAGAGCCAGGGCGTCGATGAAATTCATCCCGTGAATCGGATCGCCCCCGATACCGATGCAGGTGCTCTGCCCCAGCCCTTCCCGGGTGGTCTGCCACACCGCTTCGTAGGTCAGGGTTCCGGAGCGGGAGACGATGCCGACACAGCCGCGGCGGTGGATGAAGCCGGGCATGATGCCGATCTTGCATTCGTCCGGGGTGATGATACCAGGACAGTTGGGGCCGATGAGAATGGCGTCGTGATCCCGGAGCGCCGCCTCGACCCGGAGCATGTGCAGGGTGGGAATCCCCTCGGTGATGCACACGATGAGACGCAGACCGGCGTCGGCGGCCTCCAGGATGGCATCGGCGGCGAAGGGCGGCGGCACGTAGATGACGCTGGCTTCCGCCCCCGTTTCCCGGACCGCCTCGCGCACGGTGTCGAACACCGGCAGACCGAGATGAATCTGACCACCACGCCCCGGCGTCACCCCGCCCACCAGGCGGGTGCCGTATTCCAGGGCCTGGCGGCTGTGGAACGTGGCCTGTTTTCCGGTGAAGCCCTGACAGATCACCTTGGTGTTGCGGTCCACCAG
>Ga0256841_1001217_pt1 | contig 23087 bp, 22 predicted proteins | sample 356308metaG_FD_185971 | JGI IMG/M metagenome (GOLD analysis project Ga0256841, IMG submission 185971) | Hydrothermal vent microbial communities from Mid Atlantic Ridge, Atlantic Ocean - 356-308 | ecosystem: Environmental > Aquatic > Marine > Hydrothermal vents | place: Atlantic Ocean: Mid...
TAGCATTATGTTCACTGTCTATGGGTAACAGGTCCGCGCCAGAAGCCCGTACCGTTTCCATGAAGATGGGCCCAGAGATCACCAGGGCTTCTTTATTGGCCAATAATATCCGTTTTCCCGCTCTGGCAGCGGCAATGGTGGGCAATAATCCTGCAGCGCCCACAATCGCGGCCATGACATAATCTACTTCAGGGAGAGTAGCCACTTTTTCCAAGGCATCGGGGCCACTGAGAACTTCCGTGCCGCACCCGGCCTCTTGCAGTTTTTCCTGAAGGGTTTGGGCGGCAACCGCGTCACCAATTACGGCGTACTTGGGATGATGCTGCAAGCATTGGTGGAAAAGCGTCTCACTGCGGCTATTGCCGGTGAGGGCAATAACTTGATAACGACCCGGATGTCTGGTTATTACATCCAGCGTGCTGACACCGATGGACCCGGTAGCCCCGAGGATGCAGATACCTTTCACCAGAATAATACCCGGGCCAGAAATCCTGCGTAAACGAAAGGCGCAGCAGCCATCAAACTATCGAGCCGGTCTAATAGGCCACCGTGACCGGGTAATAATCTGCCGCTGTCCTTTACACCCGCCCAGCGTTTGTAGAGGCTGATCAATAAATCCCCGCAGATGGATATCAATACGGTGACTAAAGCCAGCATGACAAAATCCATAATCAAAGTGGCCTTCATTTCCAGAAAATAACCTACCGTACCGGTATAAATGGCACAAACCAACAATGCGCCAAAGACGCCTTCGAAGGTTTTACCCGGGCTTACTTCCGGTATCAAGGGATTTTTTCCCCATTTTTTACCGGCAAAGTAGGCGCCCGTATCTGCCAACCAGACTAAAAATAATAAATACAATACTGCCGCGCTCCCGAAATTGGCGCGCAATCTGGACATCAAAAGCCAGGCAGTAAACAGGACGAACCAGGCCACGAATATTTTAGCGCCTGTTGGCCACGGACGTTTGATTAACCGGTCCGGCCATTTGCGGATGGCAAAACCGAATACCAACCACGCAATTACCGTCGGCCATACGAACCAATCCAACACCATGGTCAAAATTAATAAATCCGGCATGTTTGTCGTCGTTGCGAGCCAACCCACTAATTTAGGCCAGTACCATGCGAGTGCTTGTGCCGCCAATACCATCAACAAAAATGCAATACGCCCGGGAATTTTTCGAATGCCGGCCAGGGCGCTCCACTCCCAAGCCGCGGCAAGAATAATGACGCCCCATGCAATAAGAAATCCTTTTACCGACAGTTTCAATACTGCCAGCAGGACAATGGGGATTAAGACTGCCGCTGTTATTACACGAATTAACAGCGTCTTATTCCAAAGTGGGTGGGATTGAGAGAGAGTTTGTGCCATAGCAGGTATCTTTGGTCGTTGTTGTTATCTTGATTTCGGCATTCCCCTAATGCCACTGGATTGACAGGGAAACACCTCAGGCCGAGCTTGAAGTGGCATCGGGTAAAGGCGCCTTGGTTAACTGTTCACTAATATACCCGAAACGACGTTCCCTCTGGCTGTATTCTGAAATAGCTTCATCCAGGGCTATTTCGTCAAAGTCAGGCCATAGTGTTTCAGTAAAATACAGCTCGGTGTAGGCTAAATGCCAAAGCAAGAAGTTGCTTATGCGCTGCTCGCCACCGGTACGGATAAACAAATCGGGCTCGGGAAGATCAGCACTGGATAAACGGGACGCGAGCAAGGATTCATTAATTTGGTCGGGGTTCAAGGAACCGTTTTTTGCCTCTTGCGCCAACCGCCTTGCCGCCTGAACAATATCCCAGCGCCCACCATAATTGGCGGCGATTACTAGCGTCATCCGCCGGTTTGAGTGAGTCATTTGTTCAGATTCATTGATTTTGCGTTGTAACAGATCAGGAAACGCAGAGCGATCGCCGATCACTCGCAAGCGAATGTTATTGTTATTCAGCTTTTTCGTTTCCCTGTCCAACGTCATCATAAACAGGCGCATCAGCACATTGACCTCTTCTTTGGGGCGGCGCCAATTTTCACTACTGAAGGCAAATAAGGTCAGCACCTCGACGCCGCGTTCGGCGCAATGTTCCACGGTTTTGCGAACAGCCGAAACCCCCGCCTGGTGTCCCGCGGTGCGCGGCAAGTTACGCCGTTTGGCCCAACGCCCATTCCCGTCCATAATAATGGCGATATGGCGGGGAATCCGAGATAATGGGGCATTGGTAGGAGAAACGTCAGTCATAACTAGGGCTGTAAATTCACCAGCTCAAATGGCGAGCAAGTCCTGCTCTTTTTCCTCCAGCAATTGATCTATTTTCTTAATGTATTGATCGGTCAATTGCTGAATCTTTTCTTCGGCTTTTCTTTCGTCATCCTCGGAAATCATTTTTTCTTTCAAGGCTTCCTTAAGCTCGGCATTGGCTTCCCGGCGGATATTGCGAATAGCTATTCTGCCCTGCTCTGCTTCATGCTTGGCGACTTTAACCAGCTCCTTGCGGCGCTCTTCGGTCAGCGATGGCAACGGCACTCGAATGACCGTGCCAGCGGTCATGGGGTTGATCCCCAAATCTGATTCCATGATGGCCTTTTCTATAACCGGCACCATGTTTTTTTCCCATGGAACGACGGCCAAGGTTCGTGAATCCTCCACGTTAACATTGGCCACCTGACTTAAAGGAACTTCACTCCCGTAATAGGAAACCTTGATATGATCCATCAAGCTGGTATGGGCGCGCCCGGTTCGTATTTTGGCTAATTCCTGTTTGATGGCCGCGACCGTCTTTTCCATTCTGGCCTTGGTTTCTTTATAGATTTCATCGATCATTTTCCATCACCCGTATCGATCAGTGAGCCAATATTATCTCCCCGTACCAATCTTACAATGGCTCCCGGTTCAAACACATTCATGACCCGGAGCGGCAAATGGTGATCCCGGCACAAGACCAGTGCCGTTGTATCCATTACATTAATACGCCTCTCAAGCGCTTCATCGTAGGTCATGTAGGGGATCCGTTCGGCGGCGGGATCTTTCATCGGATCGGAAGTGTAAACGCCATCGACTTTTGTCGCTTTGATGAGCAAGTCGGCGTTGATTTCAATGGCTCGCAAACTCGCGGCGGAATCCGTAGTAAAAAAAGGATTTCCCAGACCAGCGGCGAAAATAACTACCCGTCCTTTTTCCAAATGACGAATCGCCCGGCGGCGAATGTAGTCTTCACATACTTGGTTAATCTTCAATGCCGACATGACTCGAACGGGCTGCCCTAAATGCTCGATGGCGTCCTGCATGGCAAGCGCATTGATGACCGTGGCCAGCATCCCCATATGATCACCCGTAACCCGGTCCAAACCTTCCGCCGCTTTTTCCGCGCCACGGACAATGTTCCCCCCTCCCAGCACCAAACCGACTTCGACGCCACATTGACGCAATTCCACAATTTCAGAAGCAAGGCGCTTTACGGGCCGGGCATCCAGCCCCGCATCGCGCTCACCCATTAGCGCCTCGCCACTGAGTTTGAGTAGAATTCTACGGTAAGCTGGTGAGTTCATGGGTTACTGACCGCGCACTTGCGCCATCACTTCCTCGGCAAAATCGGCCTCTTCCTTTTCGATGCCTTCTCCCACTTCAAAACGCACGAATCGAATCACCGTTGCGCCTTCCTTTTTAAGTAATTGCTCTACACTGAGATCAGGATCCTTGACGAACGGCTGACCCAACAAGGTAATTTCCTTAAGGAATTTTCGCAGCCGTCCTTCCACCATTTTCTCGATAATCTCAGCAGGCTTGCCGCTGGATTCTGCCTGAGCGGCGAAGATTTCCTTTTCTTTCTCCAGGGTTTCGGGTGGGACATCTTGCTCGGCGACACACACTGGTTTGCTGGCGGCAATGTGCATGGCGATATCCTTGCCCAGCTGCTCACTGCCATTTTCATATTCCACTACCACGCCAATGCGCGCCCCATGAAGGTAACATGCAAGCTTGCCGGTATCGGTAGCAAACTGCATCAAGCGGCGAATATTGATATTTTCACCCAACTTTGCCACCAATTCCCGCCGGGCTTCTTCAATGGTGGGTCCACCTTCATCAATAGGCGTCGCAAGCAGCTCTTCCACTGTCGCCGCGCCAGTCTCCAGCGCCCGTTGGGCTACTTTATCCACAAAAGCGAGGAAATCTTCATTTTTGGCCACAAAGTCTGTTTCACTGTTAACCTCTACGATAGCTGCCCTCTTGCCATCATCACTGACTTTGATAGCAATCTTGCCCTCAGCAGCCGTTCGGCCAGCCTTTTTATCCGCCTTGGCCAGGCCTGATTTGCGCATTTGCTCTATGGCTGCTTCTATATCACCTCCGGCTTCCGTCAATGCCTTTTTGCATTCCATCATGCCGGAACCCGTCCTTTGGCGCAGCTCTTTCACCATTGCCGCGGTTATTTTCGTCATCGCTTGGTTACCTCAACAAACTTGCTATTTTCACTTCTCAATTTTCCTAGAACATTCATGCAGCGGGCTGAGTCGGTTCAGCGTCAGCAGGCACCTCCCCCTCGGCTTCAGCCTGGGATGCTTCAGGTGCCTCCGCCATTTCCACAAATTCATCTTCCGATGTCATCAATTCCGCCTGGCTGGCCTTTCCTTCAAGAATTGAGGTGGCTGCCAATTGGCAATAAAGCTGGATGGCGCGGATCGAATCATCATTGCCCGGAACGATATAGTCAACACTACTGGGGTCATTATTGGTATCCACGACGCCAACCACGGGAATGCCGAGTTTCTTGGCTTCGTTTACTGCGATTTTTTCCTGGCCCACGTCAAGCACGAACAAAACATCCGGGATATCATCCATATCCTTGATGCCGCCAAGACTTCGCTCCAGTTTTTCCAGTTCCCGCATCATGTGTAACGCTTCTTTTTTGCTAAACCGTTGCAGGGTTCCATCATCTCGCATGGTTTCCAGTTCTTTCAAGCGCTTGACAGACTGGCGGATCGTTTTGAAGTTGGTCAGGGTACCGCCGAGCCAGCGATAATTGACATAGGGCATGCCACAGCGGGTCGCTTCTTCTTGCACCGCCTTGCGGGCGGTTTTTTTGGTGCCTACGAATAACACCACGCCCCGGTTCGCAGCGGTTTCCTCCAAGAACTTCATGGCTTCGCGCAGCATGGGAAGCGTCTTTTCTAAATTGATGATATGGATACCGCTCCGAACCCCGAAAATATAAGGGGCCATTTTGGGATTCCAGTAACGGGTTTGGTGACCAAAATGCACGCCAGCTTCCAGCAGTTGGCGCATTGTGACATCTGCCATGTTTTCTCCTTAAATGATTTAGGGTTAAGCCTCCACCTACCCCAACCAGAGACTTGTCCCTGCCAAGGAACAAGCACCCCGCCGATTGTGTCGATAGGTGTGTGGAATATTGCTAAAATAGCTTTTCTTTATACCATAAAAATACATTTTTCTACAATGGCAGCTCCGCTTTGGAGCATCAAGAAGGCAACGAAATCATGAAACAAGGACAAAGGCGCCTCAGCAACCGGGGGATTTCCATCAAAAGCCCGGAGGAACTCGACAAAATGCGTATTGCCGGCCGCTTGGCCGCGGAAGTGTTGGAAATGATCGCACCCTTTGTCAAACCCGGGGTGACCACTGAAGAGCTCAATCAACTCTGTCACAACTATATTGTCAATGAGCAGAAAGCCATCCCTGCGCCATTGAATTACAAAGGCTTCCCCAAATCCATTTGCACCTCTGTCAATCATCAAGTTTGTCATGGGATCCCAGGCCATAAACGGTTAAAAAAAGGCGATATCATCAATATTGATATCACCGTGATCAAAGACGGTTATCACGGCGATACCAGCCAAATGTTTTTTGTCGGCGACGTGCAACCCAGGGCCAAACGCCTGGTCCAAGTGGCGCAAGAGGCGATGTATTTAGCGATTCGGGAAGTTCGCCCGGGCATCGACCTTGGCCTGATCGGTCATGTGATACAAAAATTTGCCGAAGCCAAAGGGTATTCCGTGGTACGTGAGTTTTGCGGCCATGGTATCGGAAAAAAATTTCATGAAGAACCTCAGGTGTTGCACTATGGTACTCCGGATACAGGCATTATTCTTGAGCCAGGCATGACATTCACTATTGAACCCATGATCAATGCAGGCAAACGCCATATCAAAATGCTTGCCGATGGTTGGACCGTTGTCACCAAGGATCGTAGTTTATCGGCTCAGTGGGAACACACGATTGCTGTCACTGAAAATGGATTCGAGGTGCTCACCCTGCGTTCAGACGAGGAATTCCCTCGGACTGCGACTGAATGATTAACGAAATCCCTCATACCCGGTCCCTGCTGCAAACCTTTCACCACGAACTTGAACGCCGGTTTCACGAAGGGGAAGCGGTTGACAGCTTACTCAAAGCCCGCTCTCAATTTATCGATCAGCTGCTGATCGGCTGCTGGCAGCACTTCCTCGCCGGGGTCAACAATCACTCTGCCCTTATCGCCGTGGGTGGTTACGGCCGGCAGGAATTACATCCCCATTCGGATATCGATTTATTGGTGCTCATCAACGAGCCTGTTTCAAGCCAACTGAAACAGGCTTTGAGCGAACTATTTACTTATTTGTGGGATATTGGCTTAAAACCGGGCCATAGCGTCCGCAGCGTCAGCGGGTGTATCGAAGAGGCAAATAAGGACCAGACGGTACTCACAAATCTCATGGATGCGCGCTTGCTCGGTGGCGATGATGCTTTATTTTGTGCGATGAAACAAGGCATCACGCCTGACCGGATTTGGCCATCCCTGGCGTTTTATCAAGCCAAATTAAAAGAGCAGGCCGACCGTTACGCCAAATATCACGATACCGCCTATAACCTGGAACCCAATATCAAGGAAGGACCAGGCGGCATGCGCGACATCCAAACCATTGCCTGGGTCATCAAGCGGCATTTCAATACCGACACGCTCCATGAGCTGGTGGGGCGGGGCTATTTGACCGAGTCCGAATACCAGGAATTCCGCCAAAGTCAGACCCATTTGTGGCGGATTCGATTTGCTTTGCATACGGTCACCGGCCGCTGTGAGGATAGACTATTATTCGACTTCCAAAGAACCCTGGCAGAGTGGTTCGGTTATGAAGGAGAAGGTAATGCCCCTGTCGAAGCCTTCATGCAAACCTTCTACCGGACTGCGCTGAGCGTGCAAAGGCTTAATGAAATCCTCCTCCAGCAACTGGGAGAAACGCTATCTCCGGATTTTGAGAAGCAGCCAGTACCATTGGATAAACACTTTCAAGCGGTCAATCAGTATATTGAAGTCCGCCACCCCAAGGTTTTTCAATCCTATCCGCTAGGATTGCTGGAAATTTATTTGCACTTGCAAAGAAATCCTGAGCTTAAAGGCATCCGCGCCCATACCATCCGCGCCATTCGCCAGCATCTTCCTCTTATCGACGAAGCTTTCCGAAAAGATCCCCGGGCCTGCGAGTTATTCCTGGAGATGCTTCGCCGTTCAGAAGGGGTCACCCATCAATTCCGGCGCATGAATCGCGACGGTATCCTGGCGGCCTATCTCCCGGAGTTTGCCCATATTGTCGGGCGCATGCAATACGATCTGTTTCACACCTACACCGTCGATGAACACACGCTATTTGTGGTAAGAAATTTACGCCGTATGGCCATCGCTGAATTTCACCACGAACTCCCCTTGTGCAGCGATATTTTCCCTCTCATTCCCAAACCGGAATTGCTCTATATCGCTGGCTTGTATCACGATATTGGCAAAGGCAGGGAAGGGGATCATTCAAAAGTCGGCGAGGTCTTGGCGCGGCATTTTTGTGAGCGGCATAACCTGCCCCCCCACGATACCCAACTGGTCTGTTGGCTGGTTAAAAACCACTTACTGATGTCCATAACGGCACAACGCAAAGACATCAGCGACCCTGAAGTCATCCAGGAATTTGCCCGGACCGTCGGCAATGAAAACCGGCTCAATCACTTATATCTTCTCACGGTTGCCGATATCCGCGGCACCAATCCCAGTCTGTGGAATTCATGGCGGGATTCTCTATTGCGCGAGCTTTACATGGCCACCCGGCGAGTTCTGCGGCTCGAGGAAGAAGCACCCCTCAGCAAAGAGGAAGAAGTCATTCAAATTCAACAAGCAGCCCGCTCGTTGCTTCATACCATGGGCTTGCCAGATTCTGCCATTGATCGTGTGTGGCAATATTTCAGCAATTCTTATTTTTTGCGTTGCCTGCCCGAAGAGTGCGCATGGCAAACTCTGGCCATCGCGGAGGCTACCGAAGACGATCTGCCGCTGATTCTTACGCTCCCACAAACCCGGCGGGGAAGCGCTGAAATCCTGGTATACATGAAAGACCGGCCATTGATTTTCTCACAAACCGTCGCCCTTTTAGACCAATTGGGATTGACCATCCTCGCCGCGCAGCTGGAAACCACCACCGATGGTTATGTAATCGACCGTTTTTCGGTGTTGGAAAGTGATGGCAGACCTATTTCGGAATTGAGCCGGGAGCAGCAAATTGGATACCGCTTGAAGCGATGCTTGAAGGAACCTCGAGAGCCGTGCTTCCGCATCGAGCGGCGACCCTCCCGGCAACTACAACACTTTTCCATACCTGTCGAGATTCGCTTTCCGCCTGATCCCAAAAACGCCCATACCATCCTGGAGCTTATTACCACCGACCGGCCGGGCTTACTCTCCAAAATAGGCGCTGTCTTCGATTATTTCGGATTACGGGTCCATGAGGCCAGAATTGCCACTTTGGGAAGCCGGGCCGAGGATGTATTTTATCTGGACAAAGATAAACGCCCATTGACATCGGAGGCACTCAAACAGGCGTTGCGGGACAAGCTTTTGGAAGCTATCGAATCGTGACCTTCACAACTTCGGCAGAAGCCGAATCAAACGAATCAGATCATCTTGCAAGGGATCGGTGTAACGCAATCCAATCACATAAAGATCTTGAGACGCCCGGCGAACAAACACCAGCCGACAATCCAAACAAAAATTGTCTTGAACCAGATTAAAGGCAACCGATGCTTCCACAGGCTGGCCTTGGCGCAGATGATTGCCATCAGGCGCGATCCTTTCACTGTCAATGGCATCACACTGAATTTGCAAGCCGGCGGATGACAAGTCTCGGATCCGGACCGGCACCTGAATTCCAGACGGCAGATTGATCGTGGCCGGGATCTCAACCTCGATACGTGGAAAACGTCTTCTCTCCATTGCTATGCCACTCTCCAGTCTTCCCAATAAGGAATGGGATGTAAACGTTCGGCGAGAAAATCGAGAAACGTTCTGACTTTAGCCGACAGATGGCGGCGGTGGGGATAGACAGCATAGATATCCATCGAGGGCAATGCGTAGTCTTCCAATACCGCTTGCAGGCGTTCTTTGCGAAGGTCCTGCCCGACAATGTATGTAGGCAAGACGACAAGCCCCAATCCATGGATGGATGCCAGCCGTAATGGGTCGGCCGTATTGGCTTGCATGGTGCCAGAAACCTTAACGACAATAGGCTCGCCATCGGGGCTATTGAATTTCCAGTGATCATGCGGCTCAAACCCCCAGTTGATCAGACAGTTATGATGCTTCAGGTCTTGAGGCGTTTTAGGAATACCATGTTTCTCAAAGTAGGAGGATGCACCACAAACAATCCTGGGCGAACTGGCCAGTTTCCGGGCAATCAGACTGGAATCGGGCAGCTCTCCCAGGCAAATGGCCAAATCCAGTCCTTCAGAAACGACATCAACCGTGCCGCCACGAACCATCAAATCCACCCGTACTTTGGGGTGTTGCGCCAAATAGGCGGCAATCGTTGGCGCAAGATGAAAAGTGCCAAAAAAAGGCGGCGTCGACATTCGCAACAAGCCTTGCGGCTCGGTATGCAGCTGCGTTACCGCCAACTCTGTTTCTTCAATATCTTCGAGAATCTGCAGGCAACGCTCCAAATAGGACGCTCCGGCTTCAGTCAAGCTGATGCGGCGGGTAGTGCGGTTTAACAAGCGAACGCCCAGAGTGTTTTCCAAGTGCATCACATGCTTGGTGGCCATGGCCCTGGAGATACCCAAATCCTTGGCGGCAGCAGCGAAACTGCCGGATTTGGCAACCGTGGCAAATACTTTCATGCTCGTCAACTTATCCATCGGCCACGCTCATTTTCTCTGAATATACCCGCAAGGCTAACTTTAAATCTTCCCATGCTTGGCGTTTGGCAACGGGATTCCGCAGCAGATACGCAGGATGATAAACCACGACGACCGGAATATCGTCATAGGAATGAATCTTCCCTCTAAGACGGGAAAGGGGCTGCGAAGTTTTAAGCAAATTCTGGGCGGCAATCCTGCCCACGGCAAGAATGATCTGTGGTTGCACCAAAGCAATCTGGCGCTTCAAATAAGGCTCGCAAGCGGCAACTTCTTCCGGTTTGGGGTCTCGATTAGCCGGTGGCCGGCACTTGAGAATATTGGCAATATAGACATCTTCCCTTGAGAGCCGCAGCGCCCGCAACATTTCATTCAACAATTGCCCCGCCCTTCCAACAAAAGGCTCGCCTTGTAAATCCTCTTGCTCTCCCGGCGCTTCCCCAATCAACATCCAGTCGGCATTTTTGTTGCCCACGCCAAAAACGGTCTGGGTACGGCTCTTATGTAGCGGACACTTGACACAAGCCGCGACTTCTTGCTCCAACCGCATCCATTCATCTGCCTCAGAGCTTACGGTTTCCATCCCGGCTTCCGGTGAAGATAGCTGACGCTGAATCCAGACGGGGATACCCATTGCCTGTAAATAAGCAATCTGTCTTGCATTCATACATTTCCGGCCTGGGGATGTTGGCGCCTGTTAGAACTCAGTAATTTATTGACGGCATTGACGTAGGCTTTGGCCGAAGCAATGACGATATCGGTATCAGCCCCTTGTCCCTGGACGATACGTCCCGCTTTCTCCAATCGTACCGTTACTTCCCCCTGAGCATCCGTGCCCGAGGTAATATTGTTGACCGAATAGAGTAATAAATCAGCGCCGGTTTGCACCAACGACTCAATCGCTTTTAAAGTCGCATCAACCACGCCGCTGCCTTCTGAATGACCGCGTTTTTCCTCACTGTCAACCTTGATTACCACTTCCGATCTGGGAATCTCACCGGTATCGGCGCAGACATGCAAGGAAATCAACTTCACCCATTCCGATTCAGCCTCGAAGATTTGCTCGCTGATCAGCGCTTGCAAGTCTTCGTCAAAAATCTCGTGCTTTTTGTCCGCCAATTGCTTGAAGCGAGCAAAGGCATCGTTAAGTGCCTCTTCGGAGTCGAATTCAATGCCCAATTCTTTCATCCGGGTTCGAAAAGCATTGCGCCCCGAGTGTTTGCCCAACACCATGCGGTTGGCGCTCCAGCCCACGTCTTCGGCCCGCATGATTTCATAAGTTTCGCGGCTTTTGAGGACACCGTCTTGATGGATCCCCGATTCGTGGGCAAACGCATTTGCGCCGACAATAGCCTTATTCGGTTGTACTGGGAATCCGGTAATACTGGCCACCAATTTCGAGCAAGGGACAATTTCCCGGGTTTCTATAGAGGTATCGCAAGGAAATGCATCCTGGCGGGTCTTGATGGCCATGACCACCTCCTCAAGAGCCGCGTTACCGGCGCGCTCTCCCAATCCATTGATAGTGCACTCAATTTGACGGGCGCCATTTAAAACCGCTGATAATGAATTGGCCACCGCCAACCCTAAATCGTTGTGGCAATGGACAGAGAATATTGCTTTATCCGAATTGGGAATCCTAGAACGCAAACGCGCAATCATGCCGCCAAACTCATGGGGCAGGCTGTAGCCCACCGTATCTGGAATATTGACTGTGGTGGCGCCAGCATCAATCACAGCTTCCAGAATACGGCAAAGAAAATCCTCTTCGGAGCGGCCAGCGTCTTCTGGAGAAAATTCCACATCATCAGTAAAACGCCGCGCCAATTTGACCGCTGCAACCGCATGTTCCACAACTTGATCCGGGCTCATGCGCAATTTGCGCTCCATGTGAATGGGCGAAGTCGCAATGAAGGTATGAATACGGGCTCGTTGCGCGGGCTTTAATGCTTCACCAGCCCTTTCAATATCTTTATTCAAGGCCCGGGCCAGACCGCAAATGGCACTCCCTTTCACTGCTTGGGCCACCGCTTGCACCGCCTCGAAATCCCCTTGGCTGGCGGCCGGAAAGCCCGCTTCAATCACATCGACTTTGAGCCGCTCCAGCGCCCTGGCAATCCGGACTTTCTCGTCTTTATTCATGGAGGCGCCAGGACTTTGTTCGCCATCGCGCAAGGTGGTGTCAAAAATAATCAACTTTTCTTTCATGGATGGATTTCCTTTGGTATTGCGTCTTGATATTGGAAAATTATGATGGATTGAATCAATCAGTTAATGCCCCAGGCGGGGCAGCAGACGCGTAACCAAAAAAATAACGCAAGCGCGAGGAAACGACTGCAAGGCAGCTATTAAAAAGACCGGGCAGGGGAACCATCTCATGCGCTTTGTTCTATAATACTTTGATTTATTTAAATATACTCTTTATCCAGGAATTTTCCAAGTGACCTTTTAACCTCGGCGCTTTGCCAGCCGGCGCTTGCGCAACAACAATAGCGTCATAAAAGGGCCCGACAGCGCGTAGCTGGCAAAAATCAAAAACAACATCAATGGGGGATTAGTAAATACCACGGCAAACCCCAACATAAGCGCAATGGCGACGACAAACGGAATGCGCCCGCGAACATCTATTTCCTTGAAACTATAATAGCGAATGTTACTTACCATCAGTAAAGCGGCAGCCGTGGTCACCACTACTGCGATGTAGCGCAATGCTTCACCGGCCAAACCGTAAGTTTCCCCTATCCAGATCAGTCCGGCGACGATGGCCGCCGCCGAGGGGCTGGGAAGCCCCTGAAAATACCGTTTGTCTTGTGCAGCCAGCTGCGTATTGAAGCGCGCCAACCGCAAAGCGGTAGCTGCGGCATAGACAAAAGCAGCAAACCAACCCAGCTTGGCCAGAGATGAGAGCGACCATAAATACATCACCAAGGCTGGAGAAATGCCGAAGGAAATCATGTCGGACAGGCTGTCATATTCCGCGCCGAAATCGCTTTCGGTGTGCGTGAGCCTGGCGACCCGGCCATCCAGACCATCCATGACCATGGCCGCATAAATGGAAAAAGCGGCATAATCGAACCGGCCATTCATTGCCGCGGTGATGGCATAAAATCCGCAAAAGAGGCAGCCTGTGGTAAAAAGATTGGGAAGCAAATAAATGCCACGGCGCCGTTTTACTGGAGGTGTTTTAACAGAATTCACAGGGCTTTTTCTACTCACCTAATTTATTGATAATTGCCAACTACCCCAGTCTCATGAGGGGGGGGATTGACCATATTGCAAAACTCTTTCGTTGGCGGACTTGGGATGGTATTTTGACTCAAAACATCCAAGCAAAACCAAGATTACAAATAAAAACTGCCGCTGAAAAATTAGGCGGCAGTTGAGAGAAAGCTAGATTCTTACAAGAGAAACTGGAAGATGAATACGCTTTCAATTCTTCTCCATATCCACTAACTTATTGGATTTTATCCACGGCATCATATCCCGGAGCTTGGCTCCAACACTCTCAATTGGATGTTCACGGCCCAAGCGGCGCTTTGCTTTTAAAGTGGGAGAGCCTGCTTGATTTTCCAGGATAAACTCCCGGGCGAATTCGCCGTTTTGAATTTCCTTTAGAATTCTGCGCATTTCTTCCTTGGTTTCTTCATTGATCACTCTGGGACCACGGGTCAGATCGCCATATTCTGCGGTATTGGAGATGGAGTAGCGCATATTGGCGATACCGCCTTCATACATGAGATCGACAATCAATTTGAGTTCATGTAAACATTCGAAATAGGCCATCTCCGGAGCGTAACCCGCCTCGGTCAAGACCTCAAATCCTGCTTGCACCAGAGCAGTGGCACCACCGCAAAGCACCGCCTGTTCGCCAAAGAGATCGGTTTCCGTTTCTTCCCGGAAATTCGTTTCGATAATGCCCGCCCGGCCGCCGCCATTGGCAGAAGCGTAGGATAAGGCAAGCTCCTTGGCTTGTCCCGAGGCATTCTGATAAACCGCGATTAAAGTCGGTACGCCGCCGCCTTGAGTGTAGGTAGAGCGTACCAAGTGCCCAGGCCCCTTAGGCGCAATCATGATAACATCGAGGTCGCTGCGGGGTTCGATTTGCTGAAAATGAATATTGAAACCGTGAGCGAAGGCCAAGGCCGCACCTTGTTTGATATTGGGTTCGATTTCTTCGCGATACAGCTTCGGTTGGTGTTCATCAGGCGCCAGAACCATGACCACATCAGCACCACTGACCGCATCGGCAACCGGCATTACTTGCAAACCCGCCTTCTCAGCTTTATCCCAAGAGCCAGAACCGGGCCGCAAGCCAACAGTTACATCCACACCGGAATCTTTTAGGTTATTGGCATGGGCATGGCCTTGGGAACCGTAACCGATGATGGTCACTTTCTTGCTTCGAATAATGGAAAGATCAGCGTCTTTGTCGTAATAAACCTGCATGAATTCCCTCTTTTTTTAGGTTAGGGATGGCACACCAGCCACCCAATGAGTTTATAAGTGTAATGATTTTTCGCCGCGCAACATACCGGTTGGGCCTGAACGCGCCAGCTCCAAAATCAAGCTATTATCCAGGTTATCGATAAAAGCATCCAGCTTGGCGCTGTTACCGGTCACCTCAATGACATAAGTGGATCCTGTCACATCCAATATCCTGCCTCGGAAAATATCCGCCAAACGCTTGATTTCTTCCCTTGCCGGCCCTTTGGCGCGCACCTTGAGCAACATCAACTCACGCTCAATATGGTTGGCCTCGGAAATATCGATGAGTTTGACCACATCTATCAGTTTATTGAGCTGTTTGGTGATTTGCTCTATGATCCGGTCATCGCCCCGGGTCACAATCGTCATCCGCGATAAGGTCGGATCCTCGGTAGGCGCGACAGTCAAGGCTTCAATGTTGTAGCCGCGGGCGGAAAACAAGCCCGACACCCGCGACAATGCTCCGGCCTCATTCTCTAGTAACAAAGAAATAATATGTCGCATCAGGCCAACTCCCTGTCGGAGGACAGCCAGGGCGGAAGGCGCATTTCGTGTTGGGCCTTGCCCGCCTCGACCATGGGATAAACATTCTCGGTGCGATCTGTGATGAAATCCATGAACACTAGCCGGTCTTTCAGCTTGAACGCCTCCTCCAAGGCAGGCTTCACGTCCTCGGGCTTTTCTATCCGCATCCCCACATGGCCGTAGGCTTCGGCCAACTTGACGAAATCTGGAAGAGTATCCATGTAGGAATGGGAATAACGGCTTTCATAGGTGAATTCCTGCCACTGGCGCACCATCCCCATATAACGATTGTTGAGATTGACTATTTTAATCGGGGCTTTATATTGCAAGGCCGTCGATAACTCTTGAATGCACATCTGAATGCTTGCTTCGCCGGTGACACACACAACCGGTTGGTCGGGAAACGCCAGTTTGACGCCAATCGCTGCCGGCATTCCAAACCCCATGGTTCCAAGCCCGCCGGAGTTGATCCAATGGCGGGGCTGGTCAAATTTGAAGTACTGCGCCACCCACATCTGATGCTGCCCCACGTCAGAAGTCACATAGGCATCGGGGACCTGTTGCCACAATTGCTCTATGACATATTGGGGTTTGATCAATGGACTATCCTGGGGATATTTCAAGCAGCCTAACGCTCGCCAACTCTCAATTTTCCTCCACCAACTTGCCAAGGCATCAGGATCGGGCTGTTTTCCAGACGCCTTGAGGATAGTAATTAAATCGGCAAGGACTGGTTTGACCTGGCCGACAATCGGGATGTCCACAGGAACAGTCTTGGCGATGGAAGCGGGATCCACGTCAATATGAATAATCTTTGCATAAGGACAAAACTCACTGAGCTTGCCTGTGACACGATCGTCAAAACGGGCACCGATAGCAATCAGGACATCGCATTCGTGCATCGCCATGTTGGCTTCATAAGTGCCGTGCATCCCCAGCATACCAAGGAATTGGCGGTCCGTGCCAGGATAGGCTCCCAACCCCATTAGCGTGTTTGTAATAGGAAATCCCAGGTAGCGGGTCAGTTCTGTCAATTCAGTGGCGGCCTCACCCAATACAACGCCACCCCCGGAATAGATCATCGGCCTCTTGGCTTCGAGAATCAGGTCGGCGGCTTTTTTGATCTGGCGGTGATTACCCTCAATCTTCGGTTTGTAGGACCGCAAAGAAACCTTGTCCGGGTAATGGTAGGGCACTTTGATTGCCGGATCGGTAATGTCTTTGGGAATATCCACCAATACCGGTCCCGGACGCCCGGTGGTGGCAATATAAAAAGCTTTTTTGATGGTTTCGGCCAATTTGCGGCGGTCCTTGACCAAAAAATTATGCTTGACACAAGGACGAGTGATGCCGACGGTATCACACTCCTGAAAGGCATCACTGCCAATCACCGGACTGGGTACCTGGCCTGTCAATACCACCAGCGGAATGGAGTCCATATAGGCTGTGGCAATACCCGTGACCAGGTTGGTGGCGCCGGGACCGGAAGTGGCCAAAACAACGCCGGGCCTTCCCGTGGCACGCGCATAACCGTCAGCCATATGGGTTGCCCCTTGTTCATGGCGGACGAGGACGTGCTTGACATCTTCCTGGCCAAACAAGGCATCATAAATGTGCAAAACCGCCCCGCCAGGATAGCCGAAGATAAATTCAACCCCTTCGTCCTTCAGGCATTGGACTACAATTTCCGCGCCGCTCAACTCCACTTGGACTCACCAAAACTATTGCATGGTTTAAAACAGGTAAGAAAGCCAGGCAACCTCTGACATGTTCCGAAATTCCCTAGTTGCATCATTGGATTTTCTTACACTCGCCGAATGAAAAATAGTCAGTTAAGTTATCCTAGAATTCTGTTTTACGTCAAGCGCTTCTGAAAAAAGCTTCGCCAATGGCACATCAAAATATTGCTGAATAGCTTTATCCACCGGCGCTAAATGGCTCTGCAATTCTGTATCACTGCTGGCAGAATCCGGGAGCACATAGGCATGGCTGGCGTAAAGCGCCAATAAAGTAGCAATATGCGGGTCTCTTAATAAAAGCCAACGCCCTTCCTGATCCTCTACCACCCAATGATTCTGTTGCAGAATCTCGAGCGTTTTCACAATGGCTGCCTCCGAAATTTTCGGGAATTGCTCTGCTATCTCATCCGTTGTCAAAAGCCGGCTTTGACATTGCCCCAACCAGACACCCCTCAGCACCCGGTAGGCTAGTAACAAATCATGGACAGCGTCGGCTGCCGACTCATCTGCAACTCCATAACGGAAAGTATGAAGGCAATAGGTGAACTGAGCGCCCATAAGCGTGACTATCCAGGAGACATACAGCCATACCAGGAAAATTGGCACTGCGGCCAAGGCGCCATAAATAGCCTCATAAGTGGGAAAGTGGGTGATGTAAAAGGCAAAGCTCGCTTTGGCCACTTCGAATAAAACGGCGCTAACGACACCACCAATGACAGCATAACTCACCCGCACTTTGGCATTGGGGACAATTTGAAAAAGCAAGGAGAAAGCAAATGCCTCCAGCACAAAAGGTAACAATTTAAGCCAAATCGATTTTTCTGCTAGAGGCCGTGCTGCCTCCGTAAACCAGGGGGTGGCGATAAATTGGGAAGTAATGGCGATACCAGCGCCTATAAGTAGCGGCCCCAACGTCAATACGGACCAATACATCAAGAAGCGGCGAATAAAGGCTTTGTAAGGGCGCGCGCCCCAGATCACATTCAGGGATTTCTCAATAGTAGCCATTAGCAACAAAGCCGTTGCAATCAAAGAGATAATCCCAGGGCCCGTGAGTTTTTTTGCCTTTTCCGCAAAGGTGTAGAAATAGCTTTGTATGGTTTCGCGGGCTGCCGGCACCAAATTCTCGAACAGGAAATCCTGTAATTTGGCGCTAATTTCTTGATAGGCCGGGAAAGCAGCGAAAACCGCCAGCGAAACCGCCATTAACGGCACCAATGCTAACAGGGTTGTGTAAGAAAGCGCCGCGGCACTATGGGTACAATGGCTTTCACCAAAGCGGCGCCAATAGTAATGCCAAAAGTCCGAGCCTTGCTTGATAAGCCGAAGAGTGTGCGAGAGTATCAGGGTTTTCGTCATCAAGCCCGACCGCATTACGGATTGAAATTGTTCCCGAATTCTGCTGCCGGCCTTCGTTAAAGCCGGCTTCGGTAGTAGTCCAGCATCAGTGCTTGTGGTATGATTCTGGCTTTCTCAATGGATCCTTACAGAAGTACCAAGACTTATGGCTAAAGAAGACGTCATCGAAATGGAAGGAACCGTCATAGAGACGCTTCCTAACACCATGTTCAGGGTCAAACTGGATAATGACCACGTGATTACCGCGCATATCTCCGGCAAGATGCGCAAACACTACATCCGCATCCTTACCGGAGACCGGGTCAAAGTGGAAATGACCCCTTATGATTTAAGCAAAGGCCGGATTACCTTTCGCCTCAAATAAATCCTGCGCAACCTTTACGCCGGGGTCACGGGTTTTTTATCTTCAATCGAGAAGCGCAACTCTCCATTCTGGATATAAAACTTTACGTGCCCGCCTTCCGCCAGCCGACCAAAAAGCAGATCTTCCGCCAAGGGCTTTTTAACATGCTCTTGAATTACCCTCGCCATGGGTCTGGCACCCATTTGCGGGTCATAGCCCCTTTCCGCCAGCCATTCCCGCGCTTGAGGCGTCAATTGTAGCGTCACACCGCGGTCAGCCAATTGTGATTCCAGCTCGAAAATAAATTTGTCCACTACCTGCCCGATAATATCCCTTGAAAGAGGATTGAACTGCACCACGGCATCGAGCCGATTCCGGAACTCGGGGGTAAAGGTTTTTTCGATCACCTTCATACTATCTGTGGTGTGATCTTGGGTAGTGAAGCCAATGGAAGCGCGGCTCGACTCGGAAGCTCCGGCATTGGTAGTCATCACCAAAATAATGTTGCGGAAGTCTGCCTTGCGGCCATTGTTATCGGTAAGCGTACCATGGTCCATCACTTGGAGTAGCAAATTGAAGACATCCGGATGGGCTTTTTCGATTTCATCCAAAAGCAAGACTGCATGGGGGTGTTTATTGACCTCTTCCGTCAGCAACCCTCCTTGGTCGTAACCAACATAACCTGGAGGTGCCCCAATTAAGCGGGAAACGGTATGCCTTTCCATGTATTCAGACATATCAAAACGAATCAGCTCTACTCCCAACAATTTGGCCAATTGGCGGGTGACTTCGGTCTTCCCTACACCGGTTGGCCCCGCCAATAAAAACGCGCCTATTGGCTTTTGCTCGGTGGATAAGCCGGCCCGGGCCAGTTTTATGGCCGCGGACAAGGTTGCGATTGCCTTATCCTGACCGTATACCAGCATTTTCAGGTTTTTCTCCAGGTCTTTCAGCTTGTCTTTATCGCTGGCGGAAACGGTCCTTGGCGGGATTCGCGCGATTTTCGCGACAATATGTTCAATCTCTTCAATATCGATGAATTCGCTACGATCTTCTTCCTGCATCAAACGTTGACGCGCACCAGCTTCGTCAATGACATCGATAGCTTTATCTGGTAGATGGCGATCTGTGATGTACCGGGCGGATAACTCGGCGGCTGTTTTCAGCGCCGCCTCGGTATATTTGACCGCGTGATGTTCCTCAAAGCGGGTCTTGAGCCCCTTGAGGATCTCAAAGGTCTCCTCGACGCTGGGTTCATGCACATCGATTTTCTGGAAACGCCGAGCCAAGGCACGATCTTTCTCGAAAATTCCCCGGTATTCTTGATAGGTGGTTGAACCTATGCAGCGCAATTCCCCCGAAGCCAAAACCGGCTTGATCAAGTTCGAAGCATCCATTACTCCGCCCGACGCCGACCCCGCGCCGATAATTGTATGAATCTCATCAATGAAAAGAATGGCCTCGGGTTGTTTTTTAAGCTGTGCCAGCAGCGCCTTGAGCCGCTTCTCGAAATCCCCGCGGTATTTCGTGCCGGCCACCAACGCCCCGAGATCCAAGGCATAGATCACGGCCTCGGTCAGCACTTCGGGCACTTCTTCTTCGACAATCTTTTTGGCCAACCCTTCGGCAATCGCGGTTTTGCCAACACCTGCCTCACCGACCAGCAACGGATTGTTTTTACGTCGCCGGCATAACACTTGGATAGTACGCTCTATTTCCAATTCACGGCCAATCAGCGGGTCAATTCGCCCGACTCTGGCGGCTTCATTCAAATTGGTGGCATACATTTCCAGTGGATTACTGGAAGCATTGCTGCCAGGGCTGTCTTCCGCGGCTTCACTCATATCCTGGGAATGGGTGTCGTTTTCCGATTCATCTTTGACTTTTGAGATGCCGTGGGAGATGAAGTTCACAACATCCAGGCGAGTGATATCTTGCTTGTGCAATAAATAAACGGCATGGGAATCCTGCTCGCTGAAAATGGCGACCAGAATATTGGCACCCGTAACTTCTTTTTTCCCTGATGATTGCACATGAAACACGGCCCGCTGCAATACACGCTGAAAACCCAATGTGGGCTGAGTCTCCCGGTTTATTCCTGGTGGAATCAGGGGGGTTGTTTCATCAAGGAATTGATAGAGTTCTCGCCGCAGCTGCTCTACATTGCCACCACAGGCCTTGAGGACTTCCACGGCCGAAGTATTATCCAACATCGCCAGCAGGAGATGTTCCACGGTAATGTATTCATGACGTTTGTCGTGGGCGTGTTTAAACGCCGAATTTAGTGATTGCTCCAACTCTTTGCTTAGCATGTCGCCTGTTACCTATACTTCTTCCATGGTGCACAGCAGCGGATGCTGATGGCGCCTGGAATATTCATTTACCTGCTCAACCTTGGTTTCCGCCACATCCCTGGAGAACACGCCGCACACCCCTACGCCGCGCGTATGGACATGCAGCATCACTTGCGTCGCCTTTTCTTCACTCATGGCAAAAAACTGCATCAGCACCTCGACAACAAAATCCATGGGTGTAAAGTCGTCATTCAATAAGATTACTCTAAAAAGCGGCGGTTGCTTGAGTTTGGGCTTGACTTCCTGAACTGCAGTGCCGCCGTCATCCACCTTGTCGTCATTATATTGCGCCATGGCACGATGCGCTATGACTTGTTTCAGAAAATGCTTTTTGTCCACCACTGGTACTGTTTTCCGTTAAGACCTTTGATTTGCCTACTGGTTCAGTCTTTACGGCGCATATACGCCGTAAGGGATTCTGTTTTAATTCTATTACGCATTTTATCGTGAATGGGAAGAATCCACATTTCATACATGGAGATGATCCACATAAAAACAAAGGCCATGGCCATACCAGCCCCCCCGGCAATGACGAGCCAGGCAAAATGGGGACTGAGTTTGGTCAGCCACCAAGAGGCTATATCGAGAATTTGAAAAAGAAACGGCATGACCACGGCTACGGCTTTCAAGGGTTCGGGCACGCCGGCGGCAAAGCAAAAAATCATCCCCACAAACATAAAAATAAAGGCAATACCGAATAAATGAATGTGGCTGACTCGCACCAGGGACTGCAACGTTATGCCTGTATCGGTTGCCGCGCGCTTGTGCAACTCTTCAAATTTGGTGAAGTCAGGTATGGCCGCTCCGGCATGATGGCAAGCAACGCACCGTTTCTCGATAATTGGCTTGATTTTTTTCTCATATGCCTCACGCTTGGCGCCATCGCGCACCCATTGAATTATCTTGAAACGGTCCTCTGCAGGAGCGTATGGCTTCATGGGACCGTTGAGCATGGTCTCTATTTTGGATCCGGAACGGTTACCATAATAACTATATACGATATCTGAGATAGAAAGTCCGAACTTGCTGTCTGCAAGGCCGTGGGTAAATAAAATTTGCAATAAAGCAATAAAATATCCAATCGCAATAATGATCAAATAGGAGGAAAATAACACCTTTACCGAAAACGGTAAGCTTTTGAGTTGATAGGTCATCACGGCTCCTGCAGGTGGGTCTTTAACAAGGCAATGCCATTATTTTCTTAACCGCGTGTTTTGGCAAGGTTGATTTGCAGTTGAAGTAGAATAGTTGTTTTGAAACAGCATCAAAAGTCTATGATGAGTTGGAAGCCTAATGTTACTGTTGCCGCGATTATCGAGCAGGGTGCCCGTTATTTGATGGTTGAAGAAATAATCGACAACACCCCTGTCTTCAATCAGCCTGCCGGTCACTTGGAACCTGGCGAGTCACTACTCCAGGCAGTTTCCAGAGAAGTGCTCGAGGAAACCGGACGCAGCTTTGAACCACAATGGTTAATTGCCGTACAGCTGTGGCAACCCAGCCACCGAAAAACGACTTTTCTTCGTTTCGCCTTTACCGGGCGGGTCTCCGAAAGAGATCCAGGCAGAACATTGGATAAAGAAATCGTCACAACCCACTGGCTGACACGCCAGGCACTGGAAACAAAGCGGCAACATTTGCGCAGTCCGCTCGTCCTGGAATCCATTGCCTGCTATGAAAGTGGCAGGCGTTATCCATTAACACTTTTACAATCTTTTTTACCCTGATGAGCAAGATCATTGTCGGCATGTCAGGTGGCGTCGATTCCTCCGTCACTGCCTGGAAATTACTGGAAGAAGGTCATGAAGTCAGCGGCCTGTTCATGAAGAACTGGGACGAAGACGATGGCACCGAATATTGCACTGCCCTACAGGATCTGGCAGATGCCGAGCAAGTATGCAAACGACTGGGAATTGAGCTGATCACCGTCAACTTCGCAGCCGAATATTGGGACGAAGTGTTTTCCCATTTCCTGGCCGAATACCGCGCGGGCAGAACGCCCAACCCGGATATCTTGTGCAACAAGCATATCAAGTTTAAGGCTTTCCTCGATTACGCCATGGACCTGGGCGCTGAATATATCGCCACGGGCCACTACGCCCGGGTCCGGCGCCGCTTTGGCCGGT
>Ga0256841_1001218_pt1 | contig 23085 bp, 19 predicted proteins | sample 356308metaG_FD_185971 | JGI IMG/M metagenome (GOLD analysis project Ga0256841, IMG submission 185971) | Hydrothermal vent microbial communities from Mid Atlantic Ridge, Atlantic Ocean - 356-308 | ecosystem: Environmental > Aquatic > Marine > Hydrothermal vents | place: Atlantic Ocean: Mid...
ACGCTGGGGCATATCCCCGGCGCGGTTGGGGTGCAACGCATCAAGGATCTCGGCGACAACATGGCCAATCCACTTATGCGCTTCCCTAGCCGGGAGGCGTTTCAGAAGATCCTGCGCGCTTGGGGGGTCAACAACGACTCGACAGTGGTGATCTACGACGACTCGTCCAGCGTGTTGGCTTCCCGCGTGTTCTTCCTGCTGAAGCTCTATGGTTTCGACATGAACCGCGTCAAGGTGCTCGATGGTGGTAGCATCGAATGGACCGCGTTCGAGGAGATGAGCAAACAGCCCGCGCATCCCAAGCTTGGCAATGTCACCCTGAAGCCAGCGGATAAGCGGATGTATATCGAATGGACGGCGGTCTACGAGGATGTCGTATCGCGTCGTGATCCCCGAATCGTCCTCCTGGATGCCCGCCCAAAAGATATGTATACCGGCAAGGTTATCGAACACGCCAGCAGGGGCGGACATATCCCCGGTGCGATCAACATCCCCAGCCTGGACGGCACCGATGGCCAGAAATGGATATCGGAATCCGCCCTGGCGGCGATGTATGCCAGCATCCCGAAGGAAAAAACACTCTATGTCTATTGCGATGATGGCTTTCGCATGAGCCTGGCCTATCTGCAACTCACCAGCCTGGGCTATCGGGATGTTCGCCTCTACAATGGTGGTTGGTCTCATTGGGGTAATCGCCCACCGTTACCCGCCGTGCAAGGCGATAAGCCATATAGCGGCGATTTCGACCTGTGACAAAACTCAGGTGGAGTCGTTTGATTCGTCCGTAAAGCACCGGAAGAATCGAAATGAATGAGAGGTCACTACTCGGCTGGTGGCGGAAATAGCTCTGCGGGCGCTTCGGTTACCGCTGAAATGCGTCAGATCAATGAGCCAGCAATGAAAGTCAATGTTTTTGTTCGCATAGATACCTCTTGCGTTGTTAAAATCCGATTGGAATAAGTATTGTACTCGATAATGCCATAGGTATCTGCCTGTGGGATTGACCTCAGCATCATCCCGGATGAACCAAGGGTAATCTTTCAAGGTCCCGGGTATTTCAATCCCCATTATAAAAGTTATCGATTATGCAGCATCGAGCACAAGGCCCAACGATATTTCTGGGTACGGAAATTTGGTGCGCATCGATGTGAGTTTAGTGGCAGCAGTGCTTGTGTGCCCCGAGCCTAACAGGCCGGTGAGAAATCCGGGTTAGCCGCGTTGATCATTGGAGCAATAAAGAGTTATAACCAAATTTTGTGTTTGAGCAGTTGAGAGAAAGCAGCGTATCGGGTTGATTGTTATTGAGAGACAATAGGCCTGTTGACACGAAAGCAATGGGCTGAGACGTTTTTTCTGTCCAGCGGCGTTATCATTCGCTCATGTCGCCTCACGACACATTGCTCAGCCGTTGTACCGTAGGGTGCGTTTTACCACGGCGAGCTGCCGCCGGCTGACTTCCAGTCGCTCGTCGACACCTTCTAGTGATACCGCGCACTGACCCGAGGCCAGCTTGGCGACGCCGCGTAGATAGTCCACGTTGATCAGGGCGTTCCGGTGGATGCGCAGTGTGCGCTCGGGATAGCGGTTCTCCAATTCCTTCAGGGTGTCTTCCAGTACCAGTTCTCCCTCGCGATGGTAGGCGATGACGTATTTGCTTTCTGCCTTGAAGTAGATGACATCGGCGAGGCGCACGCGTTTCACGCCGCCCATCCAGGAGGCGCTTATCCAGGGTTCTTCGTGCCGATCTCCAAGATTGTTGAGTTGCGCCCGGGTCAGCGCGGTGGCGTTTGCCAGAGCGGTGGCGAGGCGTTCCTCGCGGATCGGCTTTAACAGATAGGCGATGGCATTGGCGTCGAAGGCTTGCAGGGCGTGTTCGTCATAGGCGGTACAGAAGATCACCGCCGGGCGCGGATTTTCCTGGGTGAGTCGCCGGGCGGTCTCGATGCCGTCCATGCCGGGCATGCGGATGTCGAGCAACACCACATCTGCGCCGCTTTTATGATAGTGCCGTAGCAGGCTGTCGCCGTCGGCGGCCTCGCCGGCGATATCGATCTCCGGGTCGATCCGTTGCAGCAGGCGACGCAGTTGCGCACGCGCTGGCTGTTCGTCATCGGCGATGAGTATCTTCATCATGACCTCCAGGGGTGCGGAAACACCACGCGTAGTTGATAGCCGCCATCCACTTCGGTGGCGCGCAGCACGGCTTCGTCCCCGAACAGCCCGGCAAGACGCTGGCGCACGTTGTCCAGCGCTACCTGGTTGCCTTCGCGTGTCGAGCCGTCGGCCGGTAGCGGGTTGTGAATGGCAATGTTGATGCGGCGGCGACGATAGCGCACCACGATGCGCACCGTGCCGCCTTCCGGCGCCGGTTCTATGCCGTGATAGATGGCGTTTTCCAGCAGCGGTTGCAACAGCAGCTTGGGCATTTGTACATTGTTCGGCAGATGATCGATATCCCATTCCACGCGCAAGCGCTTGCCAAGGCGCTGTTGTTCGATGCGTAGATAGCCGCGCGCTAGATCCAGTTCCCTGTGCAATGTCGAGACGGTCGCCGAATCGGCCAGGCTGGCGCGGAACAGGTCGGCCAGGTCGAGCACGGTCTGTTCCGCTCTGTCGGCATCGGTTTGAGTCAAGGCGGCGATGGTGTTCATGCTGTTGAACAGGAAGTGCGGGCGGATGCGTGATTGTAGCGCTTGCATGCGTGCGCGGTTTTCCGCCTGGATCTGATTGCGCCATTGCCCCTGTACGTACAGATAGCGTAGCAGCAAGGCGCTGACGATCAGGGCGATGCCGACGGTAGACGACAGCAGGTGCCAATGCGCGTCCAGATCGTGCGGGCGGCGATCTCGCCACAACAGCCGCCAAGTGCCTTCGGCGATCAGTGCTGCAACGCCGCCGAGCAAAAGCCAGGCGGCCATTGCCGCCATGGCATTGGGGAGCTTGTGCAACGGCTTTCTCAGCAGACACAGCAGCATCGCGCCGGATACTGCGATCCATTGCACCAGCATCGAGCGCAACGCCAGGGCCTGGAGGAAACCGCTAGACGCGCTGGCGGCGGCCAATGTCAGCATCACGGCCAGCAACTCGGCGGACAATACGATGCCCAATAACAGTCTCACTGAACAGAAATCGGGCAAAAAGCTTTTCTTTTCCTCGGACATGGTTCGCTATAATCAGCCTTCCCTACCACCAATACAATTCAAAGAGTACCTGCGATGAGCGACAAGAAACTTTGGTCCGGCCGCTTCAACGAGCCAACCGACGCATTCGTCGAGGCATTTACCGCGTCGGTTGATTTCGACAGGCGCATGTACCGTCAGGACATCGCCGGCTCCATCGCTCACGCAACCATGCTCGCGCGACAGGCTATCCTCGACGAGGACGAGCGCGACGCCATCATCGACGGCTTGCAACAGATTCGCGACGACATCGAGCAAGACCGCTTCGAATGGTCGGTCGAACTGGAAGACGTACACATGAACATCGAGGCGGCGCTCACCCAGCGTATCGGCGATGCTGGCAAGAAGTTGCACACTGGCCGTTCGCGTAATGATCAGGTCGCGACCGACATCCGGCTCTATCTGCGCGATGCGCTTCAAGAGATACTCGACGAACTGCGTCGCCTGCAATACGCCCTGCTGGATCTGGCTGAGGCCGAGGCCGAAACCATCCTGCCCGGCTTCACCCATTTACAAACCGCCCAACCGATCACCTTCGGTCATCACCTGATGGCTTGGTTCGAGATGCTGGACCGCGACGCCGAACGCCTGTCGGACTGCCGCAGCCGCATGAACCGCATGCCCCTGGGCGCCGCCGCCCTGGCCGGCACCACCTTTCCGATCGACCGCGAATACACCGCCGAGCTGCTCGGCTTCGATGCACCCTGCGCGAACTCGTTGGACGCGGTGTCCGACCGGGATTTCGCCATCGAATTCAGCAGTGCCGCCGCATTGCTGATGATGCACTTGTCGCGCTTCTCCGAGGAGATCGTCGTCTGGTCATCGGCGCAGTTCGGCTTTATTACCCTGTCCGACAGCTTCTGCACCGGGTCGTCAATCATGCCACAGAAGAAGAATCCCGACGTACCCGAACTGATCCGTGGCAAGACCGGCCGCGTCTATGGCCATCTGTTCAGCCTGCTGACCCTGATGAAGGCCCAGCCGCTCGCCTATAACAAGGACAACCAAGAAGATAAAGAGCCGCTGTTCGATACCATCGACAACCTGAAAGGCTCGCTGAAGGTGTTCGCCGACATGATCCCGGCGATCACGCCGCAACGCGAGGCGATGCGCGACGCCGCGATGAAGGGCTTCGCCACTGCCACCGATCTGGCCGACTACCTAGTGCGCAAGGGCCTGCCGTTTCGCGATGCCCATGAGGTCGTCGGCAAGGCGGTTGCCCTTGGCGTCGAGCAGAAGCGCGACCTGTCCGAGATGAGCCTGGACGAGCTGCGCGGCTTCTCGCCATTGATCGGCGCCGATGTGTTCGACATCCTGACCCTGGAAGGCTCGGTTGCCGCGCGCGATCACATCGGCGGCACCGCGCCGCACCAGGTCCGCTTGGCGATAGGCCGTGCGCGGCAGCGCCTACCCTGACAGGTGAAGGGAAATCTTGATCGGCCTCAAAGCCTCGCCAGCGGCGAGCGCCGTAGAATGGACGCTTTCGCCATGAGGAAAGCCAGCATGTCCGATTTCCCCAACCCCGTACTGGCCATTGAGGACATTCCTCCGGTCGCGGTCGAATCGATGAACGCCACCCATAGGGAAGAAGTCGAACTGATCAACCGCCTCGGTAAACTGTTGCGCGCAGCCACCGATGGCGCGCCGGACGATGCCGCGATCAGCGAGCAACTGAAAACCTGGCTGGAACACACCCGCCGACATTTCGAGCGCGAAAACCGCCTGATGCAAGAATACGGCTTCCCGCCTTACGCAGTACATGCCGCCGAGCACGCCAACGTACTGACTGAACTGGAGGCGCTGCGCAATCTGTGGGAGCAGAATCACGATCCCGAACCCCTGGCACGCTATGTCTTCGACCGCTGGCCCGCTTGGTTCGATATGCATGTCAACAGCATGGACAGGGTGACGGCGCGGTTTCTCAGCCAGTTCATTTCCTGAATGGCGGCACGCGCGACAGCCTGTTATCGTAGCGGCTTCCAACAGCCTTCGGGAAAGCCATAATGAAAGTCGCCTACATCTTCTCCACCCAGGGGCATTCCGTCTCTTTCAAGCTCGGCAAGATGATCCTGCCGCAGCTCGAAGCCGATGCGCACGGCGTCGAGGTGGTCGGCATGTTCTTCTTCGAAGACAACAACTACGTATTGGTGAAAGACAATCCAATCGGCGAACGTCTGGCAAAGTTCGCCCGGGAGAAGGGCATGCTGCTGATGGGCTGCGACCAATGCTGCGACGAGCGCCAGATCACCGGCGAACTGGTCGGCGGCGCCGTCGTCGGCTGTTTTCCCGACCTCTACGCCGCCCTGTCCGGCAACATGCCGGACCAAGTGATCACGCTGTAACCCCATGCGTATCGGTATTCCTCGCGAGATCAAGGCGCAAGAGACCCGCGTTGGCCTGATGCCCAATGCCGTGCATGCGCTGAGCACCGCCGGCCATGCAGTACGCGTTCAGGCCAGCGCTGGCACACAGGCCGGTTTCAACGACGCCGACTACATCGCCGCCGGCGCCACCATCGTGGATACCGCCGACGATGCCTGGGACGCCGATCTGGTGGTCAAGGTCAAGGAGCCGCAAATAGCGGAGTACCCGCAACTGCGCGCCGGCCTGATCCTGTTCACCTACCTGCATCTGGCGGCGACGCCGGAGCTCACCCGGGTCTTGCTCGACAGCGGCATCACCGCCATTGCCTACGAAACCGTTACCGACCGCCACGGTCGGTTACCGCTGCTGACACCGATGAGCGAGGTCGCCGGACGCATCGCCACCCAGGCCGGCGCGCATGCCCTGCGCAACATCGCTGGCGGCCGGGGCGTGCTGCTCGGCGGTGTGCCCGGCGTCGAACCCGGTCGCGTGATGGTGCTCGGCGGCGGCGTGGTCGGGCTGAATGCCGCGCGCATCGCGCTGGGCATGGGCGCGGATACCACCCTACTCGACATCGATCCCGACCGCTTACGGGTGCTCGATGAACAATTCGGACCCGCGTTGAAGACCCGTTATGCCGACCCGAAAAGCCTTGACGAGCTGGCGATCCGGGCCGACCTGCTGGTCGGCGCGGTCCTCGTTCCCGGGCACAGCGCACCAAAACTGATCCGGCGCGCAACCGTCGAACACATGCGTCCCGGCGCGGTAATCGTCGATGTTGCCATCGACCAAGGCGGCTGCATCGAAACCTCTCGGCCGACCACCCACGCCGAACCAACCTACATCGAAGCCGGCGTGGTGCACTACGCCGTCGCCAATATCCCCGCCGCCTGTGGTCGCACCGCGACCCAGGCGCTCGGTAACGCCACCCTGCCGTATGTACAGAAACTCGCCGATTGCGGCATCATCGCCGCGGCGCGTGACGATCCCGGCCTGTTACACGGCTTGAATATACATCGCGGACACCTGACACATCCGGCCGTCGCCGACTCGCTGGGCCTTGAACTCGCGCCGGCGGAGCAGGCGCTGTCCCGTTGATGCGCGGCATGGTTATCCGCCATCAAACATCGGGATATGGCGCGCCCGCCATCGCGCTGCCGACATGGCGCGAAAAAGCGCCAGAGCATCCCCGCGACGACGAGTAACATTGCCACGGAGCTTCAGCGCGCGATCATTCCGACGCTTGACTGGCCGTGGCGATATAATGTCCGGCTCCGTCAACCCTGTTCTTGGAGAAAACCGCATGCATTTCAGATTCCTTGGCGCCGGCCTGTTGTTACTTGCCGCCAGCAACCTGCAAGCCGGACATCCGCCATGGCCGTTGGAGATCATCGAGCGCTTCGACAGCGCCAAGATCGTCGTCTACGCCAAGGAAGACGACATCGCCGCCTCGCCCGAATGGCGACCCGCCGATGGCGCGCCACCATTCACCCTGGCCGATCTGCTGAAAACCGTCGCCGCCTGGCAAGCCAAGCTGCCAGCCATGGCCGGCTCCACCATCCACACCATCGAACTGAAGCCGATCGCGCACCACGAACAACAGAACCGCTGGTACTATCTGGTGCGCTTGAAAGATAAACCCGGCGCGCGCCATCCAATCCACTACGTCGGCATATTGCTCAGTGGCAAGGTATTACCGGTGATCCAGGAGCCAGCGGCGATCAAATAGCCCCGCGGCCCCATGACGACCGGATGGAGCCGGACTCGAACAGATCGGTTCAACCCGGTTCCGCCATTTTCGATGACTGCAAGTCATTGAAAATGAAGGAACCGTGAAGTCGCATTTTCCGGCTCCGTCGTTGAACAAGGCCATGGAAGGACTTTTTCAACATCCGGGCTAGCCCGGATTTCTCAACGGTTCACGCGCTGACTCTTGACATTCAGCCGCAGGCATGGATCAGCGCCGCCAGAACTCCGGCATCAGCAGCACCAGTATCGTGAAGATCTCCAGCCGCCCGAGCAGCATCGCGAAGGCAGCGATCAGCTTGCCGCTGTCGCTGACATCGGCAAAGGTGCTGGCGACCCGTCCGAGTCCCGGGCCGAGGTTGTTCATGCTGGTAGCGATCGCCGAGAACGCCGAAACCTGATCCAGTCCGGCATGCATCATCAACAACATCAGCACCACGAACGAGAGGACATATGCGGCAAGAAAGCCCCATACCGCTTCCAGGGTGCGTTCGCGCAATACCCGCCCGCCGAGACGCACCGGGATCAACGCGCGCGGATGGATCAGGCGTTTCACCTCGCGCAGTCCAATCTGCGCCAGCACCATCACGCGCAACACCTTCATGCCGCCAGCGGTGGAACCACCGCAGCCGCCGACGAAGCTGATGAAAATCAGTAGCACTGGCAGGAAGTCCGGCCAGTGCGAGAAATCCACGGTGCCAAATCCAGTGCTGGTGATCACCGACACCACCTCGAACACCGCGTTGCGCAGGCTTGGCGGCATGCTGTGATATTCACCGCTGGTGCGCAGCATCAGGGTGACCAGTACAACGATTGCGATTACGAACAACAGAAAGAAACGCACCTCGACATCTTGAAAGTAGGGCCTGATGCTGTGTTGTCGAAAGGCGAGGAAATGCACACTGAAATTGATCGCGCCGGCCAACATGAAAACCGCCGCGATACCCTCTATCAACGAGCTATGGAACCAGCCCAGCGAGGCGTCGTGGGTCGAGAAGCCGCCGGTCGATACGGTCGATAGACTGTGCGCGATGGCGTCGAACGGGGTCATGCCGGCCAGCCAGTAAGCCAACGCATTGGCGACGGTGATGCCGACATAGATCACCCACAGGGTGCGCGCGGTTTGCGCCAGGCGCGGGGTCAGTTTCTCTTCCTTCATCGGCCCGGGGGCCTCGGCGCGATACAGCTGCATGCCGCCGATGCCGACCAACGGCAGCACTGCGACGGCCAGCACGATCATTCCCATGCCACCGAACCATTGCAGTTGCTGACGGTAGAAGAGCACAGACTTGGGCAGGTCGTCCAAACCGCTGATCACCGTGGCGCCAGTGGTGGTGAACGCCGACACCGCCTCGAACAGCGCATCGACGAAGGACAGGTGGGCGCCGAACAGAAACGGCAGCGCCGCCATCGCGCTGATACCCGCCCAGAAGATCGCGACGATCAGGAAGCCGTCGCGCGTGGCCAGGTCGCCGCTGGCATGGCGACCGAACCAGGCGAAGACCAGGCCGGGTAGCAGGATCACGATCAGCGAGGTCAGAAAATGCTCTACCTCGCCATCGCCATACCACAGCGAAACGGCGATCGGGATCAGCATCGTCAGGCTGAAGGCCATGCAAAAGAAGCCGACGACGCGCAAGATGGCGGCACCGCGCATCAGTCAATCCCGGAAAACGTAATCGAAATGTATAACGGCAACGGCTTCAGACCAATCTCACCGCTGTGCCACTGACACTGACCATCAGCATGCCACCCTGAGAGCCAACTGTTTCATAGTCGATATCGATGCCGATGACCGCGTTCGCTCCGAGTTCTCGCGCTTGCTCGGCGAGTTCATCGAAGGCGATTATGCGGGCTTTTTTCAGTTCGTTCTCATAGGCCGCCGAGCGTCCGCCGACGATGTCACGCACACTGGCGAAGAAATCCTTGAAAATATTCGCGCCGAGAATCGCCTCGCCGGTCACCACGCCACGGTAATCGCAGATGCTCCGGCCCTCTATCGAAGGCGTCGTGGAAAGAATCATGGCTTGTTTTCCCCCAGCCTGGCGTACTCCATGGTCAGCATATCCATGCGATCGAGGATCTTGTCCATCGAGCGAGTCACCAACGACGGCACGAAACGCCCGCCGTCAACGGCCTTGCTCAGGCCGAACAAACGCCACTGGCGCGTCACGTCGTCCAGGCCCTTCGTGATGGCATCGGTATTCTCCTCGGCGTTTGTCAGGCCGCGCAATGCATTCCCGAACGCGACGACAGCGGCGTCGAAGCCCTGCCGGTAGGCCGGCAGATCCAGCCCCCAACTACGCAATACATAGAACTTCGCCATGCGCTGCGACAGCATGCGTTGCCTGCCCGCCAGATTAGTCAGATGGCCGGCGGCCTTGCCGGAACGTTTCTCCAGCAAACCGACGAAACGATCCGCCTCCCGTAACGTCGCCTCGGCGAGCTTATCGACCCCCTGGGCCTTTTCCCGATCAGGCTTGGCGGTCACGACTTTCTTTAAACGGCGCCACAGGCGCTCGATCTTCCTCAGGCTGGCCCTTTCCTCGGCAGTGCCGGCAACGGGTTTCAAGGCATTCAACTGCTTGTCGAACAGAGCGACCGAAGCATCTAGTTGATCATAGGCGCGGCCCACGCTGACGCGTTGGCCTATCAGTGCATAGACCTTGACCATGCGCTGCGTGAGCATGCGCTGACGCCCAGCCTGGTCGATCGCTGTCTCCAGTGAGATTGCCGCAGCCGCCTGGCCACTCGTTGTCGCCAGCAAACAGAGCAGCATGACCGCGATGAGCCCCATCCCGATTTTTCTCATTGATCATCCTCTACAATATTCCGACCGCCGCCAGAACAAAATCATTCGTCGAATTCTATCAGGATGTTGAAAAAGTCCTTCCATGGACTTTTTCAACGACGGAAGTGGAAAATACGATTTCCCGGTTCCTTCATTTTCAATGACTTGCCGTTATCGAAAATGGCGGTACATCCCTGTACCGCACACAGGCCGTTGAAAAATGCCATTTTTTTTCAACGGCCTGCTAAAATAAGGTTTACCAGATCGAGCCTTTCGATACCAGTCCGGGAATTCCATGTATTCAGCCAAGGATTGTACGAAACGCGCCTTGGCCAGCGATGACTCGAAACAATGCCTCCGCTGTCATGACGACCGCCCGTGGCTCGGTAATGTCCAAGGCAGAGCATTGGACATGTTCCCGGCAATTCCAGCATTCTCCATCACCCCGTTGGTGATGCCGAGACCAAGCCGACACGGACGTCTCCACGGCATTCCCACGGGCGAATCACTGGCAATTGGCGACGTACTCTCAAACTCGCGTCACGGCCCCAGATCTCCCTTCGTCAGAACTCAACGTTAGCAATTCATGATATAATTATTGGAATCTACGTTCGTCATTTTTCGAGACTATGCGATGCAACAGGATATCTGGGGATTTCTGAGCCGGTTCTTACCCTTTTTACGCTGGTGGCCAATGGTCAACGCCACTACCCTGAAACGTGATTTCCTCGCCGGATTGACCGGCGCGGTGATCGTCCTGCCGCAGGGCATCGCCTTTGCCACCATCGCCGGTCTGCCGCCGGAATACGGACTCTATACGGCGATGATCACACCGATCATCGCCGCATTGTTCGGCTCGTCGCGACACCTGATCTCGGGTCCGACCACGGCAATCTCCATCGTTATCTTTTCGGCGGTCAGCCATCACGCGACGCCCGGTTCACCTGAGTTCATCAGGCTGGCGTTGACAATGACCTTTCTCGCCGGCGCTTACCAGTTCGGCTTCGGCATCGCGCGCCTCGGCAGCCTGGTCAACTTCGTTTCGCATACCGTGGTGGTCGGCTTCACCGCCGGCGCGGCGATCCTGATCGCAACCAGCCAGATGAAACATGTCTTCGGCGTGGAGATCCCGCGCGGCGAATCCTTCGCGCATACCTGGGGGGATATCTTTCACGAGCTTGGCAATATTAACCACTATGTGCTGCTGGTCGCGATCGCGACCCTGCTGGTGGCAATCGGCATACGCAAGCTGTCGCCGAAGGCGCCGCATTTGCTGATCGCTCTGATCGCCGGCGCGCTGCTGGCCCTGCTGTTGGGCGGCGAACAGAACGGCATCCGCTTAGTTGGCGCGATCCCGGCGCATCTGCCGCCGATGTCGATGCCCGACTTCTCTGCGGATACCATCCGCCAACTGGCGCCCGAGGCCTTCGCGGTTGCGCTGCTCGGACTGATCGAAGCGGTATCCATCGCGCGCTCGGTCGCGGCAAAATCGCACCAACGCATCGACGGCAATCAGGAGTTTATCGGCCAGGGCTTGTCGAACATGGTCGGCAGTTTCTTCTCCAGCTATGCCGGTTCTGGTTCCTTCACGCGTTCCGGTATCAACTACGCGGCCGGCGCGGTGACGCCGATGTCGGCCATCTTTGCTGCCGTGTCGCTGATGTTGATCGTGCTGTTGATCGCGCCGTTGACCGCCTACATCCCGGTCGCGGCGATGGGTGGCGTGATCCTGCTGGTGGCGTGGAATCTGATCGAGTTCGGCCAGATCAAGCATCTGGTGCATGCCAGCCGCTCCGAGGCCGGCATTCTGATCGTGACTTTTCTCGCCACGCTGTTCCTGGAACTGGAGTTTGCCATCTATCTCGGCGTGCTGCTGTCACTGGTGATCTTTCTCAGCCGCACCTCGACGCCAGATATCGCGGTACTCGCGCCGGATCGCGACGACCCCAAGGGTAAGCTGGTGCGCGTCGACAACAAACCCGTCCCGCAATGTCCACAGTTGCGCATCTTGCGTATCGATATGTCGATTTACTTCGGCTCGATCAATCATATCCAGAATAAACTTTCGGAGATCTCAGAGATTCAAGGCATCAAGCACATCCTGCTGGTGATGCCGAGCGTGAACTTTATCGACGTGGCTGGCGCGGAGATCCTCGCGCAGGAAGCCAAGGCATTGCAGGAGAAGGGTGGCGGACTCTACTTCTGCGCGATGAAGGGGCGCGTCTGGCAGTTCATGGCCTACGGTGGTTTCATCCGCGAGATCGGCGCCGGGAACTTCTTCGATACCAAGCCGGAGGCCATCCACCGTATCTACGAGCGTCTCGACCGCAAGATCTGTGCCGAGTGTTCCACGCATATCTTCTACGAATGCCAGCACGACCCGAAACTGGAAGCGGCGACGAATGCCTGAGCAGCCAGAAGATTCGCTGGCACGGCTGAACGCGCGCCTGCTTGCGTTCGCGCGCGCGCGCGACTGGGAACAGTTCCATTCGCCAAAGAATCTGTCGATGGCGCTGATCGCGGAATGTGCCGAGCTGGTCGAGCATTTTCAATGGCTGACGGAAGAGCAGAGCCAGAGCCTGCCGGCTGACAAGAAAGACGCCGTGGCGCTGGAGATGGCCGACATCTTGATCTACCTGATCCGCGCCGCCGAGCGCCTCGACATCGATCTACTGGACGCCGCGAACCGCAAGATCGCGATCAACGAACAGCGCTACCCCGCAGGCAAGGTACGCGGCGACGCGCGCCGCGCGGAAGAATACGACTGAACCCCATGGTCCGGACTCATTCCGACGTTATACTCCGCCTATGAAGTCCCAAGGCGCCGACGCGTCGCGCGGAAGCGTTCTAGCGCATCCGCCCGCCCGGCAATCAACAGGGCTTCTGGCACGCGATGCTGGATCACCTGGGCCATCTCCAGACAGATCCCCGGTACCGGCCGAACACTGACCCAGAGTAGATTCGCTTCAGATTCAAATCCGCCAGCATCACCGCCTCGCCATAGCTGGCGAAGACCTGTTCCATCGCAGCCATCACCTCGCGCTGGCGCGCGCTGGAGCCTTCACGTAATCCCGGGATCAGCATCATGAAATCATGATAAGGGCGACCATCGGGCATGCGCGTCGGCACGCGTTGCCAGAGCGGCATGCCAGGAAGCACATCGAGGCGGGAGCGTGATTTATTGGAATCCATTTCAACATTATAGGGCATCTCCCATCCTTTTCGATCACGATAAGTGATGGAAAATGTAAGCAAAGAGGCAATCGCATTTTCTCTTTGCGGCGAGAAAAATGCCATGGAAGGAGTTTTTCGAGATTCCCTATCGCCACGGCGAAGGACGAAAGGGGACGTACGATCATTCCGATGTTTCGCTGGCTGCGGCTATAATCGCTAACAGGATGTTGAAAAAGTCCTTCCATGGACTTTTTCAATGACTTGCCGTCATCGAAAATGGCGGGACATCCCTGTACCGCACACAGGGCATTGAAAAATGCCATTTTACAATGCCCTGCTAAAGAACCGACCGCTGGCGTCGCCATAGACAATACGGGCATGAACTCCGCTCTAATGCCCCTCGGCGCAAGGAAGCGCCAACTTGATTTCCGCGCGGCGCGCATTCGCGCGCCGCGCCATCGTCACGGCCACCACCGAAGGCGGAAATGACTGTGCGATGTTTCCGATAGCGCCCGGCAATGACGATTTATCGCCCGAACAGGCCCGACCATGGTCACGGCCAGTCGAACATCGGATGTCAGCGTGCGCGCCTTTTCTTTCCTGGCGAGGCGCGTGCGATTGTCCCGATGTTCGACTGACCGCGCCTAACAGGATTACGGAACCGGAAAATGCCATTTTTCAATGGCCTGCTAACTGTCATGATGGGACTGGAACCCCCCGGGCCATGATCGACCGCGAGATGTCCGAGGCCAGGCCCGCAAGGACGGTTTCACGCGTTCCCGTAGCCGAATCACAGGCAACCGACCACGTACTTTCACGCTAATGATATCAACCCGCCAACGGAGAGGATCCCCATGCAAGACCTTCACCAATGCGATTTGAGCGACGCCTGGATCGAGCACAACCCCCTCGGCCTGCTGGCGCTGGACGAGGCCGACAATGTGGCCTGGGTCAACCAGACCCTGCTGGATTTGCTCGATGCCACGCCGAAGGAGCTGCTCGACCGCGAGCAACCCCTTGGCGGCAGCCTGGATGCGTTATTCCAGCCCGATGAGCTGATCAAGCTGACGCGCGGCGGCCGGGCGCTGCATCTGCGTCGGCATGAGCGTGCAATGCGCGCCCCAGACGGCACGCCGTTGCGCATGCTGTGCTTCGAGGATCTGCGCGAGGTCGATATCCTCCAGCGCGAGATCGCCGGGCTGCGCGAAACCATCGCCGCGCAAGCCATCGATGATGAACTGACAGGCCTGCCGAACCAGCGCGCGTTCCGCCAGTTGCTCGACAATCAGGTAACCCGCAGCCGTCGCTACAATAACCCGCTGAGCGTCATGGCGGTACGCCTGCAACCGCAGAACCGTGACACCGCGCTGATCGCTGACCTGCCCGAAGGGGCCATCCTCGCCGCCGCGCAGTGCCTACGCGACCGCCTGCGCTGGGCGGATAGCATCGGCCGCTGGGACGACAACACCTTCCTGATCGCCCTGCCAGAAACCGGCATCGGTGACGCCGGCACATTGATCGACAAGATCGAACGCGGCTTGATCGCCAGTCAGGCGTTGATCAACCAACAGTTTCCCGTGCGCGTGCGCTTCGGCCTGGCCGAGTGGCAGACTCGGGTCGACGCCCGAGGTCTCCTCGATGAAGTGCTGCAAGCCGTTGAGAGCAGCGACCTGACCCTCTCCTTGACCGGCTGAGGTAGCAAATGTCCGCAGCGGCAGTGGAAGATGGAACGCAAGGCATCGGCCGCAAGGACATCGACCAGATCCTGTCACGCTTCCGCATGCTGAACCGGCAACGCCTGAGCCGCATTTGGCTGAGCGTGCAAGCATGGCAGCGCGTTGTCGTCGAGTTGCTGCCACTGCTCTATCACGTCAACCACCCGTTGTTGCCAGGCTTCATCCACAGCGACACGCCATGCGGCATCGCCGGCTATCTACCCGACAACGAGGCCCTGCGCGCGGCGCGTTCACTGAGCAAGGGTTTCACCTGGAAGAAACGCGCCCACCGACGCTTCCCATTGACCGGGCTGTACCTGATGGGGTCGATCGGCTCAATCGGCCAATCCCACGATAGCGACCTGGACATCTGGCTATGCCACCAGCCCGATCTGGATGACGCGCAACTCGACTTGTTGCGAGAGAAAGCCGCCGCGATCGAAACCTGGGCCGCCAGCCTCGGCCTGGAGATGCATACCTTCCTGATCGACCCGGGCCGCTTTCGCCACGGCCAGCGCGACGCGCTGTCCAACGAAAGCAGCGGCGGCACTCAGCCCGTGTTGCTACTGGAAGAATTCTATCGAAGTGCGGTCTGGCTGGCCGGCCGTTACCCACTGTGGTGGCTGGTGGCGCCGGAACATGAACACGACTACGCCGGCTACACCCAATGGCTGATCAAGCGACGTTTCATCTGTCCGAGCGATTGGCTGGATCTTGGCGGCCTGGAGGGCATCGGCGCGGAAGAGTTCTTTGGCGCCGCGCAATGGCAGTTGTACAAGGGCATCGCGTCACCGTACAAATCGGTGTTGAAACTGCTGTTGATCGAGGCATTCGCCGATGACTTCCCGCGCATCGAATGGCTTGCGCAGGGGATCAAGCGCGCCTTGTGGGACAACGAAACCGACGCCGACGCACTCGACCCCTATCTTCAGATGTACCGGCGCATCGAACGCTATCTGGCCCGCGAACCCAACCGCGCGCGCCTCGACCTGATCCGCCGCTGCCTGTACATCAAGGCCGATATCGAGCTCAGCGAATCGCGCGAGCCACGCGACTGGCGCGGCCAGGCATGGCGTCGGCTGTGCGACGAATGGGGCTGGCGGGACAGCGAGATTCGGCATATCGACGCGCATCGTGAATGGAAGGCCGAGCGGGTACAGCACGAGATGCGCCAACTGGTCGCGGAACTCACCCGAGGTTACCGCCTGCTACAACAGTTCGCTACCAGCCAAGGTGCCGCCGAGCTGTGCGAAACCGAGGAATTCAATCTGCTCGGCAAGAAACTGCGCATCGCGTTCGAACAACGCCCCGGCAAGATCGAACGCCTGAACCCAAACCTTTCAGCCGACCTCTCGGAACCCCGCCTGAGTCTGCGACGCAGCGCCGACGGCGACGCCTGGCTGCTCTACCGAGACCCACCAGAAGCCGAGGACGCGCCGCCCGGCTCGCCGCTGAAAGCCGCACCGCGCATTCTGGAACTGCTGCTGTGGTGCCGCGCCAACCATCTCGTCACCCCAGGCACCCAGTTGGACCTCGGCGACGAGGACAGCGAGATTCACACCGGCGAAGCCCAGGCAATTCTTGCCAGTCTGGCGCGCATGCGCTTCATCGATGCCAGCGGCGCGGCGATCGAGGCACTCGTCCGACCGCCACGCATCGAGGGCTGCGCGCTGCTGATCAACATCGGTCGAGACCCTCTTGCCCGCCTCACCGAGCGCGGCCTGCAACTCACCAGCAACCGTGCCGACCCACTCAGCTTCGGCGCTGCGCGCGATAATCTGGTGTTGGACATCGATTGCATCCAGCACAACAGTTGGGGAGAACTCCAGATCGCTCATCACGAGGGACATGAAGGCTTGCTGGACCTGCTCTGCGGATACCTGCGCGCGCGCCAGCCCGGCTGCCGCGCGGTTGACGCCTGGAGTCACTCCAGCCCGCGTGGCAGCCAGATAGCAAAACGCGTCGCCAACCTGTTCAACCAACTCAGCGAACATCACGAAGCGTGCTGGCGTCATATCGTGCGCATTGGTGCCATGCCGTGCGTCATCCGGGCCGACGACGGTCGTTATCGCTGGCAATGTCACGCCAGCGAAGAGGAACTTCTGGACGCCCTGCAAATCCCGCTGCGCCAGCGCTGTGTCACCCGCTTTGATAGCGAGTATGGCGACGACACGCCCCTGGCGTATCTCTTCTCCCGTCACCACGCCGAACGTCTACAACTGTTCTACCAGCAGCACGACGACGCCTTCGAATACTGGCTGCTGGACGAATATGGCGCGCTCTTCCATCACACCCAGAAAGACGCCGGCGAACAGCATTTCGTCACCCACCAACGGCGCTTTCTCGACAACCTGACGCTGCGTCGGCAACTCGCCACCGGGCGAACCCGGCTGGACCTCGCGCCCAGCATCCACAAACTGTGGCACAGGCGCGGCGAATGGCGGATACAACGCTGCGACATCATGGCGGAGAATCTTTGCGTGGACTTCCTGCCGCTGGAACTGCTCAGCGCGAACGAAGAGAACCGCCACCTGCAACTGCTGTTCGACCAACACATCTTCGACTCCATCGTGCTCGGCGACGACTTCTACCCGAGCGTCGCGCGCGCCGTGCTCGCCGCCCGGCGTCATCCCGAACCCTACCCGATCTATCTGACCGGCGTGGTCAACAACAAGGCAGACGACATCGCCGACACCATCCCGCTGATGCATCAGAAGATCCGCATCGAACGCCGGCTGAACCAGGCCGCCTCGATGCAAATTCAGTTGCTGCGCTAGCCCGGATTTCTCACCCGTTCACTACTGCGACCGCCGAATGTGGCGCGCTGACGGGCGTTCCTCGGTCGGGCTGCTCAACGTAGTCGACTACGCCTGCGCGGCCCTCGGTCGCGAACGCCAGCTATCACACTACCTTGAGCGGCTTCGCTACGCGACCCGGTGAGAAATCCGGGCTGGCAGGATGTTGAAACAGTCCTTCCATGGACTTTTTCAACGACGGAACCGGAAAATGCGATTTCCCGGTTCCTTCATTTTCAATGACTTGCAGTCATCGAAAATGGCGGTACATCGTTGTACCGCACACAGGCCGTTGAAAAATTCCTTTTTTCAACGGCCTGCTGACTTTCATGGTGGGGAAACATGGTTGCCATCAGCACACCCGCTTGGTCAACCAGCGACCGATCGCGCCGATTTCCTCGGCGCATACCGCGTGCGCCATCGCGTATTGCTGCCATGTGACCTCGCAGCCAGCCTGGGTCAGCCAGTTTCTTGCTTGGATCGCGGCGCTGATCGGCACCATTTCGTCCAGCTCGCCATGTGCCTGGAAAACCGGCAGGCCGGCGGGGGCGTGTAGATCGGGATGCATCGGCAGGTAGGTTGAGAGCGCCATCACGCCACCAAAAGCATGCCGCGCGCGCAACGCGGCGTGTAGCGCGATGACACCGCCCTGGGAAAAGCCGGCGAGGATGATACGCTCGGCGACGACGCTCTCGGCCCGTTGCGCCGCCACCAGCTCATCGATCAGGTCGACTGAATGCTGGATGCCAGCCATGTCGACACGCGCGGACAGGTTCGGTTCGACGATATCGTACCAGGCGCGCATCACATAGCCGCCATTCAGAGTTACTGGCATTTCTGGCGCATGTGGGAAGATGAAACGGACACGCGCCTCGGCGGGCAGACCGAGTTGCGGGACGATAGGGGAGAAGTCATAGCCATCCGCGCCCAGGCCGTGCAACCAGATGACGGCGGCGTCCGGCGTAGGCGCTGTGGTTTCGGTCAGGGCTTCGAGCATGGCGGCCTCCAATGTCGGGAGCTGCCATGTTACCCCAACGCAGTCAGTTCAGCGTCACCGAACCCGTCGCCCCGGAGGTGATGATGAAGAAACCAGCGGACAGTTCGTCGGCCTCGGTGTTGAACGGGGTGATGGAGGAACGGCCGACCGTCAGTGTCACCGGCGAGATGTTCGCGCCGCCCAGGCCCAGCGCGCCAAGATCCAGGTTGTTCAGATCCAGCGTGGAAGTGTCGATGCCCAGGCTGCTCAGATCGAGGCTGCCGAGATCCACGCCGCTTATCGAATCACCGTTACCGAGCGAAGCCAGGATGCCAGACAGATCGGTGCCGTTCGCGTCGATATTGGACTTCAACCGGCTGATCAAGCTACCTGGGATGACACCGTCTCCATCATCGGCAAACAAGCAACTGATACTGTAAACCGTGGTGGTGCTTCCCAGGGTGACGCTACTCAGCTCGGCGCGCACCAGACCCTTGCCGTGATTTCCGTTCCAGCGCAGTGGCATGTCGGCGCTTGCGCTCTGGGTGATCAGCGAGGAGGTATTCAGCTGACTCAGGGTCAGTGGTTCCGGCGCGACAGCCTTCGCGCTGAACGCGCCGATATCCACGCCGCCAGCGCCGCTGAAGGTGTATTCCGCACCACTTTGGTAAAAGCCCTCCGGAACATCGGCGTGATAGAGCTTTATGTTCATTGCCTGTAGCGCTTCGGCATTGCGTGGCACGGCCAATGTATCGCCGCCACCGCTCAGCGACAGCGTGTCGCCAGCGTCCAGCGTTCGCGGTATCAGGCCCTGAATATCGGTGATGTCGCCAAGATTCACCGGAACCTCGTTGAACAGGCAAGTGTCCACTGGCGGCTGCGTGCCGACATAGGCATCGGCCAACTGCTCCAGCACGCCACCGGTGTCGATGCCCATGAAGATGGCATCGGCTGACTTCACGCGCTGTATGCCGCCCTGCTCCAGGGTCAGGGTCAACGTGCCATAGCGCGTGCCGGGCGCCACCCCGGCGGTGGGGTCCACCACCGTGAACGGCTGCGCATCGACTGCCAGGAACTCGAGGGTTCCGGGTTTGGTCAACGCCGAGGCGACATGCCAGACACCAGGCGTCAGGCCGCCCGGCACATTGTTCAGATCAGTGATCTCAGTAGCGGGAAAACGCAGCCCCGCCGGCAAGGTGAAGGACGACAGCCAAGGCTTCAGCGCGGTATTCCAGTCCGGGTATTCGTAGATAGTGCCATCCGGGGCGATCAAGCCAAAATGCACGTCCACCGGGGTATCGGCGCCGTCATTGAAGCCGGATACCGACAGCTTCGGCGATGCCTTGCCGAGTTCGACGAAGGGTTTTTCGACGAATACGCCGACATCGACGCCAGCCAGGCTGAACGATGGCAGCCCGATGAGGGATGCTGCGGCAGCGGCGCCGAGCAGGCTGTTCTTGGTGCGAATCATGAACGCTTTCTCCATGGGATAATGCTCCTGTGTCGGCAACTTGCGCGACAGGTTGAGTGATGTTTTCGCCGCGACATGGGCTTTATCGCGGCTGTGTGTTTGCCTCGAGCCAATCACCATGACCCGGCGACGATGCGTTCGGACGACAACCCGAAAACCATGCATTCAATAATGGAATAATATAAGTATTCCAAATCGGATTTCAATACCGCCATGGTGGAGGGCACGCGCAACCCGCTTGGGCGGATGTCCGGAGGCGATGATATACTCGCTCTTTTTCGCCCAAGCGGAGCCGCCATGCGTTGCTGGCCAACCCTGTTTTTCTGGCTGATCATCGTGATACTCGGCAGCGGTCAGATGCTCGCCGCCTGCGGGCAGAAAGGCCCGTTGATTCTGCCTGACAAAGCAGCCGAACAAAAGCCCCAGCCCCAGTCGCGCTGAGCCATGGATTTCTTCGATTACCGACAAGGCGAACTGCATGCCGAGAACGTGCCACTGAGCCGGATCGCCGATGCGGTCGGCACACCGACTTATGTGTATTCCCGCGCCACGCTGGAGCGCCACTGGCATGCCTTCGACCGCGCCTTCGCCGGGCGGCCGCACAATGTCTGCTTCGCGGTGAAGGCCAACTCCAACCTGGGCGTGCTGAACCTGCTCGCGCGCTTGGGTTCCGGTTTCGATATCGTCTCGGTCGGCGAGCTGGAACGCGTGCTGCGCGCTGGCGGCGACCCCGCCAAGGTGGTGTTCTCCGGCGTTGGCAAGCAGGCAGGCGAGATGCGCCGCGCGCTGGAGGCTGGCATCCGCTGTTTCAATGTCGAATCACTGCCGGAGCTGGAACGCCTGAATCAGGTCGCCGGCGAGCTGGGCAGGCTCGCGCCGATCGCGATCCGCGTGAATCCTGATGTCGACGCCAAGACCCACCCCTATATCTCCACCGGACTGAAGGAGAACAAGTTCGGCATCGCCATCGATAGAGCGGTGGAGGTCTACCAGCGAGCCGCTGCCTTGCCGAACCTGCAAATCTCCGGCGTCGATTGCCATATCGGTTCCCAGCTCACCGAACTGACGCCCTTCCTGGATGCGCTGGATCGGGTGCTGGTGTTGATAGACCGACTCGCGCGCGATGGTATCGCCATCGATCACCTCGACCTCGGTGGCGGCCTGGGTGTGCGCTATCAGGACGAAACCCCGCCGGAACCGGATAGCTATGCGCGCGCCGTGATGGAACGCCTCGGCGAGCGTGAACTGGAGATATTCATCGAACCGGGGCGCGCGATCGCGGCGAATGCTGGCATATTGCTGACCCGGGTGGAATACCTGAAGCCGACCGAATCGCGCCATTTCGCGATCATCGACGCGGCGATGAACGACTTGGTGCGCCCAGCGATGTATCAATCCTGGCAGGCGATCGTGCCGGTGCGTCCGCATGCGGACGGAGAAAGCACGCGCTGGGATCTTGTCGGACCGATCTGCGAAACCGGTGACTTCCTCGGCAAGGATCGCGAACTGACGCTGAAACCCGGCGACCTGCTGGCGATCCGCTCGGCGGGCGCCTATGGCTTCACGATGAGCTCCAATTACAACTCCCGGCCACGTGCCGCCGAGGTGATTGTCGATGGCGACCGCTGGCGGATCGCGCGCCAGCGCGAAACCCTTGAATCGCTGTACGCCGGTGAAAACACACTCGACGACTGAATCCCTGCTCACTGCGCTGCTCATACTGCTCTGGCAGATGGCGGCGCCCGCCAGCGAATCCCGTCAGATCACCATCGACGCAGACCCAGAGATACCCGTCGAGGTCTTCGGTGACAGCGAACGCCTGTTGATCTGGCTGCCCAACGAGGCCGGCCCGCGGCCCGCGCTGCGCGATGAGCAGCAGGCCTTGGCGCGACGCGGCATCGAAGTCTGGAACGCCAACCTGCACGCCGCCTGGTTCGCGCCGCCCGGCCGCGCTGGCCTGCGGCTGTTCGCACCAAGCCAGGTCGCGCGGTTGATCGACGCCGCGCTGCAACGCGGCAAACGTCATATCGTGCTGATCGGCAGTGATCGCGGCGCCATCCTCGCGCTGCAAGTCGCCCATGCCTGGCAGGTGGCGCATCCTGGCCGACACGCGCTGGATGGCGTCATCCTGCTCGATCCGATACCCCATGCCGGCGTCACCCGGCCCGGCGAACCCGCGCGCCTTGCGCCAATCCTGCACGCCACTAATCTGCCGGTATTCCTGATCCAGCCGGAACACTCTACCCGTTTCCCACGGCGCGCGGAAACCGCCGAGGCGTTGCTGACGGGTGGCGCGCCATTGTTCGCCCGCGTGCTGGCGAAAACCCATAGCGGCTTCGAAGCGGACAGCGATGAAGAACTTGGCCCGGTCGATCTCGCCGCCAAGCGCGCCTTGCCGACGTGGCTCGACACCGCCATGCGGCAACTTGCGCGCGCGCCACACCCCCGCCGGGCATTGCCGCTGCATGACGCCAGCGCCGCCCGAGTCACTGGTCCGGCGCAACCGACCCTGCTGCCGTGGCGCGGCAAGCTTGGCCATCCGTATCTGCGCTTTCCAGACCTGAACGGCGTCCCACGCGATCTGCGCGATTACCGAGGCAAGGTCGTTCTGATCAACTTCTGGGCGAGCTGGTGTCCACCCTGCGTCGAGGAATTGCCGTCATTGATTCGGCTGAAACGCCGCCTGCGCGGGCAGTCCTTCGAGATCCTCGGCGTCAACATCGGTGAAGAGGCCGAAGCCGTGCGCCGATTCCTGAAACGCGTTGCCATCGACTACCCGATCCTGCTCGACCGCCACGCCAGCAGCACCCACGCCTGGCGCATCCACGCCTACCCGAGCAGCTTTCTCATCGACCACGAAGGACACATCACCCA
>Ga0256841_1001219_pt1 | contig 23074 bp, 15 predicted proteins | sample 356308metaG_FD_185971 | JGI IMG/M metagenome (GOLD analysis project Ga0256841, IMG submission 185971) | Hydrothermal vent microbial communities from Mid Atlantic Ridge, Atlantic Ocean - 356-308 | ecosystem: Environmental > Aquatic > Marine > Hydrothermal vents | place: Atlantic Ocean: Mid...
GCGGCAGGCCATTCTTGTCCTTGCACGCCATTTCGCAGGCGCGGCAGCCGATACAGTCCACGTTGTTGTGGATGAAGCCAAGCTGCATCTCGGGCTTGACCGGGGTGTAGGTCTCCAGTTTCCGCCGTTTCACTGCGGCCTTGATCTTGTCTTTGTCGCGTTTGATTTTCATAGCCATTGCCTCCTACAGGTCGCGGCCGAAGATGTGGGCGCGGGACGATGCCAGGTCGTTCCAGCCGGGCCGGTGTTCGAGATCGGTCTTGCGGATGCTCACCAGGATGGTGTTGTAGGCGAAGGACCCCGCCGGACTGGGCAAGTCGGCGCTGAGCATGTTGGGATTGCCCGCGCGGTCGATGCCCTCTGTGTCGAGGTCGATCCAGGCCCCCTCGGGTATCGCCACCACGCCGGGCATGCAGCGCTGCGAGACGTAGGCCGGCACCACCAGCCGGCCGCGGTCGTTCCATACCTCGACCTTGTCGCCGGTCTTGATGCCAAGGCGTTTGGCGTCGGCGGCATTGATCATGACCTCCTGGTTGTAGGTCTCGCGCAGCATGGCGACGTTATGGAAGATCGAATGGGTGCGATGGCGCGGATGGGGCGTGATCAGGTGAAAGGGATGTTTCTTCGTTTTCTCCTTGTCGTTGAGCGATTCGAAGGGCTCGATCCACTTGGGGATCGAAGGGATGTGATAGCCATAGCGGGTGCGGGTCCAGTCGCTGATCTTGCCCAGCTCGGTGCAGAGGATCTCGATCTTCCCCGAGGGGGTGGGAAAGGGCTCGCCCTTTTCGATCTGGTCCTGGAAGGCGACGTGCGGGCGCTCGAGTTTTACCTTGTAGACGCCGTGCTTCTTGAACTCCACCCAAGGCATCTCCACACCCTGGTGTTTCATCACCTTCTCCTCCCACCAGGCACGCAGATAGGCTTCGTCCACCGCGTCGGGATGGGTCCAGTAATCACGGGTGGCGCGTGGATTGTAGGCCTTGCCAAAGCTGTCGCCGACGCCGGTCTTGTGGCCGATCCGGTAGGCCAGTTCCGTGAACACCTGAAAATCGGTCTTGCTTTCGCCAAGGGGTTCGATCACCTTCGGACGGTGGATGTAGTAGTGGCCCTTGTACCAGGGCAGCGCCACATCGTGGCGTTCGAAGTGGGTGCAGATGGGCAACAGGATGTCGGCGTAGAGGCCTGAGGGTGTGATGGTCTGATCCATGCACACCACCAGGTCCAGTTTGTTGATCGCCTTGATTTCCTCGTTGATGTTGGTGAGCTGGTTGAACCAGTCGGAACCTTGCCAGAAGATGCCGCGGATGTTGGGTACCACGCCGTCCAGCTCGTCGTCGCGCGGCCACAATCCCGCCTCCTCCCGCTTCACGTTGGGGTAGTGGTTGACGATGTGGGCCCAACGATCTGACTTGATGGAGGCAAACCAGATGTTGGAATATTGATCGTACGGGTAGGCGATACCTTCGGCGTGCCAGGCCTTGCCCACCCCCTCGGCGCAGCCACCGAGGATGCCGATGTTGCCGGTCATGGCCTGCAGCGCGGCGGCCATGCGGTTGTACTGCTCTCCATAGGCATTGCGCCCCGGCCCCCAGCACGCCTTCAGCGCCGCCGGTTTGGTGGTGGCGTACATATGGGCGAGCTTTTTGATGTCGGCCGCCTTCACGCCGCAGATCCGCTCCGCCCATTCGGGGGTCTTGGGCTGGCCGTCATAGGTCCCGAGGATGTAGTCCTTGAAGTTCTCCCGTCCGTTGGGGGAGTCCTTGGCCCAGTCGGGCATGGTGCCTGCGTCCATGCCCTGGGTGAACTTGTCGATGAAGGCCTGGTCCTGGAGGTTGTGGGTGAAGATGTAGTGCGCCATCCCGGCCATCATGGCGGCGTCGGTGTTGGGGCGGATGGGGATCCACCAGGCATCGTAGACCGCCGCGCTGTCAGTGTACTGGGGATCGATGACCACGAACTTGCAGCCCCGTTGTTTGGCCATGCGCATGTAGTAGACGGTATTGCCGCCGTGGAAGGTGTAGGCCGGATTCCAGCCCCACATGATCATTAGCTTGGTGTGGGCAAAGGTGTCATCCTCGTTGCCGTCCTCGATGGTGCCGAAGGTCCAGCGTGAACTGGTGGTGGTGCCCTGGTAGGAGGGCACTGACCAGGAACTGGTGCGGCAGGCGAACATGCCGAGGAAACGGCCTTGCAGTCCTTCGATCTGGTCGGATTTGTGCAGCACGCCGTAGGAGGCGCCGGCGTAGCTCTGGTCGAGGATCGCCTGGGAGCCATATTTCGCCTTGATGTCGATCAGCGAGTCGGCGACGAAGTTCAGGGCATCGTCCCAGGAGATCCGTTTGAATTTTCCCTCTCCGCGCCGTCCCACCCGGATCATGGGGTAGAGCAGGCGGTCGGCGGAATAGATGCGTTCACGGTAGGAACGCCCGCGCAGACAGGCGCGCAGTTGTGGCTCCTCCTCCGTGTCCTTGCCGTAGCAGCCGCCACGTTGGTAACGGCCATCGTCGGAGGACAGCCGCACGATCACGTCGCCCTGCTTGTGCGCCACCAGCATGTGACGCGAGCCGCAGTTGTGGGCGCAACTGGTGACCACGGTCTCCATCTGGTTGTCGGTGGGGTAGGGGGCATAGGGGAAGGCCTCCGCCTTGCGGGCATTGACGAGGCCACCCGCGGCCAGGGCGGTGCCGCCGGCCGCGGTGGCCTTCAGGAAACTTCGCCGGTTCATGTTGAGACGGCCGGCGAGGTGGTGTTTGGGGGTGTTCTCTGTTTTGTTCGGCATGGTCGGTCTCTCCTCGGCGTCGCCTATTTATAAAAGCGGGGGTCGTAGTCTTTCGGACGGTTCTTTGTCCATTCGGGCGCGACCTCGGGCATACGCTCCAGCCAGGGGCGTCGGACATAGGGGTAGGGGATGGCATACCAGGCACGGCCACCGTGGCAGCCATAGCAACTGTCGCTGTTCTCCGCGCCGGCCTTCTCTATCTCTTTTTCGTTGAGAAAGTTCACCTTGTGCCGTTTGGTCCGGAACTCCTTGTGACAGGTGATGCAGTCGTTGTTGAAGGTGTCGCGTACCTGGGGCCAGTCGCCGTCCAGGCCAGCCATTACCTTGTAGTTGAACCGGCCGTGGCACATCAGGCAGATGTCCGGGTCCACGCTCTTGCGCAGGGTGAGACCCTTCTGCGCCGTCTCGGAGGAACCGCTGGCCTCGTCGCGCGGGTCATTGCCCTGATGACAGGTGTTGCAGTGGAACTTCATCAGGCGTTTGGCCACCGGCGTGACCAGATGGCGCCGGTGAAAGGTTTCCTGGGGCCCGCTGTAGCCGGCGAGATCCTGGTACCAGGCATGGGTGTCGCTGGCCTTCACCCCGGCGGGCGATTTTGGCAGGGGCTTGCGTTTCAGGATGTCCTGGTGACAGGCCAGGCACTGTTCGTCGCGGGCGTTTTCGATGGCCGGCTTGAAATGAAGGGGGTTCCAGCGCGCGGACAGGGGATCCGATTTCGCCTTGGCCAGGACAGGGGTGGAAAAAAACATCGGCAGCCACAACAGGGCAAGCACAATGGGTCTACGGTATTGCATCACCGTCTCCTCGTGTTGAAGCGTGGATTCCCCGGGGCAAAACCCAACCCTCACGCCACACGGGATTCGACGTGGTTGGGTTGGCCGCCGGTCGCGGTCGTTACGTCGTGCCGGGAATCTGTCGGGTTTGACCGACCGAAACGAAAATCGCCGGGGGCGAATCCAATCCGTTTATCGTATGAGGCAAACAGTGGATCTGTTCGACGAATTGGATAAGCGGAGTTGATCGCTCTCCAGGGATTTGCAGCCGATCAGCGTTAAATGCGACAGGCTCCGGGACAGGAAGAAGGTCACATTCGTCGGGTCATGGGTCGTTCCTCCGCAGGGCTCCTTTGGTCGAAAGCGGCATATTAGTTATTATTAACCCGGCAACAATATATATCGCATTCAGGGCTTCAAGCAGGCGCCGGAACAAGGCGCAGTGCGCAGGCAAGGGTCATTCCCTTGCCAAGGTCGCTCCAGTGCATCCATGCACTTGCGCCACTTGGACATCCTGTCCAGCGCACTGGAACGCAGGTCCGGCGCCTGCCTGAAGCCCCTAACCCCATGATATTCAAAGACAGGCCACGGCTGAATACGATATATATTATTGCCGGGTTAAAAATAGTGTCTCTGTCATGCCGTCGGGGCGGTTTGCCCATGACCTACGCTAGCGGATCGTGGTGCCGCTGTAACTAACCTGGATTAAGGATGGTGAAACGGCTTGGGAAGAAGATTCCCCTATGGGCGCGCCTGCATCTCGGCGCCCCGCGTGGCAGATTCAGAGGATGTGGCCGCTGCTGATCAGGTCGGGGTCGAACTTGGCGATTTCTTTAAGGCGTTCCTCGTCGACCACGGTGATGCGCCCTTTGCCGCAGACGATGAGGTTGTCGTCCCGCAGTTGCTTGAGCATTCGGTTGACATGAATGGGCGTAAGGCCCACGGCGTCGGCCAGGTCTTCCTGGGTGAGGGGCAGGCGGAGTTCGTCCGAGCCGGCGAGGCTGGAGCAGAACTGACGGACCTGCTTCATGCGGTGATTGAGTTCCACCAGCGAAAAGGCGATGCGTTCGACGGCGCTGCGCGCACCGGTACTGAGCAGGTGCTCCTGGCAGAATGCCATCACCCGCGCGTTCTTCATGATGAGTTCGGAGGCCACCTCAGGGTGTTCGCACAGCAGCTTGGAGATGTTGCGCTTGGGGAATGCGCAGAGCACGCAGTCGGTGAGTGCCTGGGCGCCGTGGTGCATGGGACCGCTGAGATCACCCTGAAAGCCGAGGAAATCCCCGGGGAGGGCGAAGCGCATGCCCTGGATCTTGCCGTTGTCCAGCGTCTTATAGAGCTTTACGCAGCCATCGAACAGGGTGTAGACGAAGGCGTGCTCCTCGCCCTCGCAATAGAGGAAGGATTTCGCCCGGATCCGGTTCTGTGCGCTGCGGTAGTCCTGGGTCCAAGCGAGCTGTTCCCAGGGGACGTTCTTGAACAGTGCCATGCGGCGGATCGGGCATTCGCTGCAGGCCGTCTGCGGGGTTTCGAAGCTGGCAAGGTCAGCGGGCATTCATTGGAGTACATCCCTTTATCGTCGATACCATTCCAACATAAGCCGCTCTGTGGCATATGTAAAGGCGTGGCGAGGGGGTCTATTGCCACTGCGTGATTGTGGGAAATCGGGGGTCGCTGCCATACTGGAGACAGGGAATGGTCGGTCAGAACGGTTTCTCGGCCGGGTATTCCGCGATCACGAGGTGGGGATTGGCCGGGGGCGGGGTGAGCAGCGGATCGTCCTCCGGCCATGCCGGGGGAAGGCGATGGCCCTGAAAGGCCGTTGCCATCTGAAGCAATTCAGTGGCGAAGGCGGGGTCCCAGGGGAGGGGAGACATGGCCTTTGCCAGTGTCTCCCGCGCCTTGTCGAAGTCCCCGCTGGCGGCCAGGGCGAGGGCATGGGCCGCCTGGTGGGGCGGTGAAGGCATCTGTTGCAGCAGTTGCCGCGTCAGTTTCAGGGCCCGGGCCGGATCGCGCACGGCGGCGTCTCCGCTCGCGGCCAGCAGGCGCGCCATCGCGTAGCGTAGCAGGGGCTGTTTCGGTTGTTTGTGCAGTGCGGCTTCCAGTGCCTGCTTCAGTTCCCGATCCGACGTGCCCGCGCGCTGCAGCGCCACCAGCCGGTAGAGCGCCGCCATGGCCAGTTCGGGGCCCGCCTTCGCCGCCTCGGCGAAATGACGGGCCGCACCGGCGTAGTCGCCCTGCCGGAACAGCAGGCCGGCGAGATAGTAGTGCGCACCGGCATGGCCCGGGTCACGACGCAGGGTCCTTTCATAGGCGGCCCGGGCCGCCTGGGTATCGCCTTCCGCCTCCAGCAGCACACCGTGCAGAAAGTTGGCCAAGGGATGGCCGGGGCGCGCCTTCAACACCCCCTGCAAGAGCGTTTTAGCGGCCTCCACCTGCCCGCTCAGATAGAGCGCCCGGGCCAGGGTGGTGCGGGCATTGGCGTTTCCCGGATCCATCTTGAGTCCGGCGCGCAGGGCCTCGACCGCTTCGGCGTAGCGGCGCTCATGGACCGCCTTGAGGGCTTGCGAGTAGAAATGTCGGGCGCTGTTGTTGAGGGCATTCATCTCCGCCAGCAGGGGGTCGTCCACCGGGGGCAGGGTATCCCCCTTTCGGCGCAATGCCGCCATGGCCTTCTCGCGGTCGCCCAGCGCCCGCAACGCCTGCGCCAGGGGGTAGTACAAGGCATCGGCCTGCGGCGCCAGCTTCAATGCCTCCTGGAACCGTTCTGCCGCCTTGCGGTAGCGCCGCCGCAACAGATCGATCTGGCCCAGGCTGTAGAGGGCGGCGGCCCGCAGTCCCGGATTGCCGAGGGCCTGTTCCAAGGCGGCGCGGGCCTCTTCGAGCCGATCGAGTTGCAACAGGGTCTGGCCGAAACGCAGGGGCAATGCAGGGTAGTCCGGCTTTAGCGTTTGCACCCTCCGGAGGCGCTTCAGGGCCTCGCGTGGACGGCCGCCATTGAGGGCGAGTTGGGCAGCGAGATAGGGCCAGCGGTAGTCGCCGGGGGCGAGGCGTCGTGCGTTGTCGAAACAGCGTTCGGCGCTGGTCTCGAGGCCGCTGCCGGCGTAGAGGGCCGCCAGCGTGCCGTAGCCCTCGGCGAGGGCTGCCTTCCGGGCGCCCCCTTCCGCGAGCAGGGTGTCGAGACGGGCGCGCATCTTCAGCATGCGTTGGCGCAGGTGAGGCTCGGCGCCGCTGAGATCCACCTCCGCCACGGGGCGCAGGTCCTTCCAGGGGCCGGATGGCGCAGCGACCCGATCGGCCGAGGCCGCGCCTGTTATCAGGAGCCAGGCAACCAGCAGCGCCCCATGTGCGGAGGGGCCCTTCACGGTCCGGCCTCCGCGGTTATCGGCTGTTTGATGTGGAGGATGGTGTCCACCTGCGGCACCTTGACCTGCTGGACTGTTCCGCCTGGCCAGACGACGCGCAGCGCGTTGACGATGCGGGCGTCGTCGAGGCCGAAGGTGACCGTTTTCTCGGACTGGGAGAGGAAGCCGCGGGTCGGCATCACCCGGCGGCGCTGGAGGGTGCTGGCGGTACGCAGCTCGATCACGGCACCGATGCCGTCGCGGTTGGCCCTGGTCCCTTCGACGTCCACCCGCAGCCAATGGGGCGGCGTCAGGTCGTTGCGCAGCAGCACCGCCGGACGGCCGTTCTGGGTGATGGCGAGGTCCAGGTCGCCGTCGCCGTCGATATCGGCGTAGGCGGCGCCGCGTCCCACCAGCGGCCGGTCGAGCACGGGATTTCCTTCCACCAATCGATAGGCGGCCTCGCAAGCGGGGGCACAGTTGCGGAACAATTGCAGCGGCTGGGCATAATGCTGGCCGGGTTGCACCTTGTTGATGTCGGGTTCCAGGTGACCGTTGGCCTGAAACAGATCGAGACGGCCATCCAGATCGTAGTCGAAGAACAGAACGGCGAAGGTGAGGGCCAGGCGGGAGGGGGCGCCGATGCCCTCCAGCATTGCCTCGTCGGCAAAGGGTGGGGTGCCGTCGCTGGTGGTGAAGAAGGAGGTCATCTCGTTGGCGAAGTTGCCAATGGCCACGGCCAGATCATCGTCGTTACGATACCAGGCGGCGTCGATGCCCATGCCGCTGGTGGCCTTGCCATTGCGGTCGAAGGCGATCCCCTCGAAGGCGCCGACCTCCTCGAAGTGGCCGTTACCGAGATTATGGAACAGGAAGTTGCGCTCGGTATCGTTGGCTACGAAGAGGTCGATCCAGCCGTCACGGTCGTAGTCGACGGGTGCGACGCCCAGGGCCTTGCCCTCCGGCCGGCCCGAGTGTGGATCGGTGATCTGGATGCCGGTCTCGGCCGAGACATCGGTGAAGCGCCCGTCACCGTCATTGCGGTAGAGCCGGCTGTGGGTGCCGACGAAGTGGTTGGGGGCGCCGTAGGCGCGGCCGAGGCCGGTGAGCTTGAAATCGATACGCAGGTCGGTGTTGCGCGACCATTTTACGTACTGGCAGACGAAGAGGTCGAGGTCGCCATCGTTGTCGTAGTCGATGAAGGCGGCGCAGGTCGACCAGTCGGCGGGGCCGCCCGCCACGCCGGCGCTGGCGCTGACTTCTTCGAAATGGCCTTGGCGGTTGTGATAGAGGTGATCGTGGCCAACGGCGGTGATGAAGAGATCCGGCCAGCCGTCGTTGTCATAGTCGCCCACGGCCACCCCCATGCCGAAGAAGTCCTGGCCCAGGCCCGCCTCCGTACTCACCTCTTCGAAGTGGCCTGTGCCATCGTTGCGGTAGAGTGTCTGATGGGGGCTGGCCGCCCCTTCGTGGCCTGCCCAGTAGCTGGAATCGACCAACAGCAGGTCTGGGTCGCCGTCCTGGTCATAGTCGACAAAGGCAACGCCGCTGCCGATGGTCTCCGGCATCAGGTGTTCGCCGTAGGCGCCGTTGGTGTGACGAAACCGGAGGCCCGCCTGTCGGGTGATGTCGGTGAAATAGGCCTTGGGGGGAGTTTCCGGTGATGTGGGCTCCGGGCCCGGCGCCACGGGGGACGCTTCCACCGCCGCCGTCCTGTCAGCGGGCGAGGGGGTGCGGTGGAGAAAGGCATAGAGACCCACCAAGGCCGCTGCCAGCAGGCCTGCGGCGCCTGCCGACCACAGCAGGGCGCGGCGGATGCGCGCCTCGCCGGGGCTGAGGCCGTTGTTGTCGGAGGAAGGCTTCATGGCGGACTGCGTTTGGCGAGGGAGGCCGTCAAGGGTTCGGTAGGGGTCAGATCATACACCGCAATGGGATTGGCCGCGTGGTCCGCGGCCGGATTCCGGGCCCGGTGCCGGGCCACGGCCTGGGCCACGGCAGTGTCGTCCGGCCGGTATTTTTCATGCAGATGACGGTGTTCGGCCGCGCGCGCGGGCTCGCCGAGCTGTTCATATGCCAGGGCCAGGTTGAAGTGGGCGGCGCCATTTTCGGGGTCGATGGCAAGGGTATGGCGGAGGGCCGCCACCGATTTTCGCAACAGGCCGAGGCGCGCCGCCCGGTTTTTCGCGCCCCGCAGCCGGCGGGAACGGTCGAACAGCACCCGGCCCAGTTCGTTCCATACCCGCACGTCGCGGGAGAAGTCGAATCCCCGCCGTCTCGCCTCGGGAAAACGGGTCTCCGCCAGTTCATTCAGGAGACGGTTCGCCTCTTTCAGGTCACCGCGCTGATGGGCGATGAGGGCGGCGTACCAGGCGACGGTCCAGGCGGGGGCCGGAGGCGTCATGCGGGATGCCTCCCGCAGCGCGCGAGCGGCATCGTCCAGCCGGCCCTCCTTGAAGTAGGCGCGCGCCAAGTTGAGGGGACCATCGGCGCGGCCGAGGCGTTGCACCTGGGTGAAAGCGGCCTCCGCCTGGCGCAGCGCGCCCTTGGTGGATCCGGTCGTACCCTGCCGGAGCAAGCCGATGCCGTAGTCGTTCCAGCGTTCCCAGACCGGGATCGCCGGCGCCTCCTGTGGGGATGCCCGTCCCTTCACGGGGAACAACACGCGATCGCTTGCGAGGGTGACGATGGGCAGGTCGTTGCGTTGGAAGCTGTCCCCGCGCAGATGACGGAGGAAGGCCGTATCGAACTTGCGATAGTTGAGGCGCAGGCGCACCTCCAGCGGTCCCTCGATCCGCGCTGGCAGCTTCAGCCGGTAGTGGACCACCGCTGCTGCGCCCGGCGGGATCTGGTGGTTGTAGAGGGCGACGAAGATGTCCTGGCCGTTGCGGCGATCGATCCGCCTCCCGTTGCGGTCGAGCAGATAGGCATTGCAGAACCATGCCCAGGGGTCCACCTCGCCGGCGCCAGAGGTCAGGGCGCCGCTGGTGGCGACGATGCGGCGACCGTCGCGCACCTCCACCTGGAGCCAGAGCTGGTTCGAATCGGCGGTGCCCTGGGTCAGTTGGTGGCCGACGCCGAGGGTGCGCACCACCGCCTCCAGCAGGTAGGTGCCTCCCGGCTTGAGGGTGGGCACCTCCGGCCGCAGCGGCGCCACCAGGGGGGCGTCCACATCCGTTCCGAGGCGCAGCCCGAAGAGGTCGACCCGCGCCGCGTTGGCGAGAAACCCCCGGCGCGCCTGGAGGGTCTCCCGTGGCAGCCCGAGCAGGTGGGGCACGCCGGTATTGGCAGCGGCAAAGCCGTGATCGTGGATCTGGCGCCCGCTACTGCCGGCGAAATCGCGGGCCGCGGGATCATCCGATTCACGCAGGGGCATGTGGCAGTTGGCGCAGCGGTCCACTGCTTTGGCTGGATAGTAGAAGCTGTCCACGCGGTGACCGGAGACGCCGCTCGAGAGGAAGCTGTCGTAGTGGTCCTGACCTCGCAGCCAGCGGTAGTGGTTGACTGCCTGCGGCAGATGCACCTTGTGGCAGGTGGCGCAGAATTCGGCGCTGCGGTGCAGCGGTTTGAGAAAGCTCTGTTTGTGCAGCTCCGGCTTGGCCTTGATCAATTGGTGATTGATCGCCTTCAGCAATGGATTGTCGCTGAAGGCGAAAGGATAGCGGGGGGGATCGATGATGCGGTAGGCGCCGTTGCCCTTGGGGTTCTCGATCGCTTTCACTGCGTGACAGACGACACAGGTGATCCCCGCGTGGGCGCTCCGGTCCCGGTCGGGATCGAAATCGGCCCGGGTGAACCGGCCATCGAGCAAAGGGACGGGGTCGTGGCAGGCGGCGCACAGTCGGGTATTGTCGAGGTGGCCGTCGCGCCGACCCAGTACCGTCCGGGCCTCCATGATGCTGAGACGGTAAGCAGGGTTGTCGAACGAGCTGAAGTGGTGCATGGAGGTTCGAACCTGACCGGCGATATCGCCATGGCACGCCGCACAGTGGTCGTCCCGCATCAGGTGGCGCGCCGGGATCCGGTCGCTGTCCTCGAGGACCGTAAGGGCAGGGGAGAAACGGCTCAGTATCCGTTCATCGGTGGGAGGACGGAGAGACAGGTGCAGCGCCAGCATGCCAACGGCGAAGACCGCGGCGACGCCACCCCAGAGCCGGGCCGTTCGCCAACGGAGTGGACGTCCCGCCAGGCGATGCAGTACGAACAGCCAGGCCGCCACGAGGGGCGCGGTGATGTGGAGCCAGTAGGCCAGCCCGCGCCAGCGCGGATCGTCGATTTCGAGGAAACCGAAACGGGTCAGCACGAGGCCGCTGACGATGACCGCCACGCCGGTGAGGTAGAGGGCCAGGCCGGCGCGCACGGCATAGCGGTTGGGACGCACCCAGGCGCGCCGCAGGTGGAGCGCGCCAAACAACAGAAACAACGGTGCCAGGATCAGCCCCAACACCAGGTGGGCGAGGAACATCAACAGGTAGAAATAGTCCTGCAGGTGGCCGGCGCCGAGGTACTCACTCAGGCTGATGGCGCCCAGATAGGCGGAATTGACTCCCAGCAGGGCGAACAGAATCAACACGGCGTCGAGCAGTCGGCGCAGAACGGGACCGATCACGGGCTTGGATGCTGTTGTGGTTTTCGGACGCATGGCCAGGCAACAGTTCCGAAGGCTTCTTGGTGTGACGCCAGGGCGACGAAGCTTACGTCGATTCTCACCGGGGTGAGGCGTCGTCGTCAATCGGCCGGGCGCGAACTAAATTCGTTTTGCAAATATTTATTGATTTATGTCAGGGCCGATCCCTTGTTTTTTCAAGGCAACATCTCTAAATATGGAAACAGTTGCCGGAAATGGCCGGGCGGAAGGGTGGAGATTTTCGCCCGCTGGAGAATCGGCAACGAATGCAGCCGTCGCTGTTGTTCGGAGCGCTCCCGAAGCGGCGGCAAATGGACAGAGGCGGCATGGCGCTGAACATTGGTGATGAAAAACGGGAGGATTGATGATGAAAAAATGGCTGTATGCGGCGGGTGTTGCATTGCTGCTGGGTTCCACAACAGCGAGCGCCTGGTGGGGAGGCGGCCCGTGGGGTGACGACTATTGGGACGGTCCGTGGTATGGCGGTCCCTGGTATGGTTATCCCTACGGTTATCCAGGCTGGGGGTATCCCTATGGGTACCCGGGTTGGGGCTATGGCTATCCAGGATGGGGCTACGGTGGATATCCGTATTATGGCTACGGATGGGGTGGACCCTGGACCTATCCGGCAGCGCCCGTAACGCCGACCACACCTTCGACGAGTACCTCCGAAAAGTAGTCGTCTTCGAGGAGGCAAGGGGAACGGCGGTCTTTCGGGAGCGCCGTTTTCCTCCGGTATTTCTTTTCAATGGGGACAGACACCCAACGGGACGGCGCTGTTCCGGGTCGGTGGAGGCGGGCCGGATAGGCGCGCTTTTCAGCGGCCCCTCAATGCAGTAAGCGGCTGATCAGGCCCTGATCCTCGAACGTGACCTCACGCAGGTCGAGGACGCGCCCGCTCTCCGCGGGTGCATCGCGGGTGAACAGGGTGAGCGGGATCAACATGGGATTGGACCACGCGGCGCTCATCACCTCCGACAACCAACGTTGCCGTTCCGGTTCTGTTTTTGTGGCGAGCAACGCTTCCACATTATGGGCCAGAATGCCTTCATCCACGGTTTCCTGTTGGAGTCGGTCGGTGAGGTCGTGGAGCGGGATCCTGTTGGCATCGGCACCGTAAGAGGCCATAACAATGGCGCGGTAGTCGAACATCCGCAGGCCCAGCCGATGGGCGAATAGCTTGCTCAGGTCCGGGCGGTATTCCGGCATCAGCACAAAGAAACATCCGCTGCCGCCGTTTCGGGAAACCAGCGCATCGAGTTGCTCCAATGCTTCGTCGAGTGCGGTCATGGTGGACGCCCCTGTTTTCAGTCGATGCGGAGAGTATGTACCGCAATCATTGACCCGGCAACACTATATATCGTATTCAGCCGCGGCGTGCCTCCCGCCTCAGGCCAGCACCCCGGGGCCAAAGCTGTAACTGTCGAGGATGCGCACATAGTTGGCGCGCTCGAATTCAGTGGGATCGGGGACGTGGAGCTGGCTGACCCGGCCGCGGAACTCCTCCACCGATTCGAAGCCCTTCTCCTCCATCCACGCCTCGATGCCGTTGCGCACCTTGGTCAGATAGGCCGGCCCGCGTTCGAGCAGGGCGCTGCACAGATGCACCACGTCAGCGCCGGCGAGCAACAGCTTGATGGCATCCTCTGCCGTGTGGACGCCGCCGGTGGCGCCCAGCGAGAGGCCGCCGCGGCCATACAGGATGGCGATCCAGTGCATGCGCAGCAGCGTCTCCGCCGAGGTGGAGGGGTGCAGGCTGGGCTGGGTGCGCAGGCTGTCGATGTTGATGTCCGGCTGGTAGAAGCGGTTGAACAGCGAAACACCCGCGGCGCCAGCCGCATCGAGACGTTTCACCATATTGGCGAGTGAGCTGAAGTTGGGCGACAGCTTCATGTTGATGGGGATGTTGATATGCTCGCGCAGGTCGTGCAGTAGATTGAGATAGCGTTCCTCCACCTCTTCGGAGGTGAGCTCCGGATCGGCGGCGATGTAGTAGACGTTCAGTTCCAGCGCGTCGGCCCCCGCCTCCTGCAGTTCCCTGCCGTGCTCGATCCAGCCACCGCGGGTGACACCGTTGAGGCTGGCGATCACGGGAATCCCCAGCGCCTCTTTCAGCCGGCGGAGGTTGTCGAGGTAGAGGTCGAGAGCGTTTTCGAAATCCTGATAGGCGGGCAGGAAGCTCTCCGCCTCGCCGAAACCGGTCTCTTGATGGTGCAGGAAACGCACCATGCCTTCCTCCTCGGCGGTGATCGCTTCTTCAAACAGGGAGTGCATGATGATCGCACCGGCGCCGGCATCCTCCAGTTCCTTCGCCATGTCGATGCTGTGGGTCATGGGTGAGGCGGAGGGCACCAGGCAACTGTCGAGCGCCAGTCCGAGATAGGGGGTCGAGAGATCCATGGTCATTTCTCCGGGGGCTCGGGCGCATGTTGTACCGCCAGATGCGCCAGTTGTTCATAGAGATGGAAGCGGGTCTTCACCTGTTTCTGGGCCTGTTGCAGGAAGCGTTCTGCCGCATCCGGGTGGGTGCGTTGCAGGACGCTGAAGCGGGTCTCCGTGCTGATGAAGTCGCGATAGGGGACCGTGGGCGCCTTGCTGTCCACGTGCAGCGGGTTCTCGCCCTTCTCGATCTTGCGCGGGTCGTAGCGGAACAGGGGCCAGTGGCCGGAGTTGACCGCCAGATCCTGCTGGCGCAGATTGTTGGAGAGGTCCACGCCGTGGGCGATGCAGGGGGAATAGGCGATGATCAGCGACGGGCCGTCGTAGGATTCCGCCTCGATGAAGGTGCGCAGGGTCTGCACGTCCTTGGCGCCGAAGGCGACGTGGGCCACATAGACGTTCTCGTAGGCCATCGCCATCATGCCGAGATCCTTCTTTGGCGTGGGTTTGCCGCCGGCGGAGAACTTGGCCACCGCGCCCAAAGGCGTCGCCTTGGAGGTTTGCCCGCCGGTGTTGGAGTAGACCTCGGTGTCGAGCACCAGGATATTGATGTTGCGGCCGGAGGCGAGTACATGGTCCAGTCCGCCGTAGCCGATGTCATAGGCCCAGCCGTCGCCGCCGATGGCCCACACGCTGCGCCGCACCAAGTGGTCGGCCACTGCCTCCAGGCTGCGGGCCTCGCGGTCGTCGATGGCCGTCAGCCGCGCCTTCAACGTCTTTACCCGTTCGCGCTGTTCGTGGATGCCGGCCTCGCCGTGCTGGTCGGCGTTGAGCAGGCCGTCCACCAGCGCGTCGTCGCCGATGCGGCCGCGCAGCGCCTCCAGCAGCTCCCGGGCATGTTGGGTCTGTTTGTCGATGGCGACACGGATGCCGAGCCCGAATTCGGCGTTGTCCTCGAACAGGGAGTTGTTCCAAGCCGGACCACGCCCTTCCGGATCGACCGTGTAAGGGGTGGTGGGCAGGTTGCCACCGTAGATCGATGAGCAGCCGGTGGCGTTGGCGATGATCATGCGGTCGCCGAAGAGCTGGGTGGCGAGCTTGATGTAGGGGGTCTCGCCGCAGCCCACGCAGGCGCCTGAGAACTCGAACAGCGGCTTCATCACCATCGCGTGTTTGATCTTGGTCGGTTCGAGGTGCTGCCGGTCGTATTCCGGCAGGTCATGGAAGAAGGCCCAGGCGGCGCGCTGCTCGTCGTGGAAGGTGCGGTCGTCGGTCATGTTCACCGCTTTGCGCTTGGGGTTCTTCTTGTCGCGGATGGGGCACACCTCCACGCAGAGGCCACAGCCGGTGCAGTCGTCCGGCGCCACCTGGTAGCTGATGTGCAGCCCCTCGCCGAAGTCCTTGCCGCGCACCTGCACGTGCATGAAACTCTCTGGCGCGTCTCGGGTCAGTGTTTCGGGGAACACCTTGGAACGGATCGCCGCGTGGGGGCAGACCATCGGACACTTGCCACAGTGGGTGCAGAGCTTCGGGTCCCAGTGCGGGATCTTCAGGGCGATGTTTCGCTTCTCCCAGGCGGCGGTGCCGAGCGGCCAGGTGCCGTCCGCCGGGATTCGACTCACCGGCAGGCTGTCCCCCTTGCCCGCAATGAGGGTAGCGGTCACCTCCCGCACGAAGGGTGGCGCGGTATCGGGCACCACCGGTGGGCGTTCGAATCGGCTGGTTACTTCATTGGGGACCTCGACCTTGTGCAATCCGTCGATGGCGGCGTCGATGGCGGCGTAGTTGCGTTCCAGCAGTCGCTTGCCCTTGCGGCCATAGGTCTTCTTCACCGCCTCCTTGATCTTTGCGATCGCCTCTTCGCGCGGCAGGATGCCCGAGATGGCGAAGAAGCAGGTTTGCATGATGGTGTTGATGCGCCGTCCCATGCCGGTCCGGTCCGCGATGCCGTAGGCGTCGATGACATAGAAGTCGAGGCCCTTGTCGATGATCTGCTGCTGCATGTCGCGCGGCAGGTCGTTCCACACCCGCTCGGGCGGGGTCTGGGAGTTGAGCAGAAACACCGCGCCGGGAGCGGCCTTGTTCAGCATATCGTAGCGGCCGATGAAGATGGGTTGATGGCAGGCGACGAAACTCGCCTTGCCATCCCTGATCAGATAGGTGGAGCGGATGGGTTTCGGGCCAAAACGCAGGTGTGAGACGGTCACCGCGCCCGCCTTCTTGGAGTCGTACTGAAAATAGCCCTGGGCGTAGTTGTCGGTTTCGCCGCCGATGATCTTGATGGAGTTCTTGTTGGCCGAGACGGTGCCATCGGAACCCAGACCATAGAAGACACAGGCGGTTACCCCTTCGGATGCGTCCACCTGAAAGGCGGGGTCCCATTGCAGGCTGGTGTGGGTCACGTCATCGATGATGCCCACGGTAAAGGGATTCTTGGGATGGGACTGGTTCAGTTCATCGAAGACGCCTTTTACCATGCCGGGCGTGAATTCCTTGGAGGAGAGGCCGTATCGTCCCCCCACCACCCGCGGCATTCGCGCCAGCCGGCCGTCGCTGAAGGCCTGGGCCACGGCGCCGAGCACGTCCTTGTACAGGGGTTCGCCGTCGGCGCCCGGCTCCTTGGTTCGGTCGAGGACGGCGATCTTCTGCGTCGTTTCCGGCAGCGCCTCGACCAGACGGCGGGCGTCGAAGGGGCGATAGAGCCGTACTTTGATCATGCCCACCTTCTCACCGCGGGCGCTGAGGTGCTCCACCGTCTCCTCCGCCGCGCCGCAACCGGAACCCATCAACACGATGATCCGTTCCGCATCGCAGGGGCCCACGTATTCGAACAGGGAGTAGCTGCGCCCGGTGAGTTTGCCGAAGCGATCCATGGCCTGCTGTACGATGTCGGGCATCCGTTGATAATAGGGGTTGACCGTCTCGCGGCCCTGAAAATAGACGTCCGGATTCTGCGAGCTGCCGCGCAGTACCGGCTGGTCGGGGTTGAGTCCGCGTTGACGGTGTGCGGTGACATGGGCTTCGTCGATCATGGCGCGCATGGTCTCGGCTGAGAGGCGGGCGATCTTGTTGATCTCGTGCGAGGTGCGGAAGCCGTCGAAGAAGTGCAGGATGGGGACGCGGGCCTCCAGGGTGGCTGCCTGGGCGATGAGGGCGAAATCCATCACCTCCTGCACCGAGTTCGATGCCAGCATGGCATAGCCGGTGGGCCGGCAGGTCATCACATCGGTGTGGTCGCCAAAGATGGAGAGCGCCTGGGCGGCGATGGAACGGGCCGCCACGTGGAGCACCGTGGGCGTTAGCTCACCGGCGACCTTGTACATATCGGGAATCATCAGCAGCAGGCCCTGCGAGGCGGTGAAGCTGGTAGTGAGCGAACCTGCTTGCAGCGCGCCGTGCACCGCCCCGGCCGCGCCGCCCTCGCTCTGCATCTCGATCACGTCGGGGACGGTACCCCACAGATTGCGCTTGCCAAGTGATGACCACTCATCGGCCCATTCCCCCATGGGTGAGGCGGGGGTGATGGGGTAGATGGCGATGACCTCGTTGGTCAGGTGGGCGACGTAGGCTGCGGCCTCGTTGCCGTCGAGGGTGACCATTTCTTCTGACATGAGCGGCACCTTCCTGATTGGACGTGAAGCGTTCAGGATGCGTGCTGGCGCCGGTTCAGGCAATACCCCCTTTCGGTGGTGTTGACGTGGATCAATGTCAGCCAGCCTTGGAGAGGGCGGCGATGAAGACGTTGGCTTCGGCGATGGAGCGCTCCATCTCCTGGATCAGCGCCCCCACGTCGCTCTGGATCTTCTGAGTCTCGTCGCTGAGGGAGGTGATGGCCTTCATGTTGAGGTTGTGCTTGATGTAGAGCACCTGATCGCGGAAAGCGGCGAGCACGGGCTGGGTGCGTTGTTCGGCGCGGCGCATGGCGGCGATCAATGCCTCGGCTTGGCGCCGGGTCTGGTCGAATTGGGCCTCTGCGCGGTGGCGCAGTCGGGGGTCGTGGTAATCGTCCAGTTCCTTGCGCCATTCATCGAGCAGGGTGTTGGCGGCGCTTACCACCTTGTCGACCCGTTTGGATATGCGCTGGGCCGCATCCTCGCTGCGCTCATAGGCGGCGTTGAGGGTTTCGTACTCCTTCTCCAGGTCGCCCCCCTTGAACTGGGTCACGGCCTTGAATTGTTCCAGCGCGCTACGGAATTCCTGAACCGTCTCCTGCTGCACGTCACGGACCGCTTCGACCCGGTCCACGAGGATGTCACGGGGTTCCTTCCACAGGCGGTCGATGCTGAGGTCCGGCACCATTGCGGTCACGTTACGCAGGTTGAAACCGCCGTTATGGTTGAGGAAGAAGTATGCGGCCACCGCGGCGAGGGCGAGGGTTTTCTTGCGCTTCAGCAGTAGCGGAAGGAGTGCAACAATCTGTCTCATGTCTTTACCCGAATATGCCTTTCGTTCCCTGGAAATGGCTATAATACCCGCCATTCACGTAGGGGACGATATCTATGACCAGGATGCTGAGATCTATTCTACTCGTTTTTTCCGTGCTGACGATGAGCGGCTGCGCCACGGTGAAATATGCCGCGCTCGAGAAGGTGGGCGTCCACAAGCGCGATATCCTGGTGGATCGGGTGCAGGCGGCGCGCCAGGCGCAGGAACAGGCCAAGGACCAGTTCGTCTCCGCCTACGACCGCTTCACCGCGTTGGTGAACGTGAAGGGTGGCGATCTGGAAAAGAATTACAAAAAACTCAGGCGCGACCTCGATCGCAGCGAGAAGGCAACCCGGGAGATCGACGATCGCATCGCGGCGGTGGAGGAAGTCGCCGGGGCCTTGTTCGACGAATGGAAAAAGGAGCTGGGCGAATACACCAACCCCGATCTGCGCAAGCGAAGCGAACAGAACCTGGCCTTCACCCGGCGGCGCTATGCCATCATGATCGACAAGATGAAGAAGGCGCGCGCGCGTATCGACCCGGTGCTGTTCGTGATGCAGGACTATACCCTGTTCCTCAAGCACAATCTCAACGCCAAGGCGCTGGCCTCCCTCAAGGGGGAGGCGGGCAGCGTGGAGGCGAAGGTGGATACCCTGGTGCGGGAGATGGAACAGGCCATCGCCGAGGCGGACCGTTTCATCGCCGGGCAGGGGCGGAACGGTTCCTGAACCGCCGCAGACCCAATCCCCCGAGCAGCAACAGGGCGAGGAACGGGTCCGCCGCACCACCACCCCCGGACACGGAATAACTGAAGTAGCCCGGGTTGTCCATGTCGTCGTGCACATCGTCTTCCAGCGGCAGGTTGCGCAGCGAGCCGTCGTCGTAAGGCCCCCATGTCAGCAACCAGTCGTCGGAATCGGCGTCGTACAGCTCGATGCGGACATCGTAATAGCCACTGGGAAAGCCGTCGCGCAGGGTGGTCTCCACCCGGTAGTCGTCCAGCAGGCTGTCGCCCTCGACGAGAAAGTCGTCGCTCACCGCATACAACGTCCAGGGGCCGCCCTCCAGGCTCAGGTAGAGCTTGGCGTAGAGCCAGATGCGTTCGTCCGCATAGGTATTGGCATCGAAGTGGACGCTGAAACGCGAGTGGTAGCCGTCGGCGTCCAGGTCGGTGATCAGTTCCGTGGCCACCGTATCGATCCTGACCCCGGCGTCGGCCGGGCGGGCAGCAAGCCTGTCCGCGGGTTGCGGCGATTCAAGGCGGGACCTCTGGCGGGCGTCAGGCCCCGGCAGGGTCAGGATCTCGGTGTGGCCGTTGAAGTGATTCTCCACCTCGATGGACGGAGCGAGGGTCTCCGCCTGCCCCACAAGGGGCGCCAGCAGGAGGCCGCCCGCCGCAATCAACTGGATCATCCTTCGTATCGTTGTCCATACCATGTTAGAAACTCCCGTATTGCCAGTTCGGGGTGTAGTAAAGCAGGACGATCCTGAATGCAGCCTGAATCGACCCAGGTAGGGGTGTGGTATCCTGAAAGGATGGCTTGATGAGCGTTGGCCCATATGATGTTGCCCCGTGGAAGATCCTGTTTGCGCGCCGGGTGGGTGCTGCTGGCCCTGATGGTCTGCGGCCTGGCCAGGGCCCATCCGCCACTCCAGCTCTATATTCAGCTTACGCCAGTGGGGGGGGTGTTGAAACTCAAGCCGGGCATCTATTCGGGTCCGGCGGTGATCAAGAAGCGGATCACCATCGAAGGGAAGGGCAAGGCGCTCATCGACGGCGGCGGTGAGGGGTCGGTGATCCGGGTCGAAGCGGATGGCGCAACGCTTCGGGGGTTGCACATCACCCACTCGGGGCGACTGTTCGACGACATGGACGCCGCCATCGCGGTAGAGGCGGACCACACATTGATCGAAGACAACGTGATCGATGACTGCCTGTTCGGCATCACCTTGCACAACGCGGCGGAGAACACCCTGCGCAACAACCGCATCACCTCGGTGGACGACAAAGTGGGGTTGCGGGGGGAGGGCATCCGGTTGTGGTACAGTTCCGACAACATCGTGGAGGGCAACCAACTGACGGCGGTGCGCGACGTGATGATCATGAACTCGCCGGACAACCATATCCGGGGCAACCGGGTGGTGCAAAGCCGCGTGGGGATGGAATTCGTCTTCTCGCCCGGCAATATCGTCGAGGACAACACACTCGAACACGACCTGTCGGGTTTCGTGGGACTCTATTCGGAAGGATTGCTGTTCAGGGATAACAAGGTCGCCCATCTTCGGGATATCCCCGGCACCGCCTTCTCCATTAAGGAGAGCGCCCAGGTCCGGCTGGAGGACAATCGCATTCTGCACTGTACCGTGGGGCTTATCGCCAATGCCCCGGCCAACCCCGCCAACATCCTCTACCTGGAGGGCAACCAGTTCATCTACAACGATGTGGCCATTTATTTCTACGGTGACCGTGGCGGCCATGTCATCACCGGCAACCGGTTCGCGGGCAACATCACCCCCATCGCGGTCAGCGCCCCCAGCGCCGCCGTCGACAACGACTGGCGTGGCAACTACTGGGACGACTATCAAGGCTTCGATCTCGATGGCGACGGCATCGGCGACACGCCCTATACCCGCTACCTGTATTCCGACCGGCTTTGGATGGACCGCCCCATGACGCGCTTCTTCCGCGCCTCGCCGGTGCTGGAGATGATCGACTTCATGGAGCGGCTCGCGCCCTTCTCCGACCCCAAGCTCATTTTGCGGGACCCACAGCCGCGGGTGCGCCCCGCGCCCGCTTCGTAGATATGTGATGGGGGATGAGCAGAGACCCTTCAAGGGCCGGGGAAGCAGCGGCAACCCCGCCAACCGCTACCACGCCGCCGCGGTGGAACCCGTGGATGACGGCTGGCCGGCGGACGATCCCTTGCCGCCCTTGCGCACCGAGGTGCGGGAGGAGCGGTGTCGCCACATCATCTCGCGCAACCAGTCGCCCGATGTCCCGTTCGATCGGTCCATCAACCCCTATCGCGGTTGTGAACACGGCTGCATCTACTGCTATGCCCGTCCGACTCACGCCTGGCTCGACCTCTCGCCAGGGCTCGATTTCGAATCGCGCCTGAGTTGCAAGCCCGATGCGGCGGCCCGTCTGCGGGAGGAACTGGCCGATCCCCGCTACCGTTGTGCGCCTATCGCCCTGGGCGTCAACACCGATGCCTGGCAGCCGGTGGAACGGGAACGGGGTATTACCCGCGCCGTACTGGAAGTGCTGGCCGAGACGCGCCACCCGGTGACCATCGTCACCAAGTCGGCCCTCGTCGAACGTGATCTCGACCTGCTGCAGGAGCTGGCGCGCCACAACCTGGTCAGCGTGGCCTTCTCCATCACCACGTTGGACAGCACCCTGGCGCGCCGGATGGAACCCCGGGCCGCCGCGCCGCACCGGCGACTCGCGGCGCTGGGCCGCCTCAGCAGGGCGGGCATCCCCACGGGCGTCATGCTGGCGCCGGTGATTCCCTTCCTCAACGACGCCGAAATCGAGACCCTTCTCGCGCATTGCCGCGAGGCGGGGGCAGGCCACGCAGGATATGTCTTTGTGCGGCTGCCGCGGGAGGTTGCACCGCTGTTCGAACAATGGCTCGATACCCACTACCCGCTGAAGGCGAAGCGCATACTGCAGCGTATACGCGATAGCCGGGAAGGGCGTCTGAACCAGGTAGCATTCGGCCGACGCATGCGCGGGGAAGGGCACTATGCCGACCTGATCGGTCGACGTTTCGAACGGGCCCGTCGGCGGTTCGGCTACAGCGATCCCCCGCAGCTCGATACCAGCCGATTCCGGCCCCCACTGCCCACGAGTGGCCAGATGGACCTGTTCAGTCGTTGAGAGTCGTGATGCGGGGAGCGTGTCGGCGGGCGTGCGGCCTCACCCCTCACCCCCGTTTCCTTCACTTGGCGTCATCCTGTAGCGCATGCAAAGCGTCGATGACCTCCTGCGAGGTCTCGATAAAACGGGTCTCGATATCGATGGCTTCAGTGTCGTTGCCTGAACGTACAGCGGTTATCAGCTTACCCGCCAATTCGTGGAATGCATCATGGCGTTCTATCAGTCGCTCGAAACCAGGCCGTTCTTTAAACTCAGACGAGGCATCAGAAAGCAACCACCGGCCAAGGTCGCATTGATCATGTTGGGTGATCGATCGAAGCTCTTCCTCGCTGAACTCCTTGTTACCGAGAAGCGATGCAATGGTTTCCATCCATTCGAGATGGTTCGTGATTTCTTGCCCTATGTTCATACGGGTTCCACGGGTGTCTTCTTTGTCGCTGTAGTAAACCCTGCCGGCACCGGGGCGTCAAACGTTGTGGAGAGGCACCGCCCCTCCGAAGGCAGGGGCCTCCCTTGTCAAGGTGGCTCCAGTGCATCCATACACTCGCGACACCTCGACATCCCTGTCTAACCCGGATTATTCATGAAGTTGCTCGCGTCCTTGCTTGATCCTTGTCCACACAGGGAATTTTCCTTCCTCGGCAGTACAGCCCGTATTCCACTCGGTCGGAAAATCCCCTGCGCGGACAACTCGCTGTGCAATCATCGCGGCGATTCATGAACAATCCGGATTAGGCGGCATCGTTGCTTTTACTCCCTCTCCCCTTGAGGGGAGAGGGTTGGGGTGAGGGGTGAAGATTGCACCGAGGTTGATTCTTGAACCCTCACCCTGGCCCTCTCCCGGTTTCGGGAGAGGGGACAATC
>Ga0256841_1001220_pt1 | contig 23068 bp, 27 predicted proteins | sample 356308metaG_FD_185971 | JGI IMG/M metagenome (GOLD analysis project Ga0256841, IMG submission 185971) | Hydrothermal vent microbial communities from Mid Atlantic Ridge, Atlantic Ocean - 356-308 | ecosystem: Environmental > Aquatic > Marine > Hydrothermal vents | place: Atlantic Ocean: Mid...
TGTCCCACCCTTTTCGATCACGATAAGTGATGGAAAATGTGAGCGAAGCGGAACTCGCATTTTCTCTTTGCGACGAAAAAAATGCCATGGAAGGCATTTTTTGAGATCCCTGAAGCGATGCTTTCGCACCCTGACAAGACCCCGCCTCCGCGGGGCTTTTTGTTGTATAGCCAGAACCTCGAAAGCCAGGTACTACCGTTCTGTTATGAAGCTTGGCTCTAACAGGATGTTGGAAAGTCCTTCCATGGACTTTTTCAGACGCAACAGGCCCTGATCGCCAAGTCAATAATATATAATGCCAAGATGGAAATTGAACTTCGGGAAATCCGCGACTTTCTCTCCAACATCCCACCCTTCGACCACCTACCGGCGGAAACGCTGGACAGGCTGCCAGAACAATTACAGATCCGTTATCTACGCCGTGGCAGTCCGTTCCCGCCTGATCATGTCGACAAGCCGTTGACTTGGCTGCTGCGCAGCGGCGCGATCGAACTTCGAGACCCGCGGCAACGCCTGATCGGACGGCTCGGGGAGGGTTCGGTGCTAGCCGACGCCTGTCAGCAAGACACACCGACCACGCACGGCGAAGCCATCGAGGACAGTCTGCTGTACAGCCTGCCTTGCGCCACCGTGCGCAAACTCCGCGAGCAGCAGGCCGCCTTCGATCACTACTTCAGCGAATCGCTGCGCACACGCATGCGTCAGGCGCTACATGATGACCTGACGGGCGTACCCGCCAACACCGGCGACATCGGCGCCGAGATCGTCACATTGCTGAAGCGCGCACCGGTGTGCGTGGATGCCACGACCAGCATTCGACAAGCGGCGCAACGCATGACCGAACGACAGGTATCGTCGCTGCTGGTGACACGCGGCAATAAGCTCGTCGGCATCGTCACCGACTCTGACCTGCGCCGCCGCGTGGTCGCCGAGGGACGCGCCTACGATGAAGCCGTGGAGGACGTCATGTCTGCCAACATCGAAACCATCCCGCCACACGCCAGCCTGATGCGCGCGATGCTGACGATGACCCGGCTGCGCGTCCATCACCTGCCAGTGGTCGACGAACACGACGGTCTGGTGGGCATCATCAGCGAGAATGATATCGCCCGTTACCAAAGCACGAACTCGGTGTTCATCGCCTCGGATATCCGCAAGGCCGGTTCGCTGGACGAACTGGCCGCGATCAGCCAGCGCCTGCCATCACTGCAACTGCATCTGGCCAGCGCCAACGCCAGCGCGCGGCACATCGGCGAATCCATCTCGTGTATCGCCGACAGTATCACCCAGCGGCTGCTGGAGATGGCCGAGGCGAGGCTTGGCCCGCCGCCGGCGCCCTATCTGTGGCTAGCCGGCGGCTCGCAAGCAAGGGGCGAACAGACATCGCATTCCGATCAGGACAATGCCATGATCCTGTCCGACGATGTGCGCGACGACGACCTGCCCTACTTCGAATCCATCGCGCGTTTCGTCAGCGACGGACTGAACGCTTGCGGCTATGTCTACTGCCCTGGCAATGCGATGGCAAACAATCCGGAATGGCGCCAGCCGTTGGCCAAATGGCGCGCATACTTCCAGCGCTGGATTGGGCGTCCGGAACCGAGGGCGCTGATGCTATCGAGCATCTTCTTCGACCTGAAGCCCGTGCGCGGCGACAACGGACTCTTCGAGCCACTACACGCGGAAATCCTGCGCAAGACCCGTGACAACAGCATCTTCATCGCGCACATGGTGTCCAATGCGCTGAGCCACCGGCCGCCACTCGGCTTCTTTCGCAACTTCGTGCTTATCCACGATGGCAAACACGACGACACCCTGGACATCAAGCACCGTGGCATCACACCGATCACCGACATCGCGCGCGTCACCGCCCTGGCCGAGGGGCTGCCAGCGGTGAACACCCATGAACGCCTGCGCGCCGCGATGGGCACGCCCTCGCTTAGCCAGGAGATGGGCCGCAACCTGCAAGACGCCCTGGAATTCATCGCGCGCCTACGCATCCGTCACCAAGCCCGGCAAATCCAGGCCGGCGAGCCACCCGACAACTATCTGCCACCGACCGAACTCTCCGAACTGGAGCGTGCCCACCTGAAGGATGCCTTCCGCATCATCCAGTCGATGCAAGAACTGCTGGAACACCGCTACCATGTCGGCAGCCTGGGCTGATCGGTCCGTGAAGCAAGCGTCGGCAAGACAATCCGCCCGATACCAGGCACGCCGATGAGCACGAGCGCCAAGCCTACGCGGCTGTCCCGCCTGTTCGGCCTTGCGGGCAAACGCCGGCGCGCGGCCGCGCGCGCCACGCCTGGCGCAATGCGAGATTTTCTCCTTGCGCCGACACCCGACGCGTGCGCCCCTCTGAGCCAGATCGACATCGTCTCCCTGGACCTGGAGACCACCGGCCTGAATCCCAGGCGCGACGTAATCCTCAGCCATGGGTTGGTGACGCTGCGCGATGACACCATTGACCTGGCCAGCGCGCGCCACGAGATCATCCGCATCAGCCGTCAGATACCCGAGGCCTCGGCGGTCATCCACGGCATCACCGACGACCAGGCCGCCAGTGGCCGGCCATTGGAAATCATACTGCCCGAACTGCTCGCCCAGCTCGCCGGCAAGGTCATGCTGGTACATTTCGCGCGCGTCGAACAACGCTTTCTCGACGCCGCCTGCCGGCGTCTGTATGGCGCGCCCTTCCTGACCCCGACCATCGATACCCTACTGTTGGCCGAGCGACTGTTCAGCCTGCGCAATCACAGCATCCAACCCACCGATCTGCGCCTGTTCAATCTGCGTCCAAGATACAACCTGCCGCGTTACCAGGCACATAACGCCCTCAGCGACGCACTGGCCACCGCCGAGCTGTTTCTCGCCCTCGCCGCAGAGATCCAGCCGAACCCCGACAAACGCCGCCTCGGGGCATTTATCTCCAATCACTGACGATTAAAATACCCCTCGCCGCCCCCATGAAAGTTACCGATGATTCAGCCATGGGATGATCGAAGCCATACCCCATACGATAGAGGAACCTCTCATGCTGAACCCGATCTACAAACGCCTGCTACTCGTCGTCATCGTCGTCGGCCCGATCTACTGGCTGGTATTCACCGAAGACGGGCAGCGCCGCTCTGACGCCGTATTGCTGTGGCTGCTCGGCAAGGACGAGATCCGCATCAACCTGAAAGCGTTATCGCCAGCGCTGAAGAAATCCGATCTCGAAAAGGTCTACGCCAATATCGAGTGGCGGTGCCCGGCTCGCAACAGCGCTTTCGGCAATTCCCTATGCGCGGCAAACATCGGCCTGTACAATGACATCCCGGCAAAATACATTACCCTTTTTTTCGCCGACGACCGGCTCAACGCAATGAAGCTGGAATACCTACGGCACTACCATAAACAGATACTGAAACAGCTCTATCTGCAACTCGGCAAACCTGAGCCGACCCCAGCTGACAAACCCGATAGCCCGATCTACCACTGGCTGACCGACAACGGCATGGTCATCGGCAAGAAAAAGCTGAAGGAAAGCGATGAACCAGCGCTGCTGTGGCTGCCGATGGCGATAGCCGGCGTGGAAAATTGAGCATCGGCGGAAAATCAACCTTGTAAGGAGTTATGGTTGATACCCATATTCTGTCAGCGCTTTACCGTTAGGCGCTAACAGGATGTTGAAAATAGCGGTACATCCCTGTACCGCACACAGGCCGTTGAAAAATTCCATTTCTCAACGGCCTGCTAATTTTCTTATCCTCTAGCCCGGATTTCTCACTGGCGTTCGTCGCGAGGTGGTTCAAGGATGCGGCATGGCTGGCGTTCGCGACCGAGGGCCGCGCAGGCGTAGCCGACACTAGGTCGAGCATCCCGACCGAGCGAACGCCAGTCAGTGCATGCCATTGAGCCGCCGCAGTAGAAGGCCGGTGAGAAATCCGGGCTAGCATCAAGCAGGATAAAAATAATAAATGGCGGAGAGAGAGGGATTCGAACCCTCGATAGGTTATTCACCTATACACACTTTCCAGGCGTGCTCCTTCAGCCACTCGGACATCTCTCCAGGTACTTACGTTTCGGTCGCTCGAACCCAGCCATGTGTGGCGACCGACAAGGCGCGGAAGTCTAAACCATTTCCAGGCGCTAATCAATCGGGCGGCGCCTGCACCACGCGTCGGCGCGGCCAGGCACTGAGTATCGACTGCACCAGAGTGGCGAGCGGAATCGCAAAGAATACCCCCCAGAATCCCCATACGCCGCCGAAGATCAATATCGCGACGATTATCGCGACCGGATGCAGGTTGACAACCTCGGAGAACAATAGCGGCACCAACACATTGCCATCCAACGCCTGGATGATGAAATACACGCCGGCCACCCATAAGAAGTCGTTGCTCCAGCCGCCCCATTGAAACCAAGCGATGGCCAACACCGGGAGGGTGACGACGGCGGCGCCGACATAGGGAATGATGACAGACAGGCCAACCAGCACGGCCAGCAACAGGCCGTATTCGAGTTCCAGTACGCTGAAGGCGACGAAGCAGGCGGCGAAGACGATGATGATCTCGACGAACTTTCCGCGCACGTAGTTGGCGATCTGCCTGTCGACATCGCGCCAGACACGATGCGACAGGGGGTTGTCGCTCGGCAGGAAACGACTGACCCAGTCGACGATCAACACCTTGTCCTTCAGAAAAAAGAACACCAATAACGGCATCAATACCAGATAGACCGACAGGGTGATCAACCCGACCACCGAGGAAATCGAAAAACTCAGGATGTGCTGACCGAGACCGGCAATCTCCTGGCTGATGATATTCGTGATGTCCTGCACCTGCTGGGTGGAGATCAGCTCGGGATACTGCTCGGGCAGCGCCAGCAACGCGGCTTGTGCCTTGGCGAGGATGTTCGGCAGTTGCTGCACCAATTGGGTCAACTGACGCGAGAACAGCGGCAGCACCCACAGCACGACAGCCGCGACGAACACAAGGAAACCGGTGAAAACGAGCAACACAGCCGGGAAACGCGGCATCCCCTTGCGCACCAGCGCGCTGACCACGCCTTCCAGCAGATAGGCAATGACGATACTGGCCAGCACCGGCATGATGAGGTGACCAAAGAGCACGATCACCATGATTCCGGCGATGATCGCCAACGTCAGCATGACGATATCGGGATCGGCAAAGTTCTTTCTGAACCATTCGGATACTGCTGTTCTCATTGATTCCGGCTTTCCGTGTGAAGCAACGCCTCGCAAGACCAAGACCATGGGCGGCATCGGGCGCCAGCCCGACAACCCGCCCTCAGCCCGAGGATTGCTGTGTTTTCTTATAGATTGCGTACTGCGCGGAGAACAAGGCCTCCAGCTCGGCGATCACCTCACCCGCCCCCCGCCCCTGCATGACATGCGCGGTCATCAATGCGGACGTTTCATTCAGCAGAATCGCGCGTTCGAGCATTGGATAGGTACTGGACAACCGTTTGATAGCCGCGATGACCGATTCGTTCTCCGGCGCTTCCAGAGGCACGGGCTCAACGATTTCCAGCGGTTTCCCGTCTTGTCCGCCATTTACGCGCGCGGTGAGAAACTCGGCGAAGGCCAGCAGGCTATCACGTTCCGCCATGGGCAGGGTGCGGAAATGCGCCAGCAAGGCTTTTTCCTCGGAGGTCGGACGTTTCTCGGGGATCAGCATGGATGTTTCCGCAAGCAGGGAGTTCAGTTCGAGCCAGTCTCGTCCTGGCAGTAGCCGCGCGCGAAATTCAGGAGTTCTTCTATCGCGTTGGCGCGGAACTTGTGTTTCTGATAGACGAAGGAAAATGGACGTTCCAGCGGCGGCACCAGCGGAATAGCCACCAGCGCACCCAACTTCAGCTCTTTCTGGATGGTCGCCAAGGACACGACCGAAATACCCATACCCGCCTCGACCGCGCTTTTGACCGCCTCGGGACTGCCCAACTCCATCGAGATATGCAGGCTATCGGTGCAATCGTGCTGCTGACCAAGATATTCGATGATCACTTCGCGCGTGCCGGAGCCTTCCTCGCGGCAGATGAAAGGGGCATCCATCAGTTCGCTCAGGTGTACCTGCTTTTTTTTCGCATCGGGATTGTCCGGATCCATGATGACCACGAGTTGGTCGTGACGGCAGGCCTCAACGACCAGGTTTTTGTTGGTCACCGTGGATTCGACCACACCCAGATCGATGGCGTTGTTCTCCACCATCTGCACGATGCCATCGCTATTCGACACCTTCAGGTGGATGTTTACCTCGGGATACTTCTTTTTGAAGTCACCCAGCAGCGACGGCAACATGTATTCGGCGATGGTGGTGCTCGCGCCTATCGCCAGTACGCCGCTGATGTCGCCAGTCATCGCGCTGACCTCGCATTCCATTTCGTTATACAAGCTGAAGATCTGATCGGCATAGCGATGCACGCATTCGCCGGCCTCGGTCAAGCTGATACGATTGTGCGTGCGATCGAACAAACGGGTATTGAAATACTCTTCGAGTTGGCGAACCTGGAAGGTCACCGCAGGCTGGGTCATGTGCAGTTTTTCCGCGGCCTTCGTAAAGCTCAACAATTTCGATACAGTATGGAATACCTGTAATCTGCGGTCAGCCATAGCAATAGTCGATTCTGTGGGCGGATAAGGTAGACTTATATACTACAACGCTAATGAAAAATCCACCGGCGCCCTCCCGAAAGGCAATAAAACCCGGCAAGAAACGACCTGGATCAATCGTACCAGGATATTTCACCCGGCCACTCAAGCGGAGAATTTTTCATGGCGATTCAGATCACCGCTGAAATGCGCGCTGAGCCAGCGTCGCCCGCAGGCTGTGGCGAGGGACGTGAGCAGGATGTAGAAGCTTTCAGGAAAGCGTTATTTACGCTTGTCGTCACGGGCTTCAATGCGCGTGCGATGATTCCGGTGTTTAGCTGACCGTGACCATCAGATCTCGGCAATGGCCCGCGACGTGGATTCCTGTTTTTCACCTCGGGCCTCCTGCCCATGGTCATCCATAGAACCCTCTTCAGGGAGAATGCCAGAACCGAGTGAAGCATCCTGGCGCAATCGCTTTCACCAACGATACCACCCGCCACGCACTACTTCCGGTTCGGGCAATTCTTGCGCGTGCAACGTCCGTACAGGGTCAAGGCGTGCTCTTCCAACTGAAAATGCAGTTTCTTGGCGACATCCCGCTGGCGTTTCTCGATGACCTCATCGAAAAACTCCTCGACATGGCCACATTGCACACAGACGATATGGTCGTGATGCGCGCCACGATCCAGCTCGAAGACCGCATGACCGCCCTCGAAATTGTGCCGCTGAACCAGGCCGGCGCCCTCGAACTGGGTCAGCACCCGGTACACCGTCGCCAAGCCGATATCCTCTCCTTCTTCCAGCAACAGCTTGTACACATCCTCGGCGCTGACATGCCGCTGCTCGGCGGACTCCAGCAGATTCAGAATCTTGACTCTCGGCAGCGTGACCTTCAGCCCCGCCCTTTTGATGTCTTGATTGTCCAAGCCTTTCCCCTTATCTCGGCTGCCTGAAAAAACGCTTTTCAGGTATCATGGGCGCCGATTCTAATTGCTATGGCGTTACCTATGCAAAAGCTTCTCATTATCGCTATGGGCTGTCTCATGCTGCTGACCGCTTGCGGATCCACGCCACGGGAACGTTGGCGGCCGGTGCATAGCCTGTTGGAACGCTTTCCGTGGATGTACCGTCCGGAGATCCAGCAAGGCAATATTGTCACGCAAGAGACGATCGACCAGCTGAAACCCGGCATGTCGAAGCGCCGCGTGAGCTTTTTGCTCGGCACGCCGATGCTGGCGGACACCTTTCATCCCGACCGCTGGAACTATGTCTATACCATCGCCAAGGGCAGCAAGCTGGAAGACGAGAAACACCTGACCCTGTTCTTCGACGACGATCACCTGACCCGCATGGAAGGTGACTACAAGCCGGAACCGGGGTCCGAACGGGCAATGGAGAAAGAGACCGTCGTCAGCGTGCCGGACTACGTACCCGAGCCAGTTGGCATCCTCGACTGGATCATGTCCAAGGTTGGCCTCGGTCGCGACGCCGCCGATGACGAGCATCCCGAATAAGGCCACGGCCGGTCATTCGACAAAGGTGGTAAAGCCGGTCACGGCCTCGCGCGGGGTGCGGTAGCGATTCACCGGCGCGTCAGGATCTTCATAACCCAGCGCCATGCCGCATGCCAGCCGTTGATCCTCCATGATATCCAATTCATCGCGCACCAGATCCGGGTATTCGGCCAGCGCGGCCTGTGGACAGGTCGCGAGACCCTCAGCCTGCGCCGCGAGCATCAGCGATTGTAGAAACATGCCGTAGTCCATATACGAGCCGACCGCCAGTTTCCGGTCGAAAAAGAACAACAGCATCCAAGGCGCGTCGAAGGCGTGATAGTTCGCCACCCATTGATCCACCCGGCGTTGGCGATCCTGTCGCTCGATATGCAGTGCCGCATACAATTGCTGACCACAGGCCCGGCGGCGCGCCTGATAGGGTTCGAACCATTCATCGGGGTAGTATCGGTAGTCCGGCTTGCCCCTCTGGCCATTGCGGAAGGCCGCCTCCAGCCTGGCGGCCAAGCGATCCTTCGCCGCCCCGCCAAGAACAATCACCCGCCACGGTTGAGTGTTGGCCCCGGATGGCGCGTGACGCGCGGCATCCAGGATTCGTTCTATCTGTCGCCGGGTGACTGGCTTGTCGAGATAAGCGCGCACCGATTTCCGATTTCGCAACGCAGTAATGACATCCATCCTTTCCCCTTTTCAGCTCTTGATCCCGATACCCTGGCGCAGCAGATAGAGCGCTACGCCGAGCAGCAGCGCAAGAAAACCGGCCATAATGAAAAATGCCCAAAGCACATTGATATCCGAGACTCCATAGATACCATAGCGAAACGCGTTCACCATGTAGAGTATCGGGTTGAACAAGGACACTTGCTGCCAGAAGGCTGGCAACAGGTCGATCGAATAGAACACGCCGCCGAGATAGGTCAGTGGTGTCAGCACGAAGATGGGCACGATCGATATATCATCGAAGCTGTTCGCGAACACCGCGTTGATGAAACCGGCGGTCGCGAACACCGCCGATGTCATCACGAACACCAGCAATCCCAACGAGAAGCTGTACACCTGGAAATCGACGAAAAACGCCGAGACGATGCTCACCGCGATGCCAACCGACAGCCCACGGGCAATGCCACCGCCGACATAACCCGCCAGAATCACCCAGTTGGGTACCGGCGACACCAGTAATTCCTCGACATGACGCTGAAACTTGCTGCTATAGAAGGATGACACGACATTCGCATAGGAATTGGTAATCACGGTCATCAGGATCATGCCGGGCGCGATGAACTCGATATAGGACATATCCGCCATGTCGCCGATGCGCTCGCCCATCAGCTTGCCGAAGATGATGAAGTACAACGTAGTAGTCACCACCGCCGGCAGCACGGTCTGCGGCCAAATACGAACAAACCGCATCGTCTCCTTGATCAGGATAGTTTGGAACGCCGTCCAGTAACGCATCATGTCATGACTCCGAAGCATCGAGCAGATTCATGAAAAGTTGCTCCAGACGGTTCTTCTTGTTGCGCATGCTCATCACCTCGACACCTGCCTGGTCGAGTACCTGAAACAGCCGGTTGAGCGATTGCTCTCGCTTGATCGTCACCTCCAGCGTGCAGCGATCGACGCAGCGCAACGCGAAACCCTCGACCTCCGGCAGCGTCTCCTGCGGCGCACGCAGATTCAGCAGCAACGCCTCCTCGTGCAAGCGCGACAGCAGACCGGCCATGGTCGCGTTCTCGACGATATGACCATGACTTATGATCGCGATCTGGCGACACAGTGCCTCAGCCTCTTCCAGATAATGCGTCGTCAGGATAACCGTCGTACCCTGACGGTTCAGCTCCTGAAGGAAGGTCCACATGCTGTTGCGAATCTCAACATCGACACCGGCGGTGGGTTCGTCCAGAATCAGCAAGCGCGGGCGATGCACCAGCGCGCGCGCGATCATCAGACGACGCTTCATACCGCCGGATAAATCACGCGCGGACACCCGACGCTTGTCCCACAGATCGAGCTGACGCAACTCCGCCTCGGCGCGCACTTTCGCCTCACGACGCGAAATACCGTAAAAACCGGCTTGATTCAGCACGATTTCTTCCACCGGCTCGAACTGGTTGAAGTTGAATTCCTGAGGCACCAGACCGATAGAGCGGCGCGCGCCCATCGGATCGCGATCCAGGTCATGGCCGAAGACCTCGACACAGCCAGAGGACTTGGTCACCAACGAACTGATGATGCCAATCGCCGTCGACTTGCCAGCACCGTTGGGTCCGAGCAGGGCGAAGAACTCGCCTTCGGACACAGTCAGATTGATGTCCTTCAGCGCCTCGTGGCCGCCGCGATAGGTTTTCTTCAGATCCGAGATACTCAATGCGAATAGTGGATTCAATATCCGCCCCCTGGCCTGTCCGGCCAAAGCACCATAGTGTACCCGAATCCGAAGTGCGAAGAAGTGCCGCGATGGCAGCCGGAATCATCCCAGGCATTCGGGAAATCAGCCGCCGACCGCACTTGATCCAGGTCAATATTACGTTCAGAATAGGTTCGAGCCTATGAGGAACGCCCGTGTCTGATCCCAGAGTCATCTCACTGGAAAAAATAAAAGTCGCCTGCCAGAATTGCAGCCTTGCCTCGTTCTGCCTTCCGCTTGGCTTGAAACAAGGGGATATCGAAAAGCTGGACCAGATCGTCAAGCGCAGCCGGCCGATACAACGCGGCGAAGGGCTGTTCCATATCGGCGAGCCTTTCCAGAATATCTACGCGGTCAAGACCGGCAGCTTCAAAACCTTCATCCAAACCGAGGACGGTGGGGAACAGGTGCTCGGATTCCACCTGCCCGGCGAGCTGATCGGTCTGGATGCCATCCTCGACAACAGACATGGCTGTTCGGCAAAGGCACTGGAGACCTCCAGCATCTGCAAGATCCCGTTCAATCAATTGGAAGTCCTGTCCACTCAACTGCCAAGCCTGCAACACCAGATCTTCCGGTTGATGAGCAACGAGATCAGCAAGGACACCAACATGCTGATGCTGCTCGGCAACCGTAGCGCCGACGAGCGCCTGGCGACCTTCCTGCTGAGCCTGTCGCGGCGGCTCGCTCAGCGCGGCTTCTCGGCGACCGAGTTCAACCTGAGCATGTCCCGGCACGACATCGCCAGTTATCTTGGCCTGGCGGTGGAGACCGTCAGCCGCCTGTTCACGCGCATGCAGCAAGATGGCCTACTAAAAGTGGACCGCAAGTTCGTCCGCCTTCTGGACATGGAGAGGCTCGACGCCCTGTGTGAAAAGAATCCACATTGCCACGGCAAGCAGCTCCTGCCCTAACAGGCTAGGCTGTTGAAGAAGTCCTTCCATGGACTGTTTCAACGACGGAACCGGAAAATGCAATTTCCCCGGTTCCCTCATTTTTAATGACTTGCAGTCATCGACGAAAATGCCAGGGAAGGCATTTTGCGGGATCCCCATGATATAAAGCCGCCACCGGATCATGAAAGGTTGCCTGTGGTTCGGCCGCAGGATGCCCGAGGCAGGACACTGGAAATGCTCCCGGCACGTCCAGCATTCCTCACTTCCCCGTGGGTTAGGCCGAGGTCGAGGCCGACACCAAGTCTACACAGCAGCGCCCACCACGTTCCCGCAGACGTATCACACAACAAACGGCTTTCACGCTGAGCACCGCGCCAGGCCGACCACCGCACCTTGATGTAAAGGGCCGCTTTCGGCGAGATTTCCTGCTCGTCCCGGCATGCTCCCCTACGCGCAAATCCATGTAAGAACGGGGTTTTTCCCCGTATTCTTGACACAGATCAATGCCCGCCATCCACTACTTCAGCATATTACACCAGTCTGAATCGCCTTATCTGCGGGCGTGTTCTTTCAATCTTTCGTAGCGCTTTGATATTGGAGACAAATAATGTCGTCACAGACCACGTATAACTACAAGGTCGTACGCCAGTTTGCGATTATGACGGTCATCTGGGGCATCGTGGGGATGCTCGTGGGTGTCACGATCGCGGCGCAGCTTGCGTTTCCCGACCTAACTCATGGAATTTCCTTTCTATCCTTCGGCCGCCTGCGGCCACTGCATACCAACGCCGTTATCTTCGCCTTTGGCGGTTCCGCCCTATTCGCCACATCCTATTACGTGGTACAACGCACCTGCCAAACGCGCTTATTTGCCAGCGGGCTGGCCGCGTTCACCTTCTGGGGCTGGAATCTGGTCATCCTGCTGGCGGCGATCACCCTGCCACTGGGCATGACCTCCTCCAAGGAATACGCCGAGCTGGAATGGCCGATCGATATCCTGATCGCGGTCGTGTGGGTGTCCTACGCCATCGTGTTCTTCGGCACCATCGCAAAACGCAAGGTCAAGCATATCTATGTGGCAAACTGGTTCTATGGCGCATTCATCCTGACCATCGCCGTGTTGCATATCGTCAACAACCTGGAGATTCCCGTCACGCTGACCAAGTCCTATAGCTTCTACCCAGGCGCCATCGATGCCATGGTGCAGTGGTGGTATGGGCATAATGCGGTTGGCTTCTTCCTGACCGCCGGTTTCCTCGGCATGATGTACTACTTCGTTCCGAAGCAGGCCGGGCGTCCCGTGTATTCCTATCGCCTGTCCGTGGTGCATTTCTGGGCGCTGATCTCCACCTACATGTGGGCCGGTCCGCATCATCTGCACTACACCGCGCTGCCGGACTGGACCCAGACCGTTGGCATGATCTTCTCGCTGATCCTGCTTGCGCCTTCCTGGGGTGGCATGATCAACGGCATGATGACCCTCTCGGGCGCTTGGCACAAACTGCGCACCGATCCGATACTGAAATTCCTGATCGTGTCGCTGTCGTTCTACGGCATGTCCACCTTCGAAGGCCCGATGATGGCGATCAAGACCGTCAACGCGCTGTCTCACTATACCGACTGGACCGTGGGCCACGTACATTCCGGCGCACTCGGTTGGGTCGCGATGGTTTCCATCGGTTCCCTGTACGCGCTGATCCCGCATCTGTTCGGCAAGAAGCACATGTACAGCATGGCCCTGGTCGAGGCGCACTTCTGGATCGCTACCATCGGCGTCGTGCTGTATATCGCCGCGATGTGGATCTCCGGCGTGATGCAAGGCCTGATGTGGCGCGCGGTGAATGCCGACGGCACCCTGACCTACTCCTTCATCGAATCGGTTGAACGCACTTATCCGTTCTACTATGTACGCCTGATCGGCGGCATCCTGTTCCTTAGCGGCATGCTGTTGATGCTGTTCAACGTGATGAAGACCATCAAGAATCCGGCTCCGGCTGATGATGCAATCCCTCAGGCAGCCTGAGACAACGGAGGAAACTAGCATGTCACATGAAATAGTCGAAAAGAATGTCGGGCTGATGGCGATCATGATCCTGATTGTGATCAGCATCGGCGGCCTGGCGGAGATCGTGCCGCTGTTCTTCATGACCGAAACCACCGAGCCGGTGAAAGGCGTGGAGCGTTATTCCGCCTTGCGTCTCGAAGGCCGGGATATCTTCATACGCGAAGGCTGCAACAACTGCCATTCGCAGATGATTCGTCCGTTCCGCGCCGAGACCGAGCGCTATGGCCACTACTCCGTGGCCGGTGAGTCGGTCTACGATCACCCATTTCTGTGGGGCTCTAAACGCACCGGTCCGGACTTGGCGCGTGTCGGTGGTCGTTACAGCGACGCCTGGCATTTCGCTCACTTGAACAACCCCCGCGATGTGGTTCCGGCATCCAATATGCCGGCATTCACCTGGCTGTTCGAGAACAAGCTGACCGGCGAGGATACCGCCGCGAAAATGAAGGCGTTGAACTTCGTCATCGGTGCAACCTGCCCGAAATGCGAGCTGTACACCGAGGACGACATGAAGAACGCCAAGGCTGCGGTGGAAGGCAAGACCGAAGCTCAGGCTCTGGTCGCCTACCTGCAAGGCTTGGGCACGGCATTGTGAGGTAATGTCATGGATATCAATGACTTTCGATCCTGGCACACCGTGCTAGCACTCATCGCGTTCCTTGCCGTCTGGATATGGGCGTGGAGCAACAAGCGTAAAAAGCCTTTCTCCGAAGCAGCGAATCTGCCGTTCGCGGACGAGGCCATAGACGCTGAAACCATCAAGAAGGAGAACCAATCATGAGTTCATTCTGGAACGCTTGGATCTGGGCGCTCACAGTCGGCAACATCCTCGCCTGCTGGTGGCTGATCCGCTGGACGATGAAGAACCGGGCTGGCGAAGCCGCCTCCGGTGATGTCACCGGACACGTATGGGACGGCACCCTGGAGGAATACAACAATCCCCTGCCGCGATGGTGGCTTTGGTTGTTCTATGGCACGATGCTCTTCGCCGCAGCCTACCTGGCAATCTATGGCGTGGGCAACTGGAAAGGCCTGAGCAACTGGTCGGAAACCGGTGCCTATGACGCGGAAATGGCCAAGGCGGAAGCCGAGTACGGACCGGTCTTCGCAAAATATGCAAAAACGCCAATTCCCGCGCTTGCGACGGATCCCGAGGCAGTCAAGACTGGCCGGCATCTGTTCCTGACCTACTGCATGCAGTGTCATGGCTCCGACGCCCAGGGCGCGCGCGGCTTTCCGAATCTGGCCGACAAGGACTGGCTATGGGGCGGAACGCCCGAAAAGATCGAGGAGACCATTCTGAACGGCCGTCAGGCAGCCATGCCTTCATGGAAGCCGATCCTTGGCGAGGATGGCGTGGACAAAGCGGCCAACTACGTCGCCTCCCTGGCCGGACACAAAGCGGATCCAGCCAAGGCCGAGGAAGGAAAGAAGATCTTCCAAACCAACTGCGCGGCCTGCCACGGCATGGATGGCAAAGGTAATCCCATGCTAGGCGCGCCCAACCTGACAGACAAGACCTGGCTGTATGGCGGCACCCTACGCACCATCAAGAAAACCATCGCAGGCGGACGCACGGGCAAGATGCCGGCACACAAGGATCTGCTTGGCAAGGATAAGGTGCATGTGCTCGCGGGCTATGTCTATAGCCTTTCGCACGGCGGCTGATCGTCGGCATCGCATACTGCCTCGACGGATCGGGGCGGTAACGACTTGATTCAGACCCCCTTTGCCCGGTAGCTTCTACCGGGTAATTTTTTTGGAGCGGATAACATGCAGAAAAACCCGACGATATATAAGGATCAACAAGAACTCCCAACCATACAACGCGTCATTTCCGTGCTCTGGCCTTCTTTCCTTGTCGCCAGCATCAGCACCTTTCTCTTCTTTGCCGTGTTCGATCCCATCGATTTGGGGCGTCTCGCCGGCTATCCGGAATTGACCCGCATCGGTGGTTATACCATTGGCTTCTTTTTCTTCTGGGTCATGACCGCGTTTTCTTGTGGGCTGACCTGCTATTTCCGCAAGCCGGTGCATCCGCCTACTATCAAGTAAGCCCCGAGATTGCGCTGGATCAAAGACATCCGGCCAAGATTAAATTATAAATGTAGAATTTTATAATTCTCTAATACAAGGTCATCAACATGTCCGCAACAGCTGGAAAGACTCCGACCCCTGACCAGCAGGTCGAAGCCGAACTGTATAAAAAGCGCCAAAAGATCTATCCCCGCGAGGTCCACGGGATCTTCGCCAAAATGCGTAACCTCGCGATGGTCGCCCTGCTCGGTATCTTCTACGGCCTGCCATGGTTGAACTGGGATGGCCATCAGGCGATTCTGTTCGACTTGCCGGCGCGTAAGTTCCATATCTTCGGCTTGACGCTGTGGCCGCAGGATTTCATCTATCTCTCCCTGCTGCTGATCATCGCGGCGCTGTCGCTGTTTCTGTTTACCGCACTGGCTGGACGCCTGTGGTGCGGCTACGCCTGCCCGCAAACCGTCTGGACCGAGATCTTTCTATGGATAGAACGCAAGGTCGAAGGCTCTCGCCAGCAACAGATGAAGCTGGACAAACAACCGATGTCGGCGCGAAAATTCCGCATCAAGGCCACCAAACATCTCATCTGGTTGCTGTTCTCGCTTTGGACCGGCTTCACCTTCGTTGGTTGGTTCACCCCTATCCATGAGCTTTGGCACGAGCTGATCACCTTCTCGCTCGGTCCCTGGGAAACCTTCTGGATACTGTTCTACGGCTTCGCCACCTACGGCAACGCTGGCTGGATGCGCGAGCAGGTATGCATCTACATGTGTCCCTATGCGCGCTTCCAGAGCGCGATGTTCGACCACGACACCCTGCTGGTCGCTTATGACGAAAAACGCGGCGAACCCCGCGGGCCACGCAAAAAATCCGCCGACCCTCGCGAGCTGGGCCTCGGCGACTGCATCGACTGTACAATGTGCGTGCAGGTCTGCCCGACCGGCATCGATATCCGTGACGGATTGCAATACCAGTGCATCGGCTGCGCCGCCTGCATCGATATCTGCGACGAGGTGATGGACAAGATGGGTTATCCCAAGGGTCTGGTTCGCTACACCACGGAACGCGCCTTGAAAGGCGAGCATACCCATGTTGTGCGCCCGCGCATCATCGTCTACTCGGCAATCCTGTTGTTTCTGTTCAGCGCGCTGGTCTATGCAGTGGCGACGCGCGTGCCGCTGGAGCTGGACATCCTGCGTGATCGCAACACGCTGTACAATGAAACCGACGAGGGTTTGATCGAGAACGTCTATACGCTGAAGGTGGTCAACATGACAGACAAGCCACAGACCTTCAAGCTCAGCATCTCTGGCCTGAAGGATGCCGAACTGATCGCCCAATCCGATGAAATCAAGGCGCCATCGGGCGAGGTCGTATCGGTGCCGATACGCATCAGAATCGATCCCGAGAACCTACCCAGCTCGGGTAACGATATCGAGCTGCACCTGGAATCACTCACCCAGCCAGGGCTGGAAACGACCGAGACCGGCCGCTTCCTTGGGCCCATGCCCGAACTCTGACAATATGCAACCACGAGACAACGATATGCATACGACAAACCCGACCGGCCTGGACGATAAACCTTGGTACGCGCAGTTCTGGCCATGGTTTCTGATCAGCCTGCCGGCGACTGCGGTCGTCGCCGGGCTGATCACCCTACAGCTTGCGATAGACACCAACGACGGCTTGGTCAGTGACGACTATTACAAGGAAGGACTTGCGGTAAACAAGGATCTGGCCAAGGATGCACTGACCCGCCAGCTCGGTCTGGAAGCCTATGCCAGCTTCGATCCCAAGACACGTGAATTGGGCGTCACGCTACGTCAACGCGACGGAACGCCGATCGAGGCATTGACGCTGGACCTGATTCACCCGACGCGCGCCCACCACGACTTACACATTACGATGACCGCCCAGGGCCAGGGCCGCTTCATCACCAAGCTGCCCGCGGTAATTCCAACCGCCTATTGGCATATTCGCCTGTCCCCGCCAGATGGAAGCTGGCGGCTCGAAAACCGTCTACACCTACCCGCCGCCGGTTCGGTGATGATGAAGTAGGCATGCTCCGGGCACAATAAAAAAAGCGGCATATAGCCGCTTTTTTGCGCTGCTCAAGAGTCTTTCACCGCATCTGTTGCAGTGCTTCGATGCGATCTTCCAATGGCGGGTGACTGAGAAACAATTCCTTGAAGCCGCGCGTGGCGCGCCCGGAGATACCGAAGGCTGCCATCTGGTCGGGAAGATCCTCCGGCTCGCTCGCCTGTTGCAAGCGGCGCAGCGCGGCGATCATCTTCTCACGACCGGCCAGTTCGGCGCCACCAGCATCGGCATGGAATTCTCGCCAGCGCGAGAACCACATCACCAGCATCGTGGCAAGCAGTGTCAGCAACGCCTGAGAGATCAGGCTGGTAATGTAGTAGGCTGGCCCGTGACCTTCCTCGTTCTTGAACACCACCCGGTCGACGACATGCCCAATCACCGTGGCAAAAAACATCACAAAGGTGTTCACCACGCCTTGCATCAAGGTCATGGTAATCATATCGCCATTCGCGACATGCGATATCTCGTGGCCAAGCACCGCCTCGACCTCGTCCTTGCTCATCTGTTGCAACAGACCGCTGCTAACCGCCACCAGCGCACTGTTGCGGTTTGCTCCGGTGGCAAAGGCATTCGGCTGGGGTGAATCGAAGATGCCCACCTCGGGACGGCCGACACCCGCTTGGTCAGCCAGCCGATAGACGGTCTCGACCAGCCAACGTTCGGTGGGATTGGCCGGGTGCTCGATGACGTAGACACCCATACTGCTCTTGGCCATGTGCTTGGACATCAACAGAGAAATGATCGATCCGGAAAAACCGACGATCAGCGAAAACACCAGCACGCCACCAAGGTCGAGATCCACGCCATTTTGCGCGAGCACGCCTTCGATGCCTAACAACTTGAAAACGATGCTGATCAACAACATCACCGCGAAATTGGTCGCCAGAAATAAAAATATCCTTTTCATCGTCTTGTCTCTCAAATATGCATGTATATGTTGGGGGAAATGCCGCGCCCGGACTACTTCGAAGTAACCGCCTTCAAACGCCGGCTGATATCCTCGCGCGCCTGCTTCAATATGGAGTCTTTGTCTACGTTTTCAAGAATCTGCCGTACCACAGCCTTCGGGCCATCCTCGCCCCATGAGCGCCCCTGAGAGAAGTAACGCTGCGCGGCCTTGCCGACGATATAGGTACCATAATAAGCGACACCACCCTGTGCGGCCGCGGTGACCACGGTCGACAGGCCGGCGCTCGCAGCCTTCAAAGCACTGGCGGCCACGTTTACTGTCCAGATCGTCGCCATCAAGGCAGCCATCTGCATACCGATGGTACGGATCAGTTCGCTGGCCTCGCCACGCGTGACAGACATACCATAGACATGCGCCAGATGCACGACCATCGAGGCATCCATCGCCAGCGCGGCAACCAAGTCGGCGATCGGAATCGGGTTAACCGCTACCGCGACGCCCTTCGCCAGGCAATAGCCACGTATCACGGTTTCCGCCACATCCCGACGCACCTCGACGATGCGCCGCGCCACCTCGTCGCTGAGTTCGCCGGCAAACAGGCTGGCGTTCAGCGCCGACAGACTCATGCCCTCTTTCTCCAGCAGTAGCCATAGCGCTTCCTTCAGCTCATCGATATTCGCGGCCGGGTGCTTGCGCACCTCGGTCTCGTTGCCTTGCTCATCGACCTGGACATAGATGCGCTCGGCCGGGCGGGCGGCGGCAGGGATGACTTGTTCTGGCGCGACGATATCGGCAAGCTTCCCGCGCAGACTGGTGAGCAGCAGTTCCAGTTCATCGCTGGTATACCGATCCGCCTTGTTCAGCACCACCAGCATGGGACGCTGACGGGCCTTCAGCACCTTCAGCGCCTTCAGTTCGGTCTCGGTGACATCGCCATCGACGACGAACAATACCAGATCGGCGCGCCCAGCCACCTCGTGCGCCATACGTTCGCGATCCTCACCGCTGATCTCGTTGATGCCGGGGGTATCGATCAAGAACACACCACCAGCCTCGATCTCCTCCCATGGCTGCATGTGACTGAAGCGCGTCTCGCCATGTAGGGCGCTGACGCTGAATCTGTTCTCGCCGAGCAAGGCATTCAGCAACGCGGATTTGCCGACGCTGACGCGCCCGAAGACGGCGATATGCAGATACCCTTTCTCCAGCTTGTCGAGCATCGCCCGCACCTGCTGAAAGTCATCGACCAGCGCATCGCGCACCACCTCTGGCACACGCTCGTCCTCCAGCAATTCACGCAGGTTCTCTTGCGCTAACTGAAGGTGTCGCTGTTCGTCTTTCCCGGTGTCTTGCGTTTCCGTCGCGCTATTTTTTTCTGGCGATCTCTTCCACAGCCAGTCGGGCAAACCGTTTTGCACGGTTTTCCAGATTCCCACCTATGGTCTCCTCAAAGTAATCCAATGCGCGCTTCGATTCGAGCGTGCCTGTTTCATCCAGTGTCTTGCTGACGGCCTTGCCCAGGCTGTCGAAAATCATCGCGTAGGCCACCGCGTGCATGATACCGCCAGTGACGGTGCCGATGCCGGGAAAGGCTTTCAACACGTTGCCGGACAGCGCAAGCAGAATCGGCAGACGCTTGCCGACGTTCTTACTCGCCAGTTCGACGAACTGTTCGAGATCCATGTCGCGCACCGGCGCTTCATAAAGATTGTTCAGCGCCTTCACCATGCTCACGCCGAGATAACCCTGGATCAGGATATCAGTGCCGGGGCTGACCGCCGCCATCGCGCCCAGCATCGCCTTGCGCGTGTATTGCTTGACCAGCTTCTCCGCCTCGACCCGGCGGTATTCCGCCGTCGAGCGGTGCAACTTCTCCGCGCCCAGTGTCAGCAGGCTGGCATCGCGTCGCTGGCGCAGGTCTTCACCGCGCCGCGCGATCGTGCGGCGCATCGTCTCCAGCAACTCCGAGATATCCGCCACGCGCTCGCGCACCACCTGTTGTTCACTGCCATCCGGCATCACCCGGAAGACCTCCTCCTGTCCGCCGGCCTGGACACTAATCACCGGTACGCCGGGTACGCGTTCGGCGATACGTTGCTTGATCGCTTCGAGATCCGCCGCGTCATAGCGATCAATCTTGTTCAGCGCAATCACCATCGGCCGCTCGAAATGCAGTAGTTCGGTGATTTCCTGGTATTGATCCCGAGTGAGTTCGCCATCCGTGACATATACAACCAAGTGCGCGCGACGGGCCTCGTCGCGGGCGCGCTCGACCTTGGCCGAATCGGTATCGAAGATACCCGGCGCATCGGTCAGCGTGGTGTCCGCCTCGGCATCGTCCGAGAAGCGGTAATGAGAGATGTAGCAGGTGGTGCCGGCGCGTGGATCGGTTTCTATCGAGGCGTCACCAGTCAGTGCCTTGATCAAGGAGCTCTTACCCGCCGATACCGGGCCGAACAACACCACGTAGATGGAGTCTTCCTGCTGGCGACGCTGTAATTCGCGCAGCTCGTGCTTCGCGGCACTGGTATCTATCCCCTTCTCTTCGGCATTCTCCAGCCGGGTCTCCATCTCGGCGGCATTTTGCGGCACCTCGATGAACGCCCTCTTCCCATGAGAATTTGCTTTTCGCGGACGAAAGAACCACCAGACAACCGCCAGCGCAAGCAGTGCGAATACCGCCAGACCCGCAACATACAGGGCCAGCAGGGTTGGCGACATCTGATCGAGCAGATGCCAGATGTTCAATGCCGATTCGGTCAGTTGCAGCAGCACCATCAGTACCACCGCAGCCAGCAGAATCAACGCCAGCGCTATCAGCAGGCGCAGGCCGCGCCCCAGTCCCGGTTTTTTTTCGTTTTCAGCCACTCTCGGGCAGATCCTCTTGAAATGATCCGCCCGAGTATCCTACACGGACTGGCGATTTTCCAGTTGCATTGCCGCCACGTCTGCCACCAGGGTGCTGCGTTTCTCGATACCCAGCCCTTTCTCCAACACGATATCCACGAGTCCCGGCATGCCGATGGTGTCGAACAGTGGATTCGACCAACCGTTGATCACGGCAAAATTCGTCATGAATGGTGACTCGTGGTGACGCTCATGGGGCGACCTGGCAAGAATCAGGCCACTGCGCTGTAGAGAAGCAACAACCCTGCCCGGCCGTCGGAGATGCGCCCAACGGTGGAACACCTGAGTAAAAACCCAGCAACTGCCCAACGTGAACAGAAACAGCGCCCATGGACCGGACAGCCAACCCGATAACGCCAGAAGAAGCACAACCAACACCGGAAGCGCTATGATTCGGGCGGCGGGATAGATCACCTCGACCAACGGACGCCTGGCGATGCAGCCCGGCTGACGATGGTGATTCTGAAATTCGCGCACGATGCCATCCTTCGCGGCGTCGCCATAGTGATCGACGATATAGTGAAAGATATAAGAGCCAGCGTCCGCTAGCGCATAGGTTGCAAGCACGATCATCGCATTCCATGCACTGGCCTCCAGCAACATCGCGAGTACCACGCCCCCCGCTCCAAACAGAACAAACCATCCATGCACCACGATCAACTGAACGTTCACCTTTCCTTCCTTAGTATTGTTTTTTCCATGAATTACCATTCACCTTGGAAATAGTATACTGTGAGGCATATAGCATTTAAATCCTATTTTTCTTATTGATATCTCGCTTTCCACAGATCATAGCGCAGTTCCATGATGAAGCAAGCCGATCAGAATACTGGCATCCACTCGGCACGATGAGTAATATTGACTAATATTCTGATATTACTCATAGCCTATGAAACAATTGATCCTCGGTGGCGCGCGTTCGGGAAAGAGCCGTCTTGCCGAGCAGCTTGCCAGCCGTCGCGACACCCCGGTGACCTACGTCGCCACGGCCGAGCCGCTGGACGACGAGATGCGTGAACGCATCGCCCATCATCAGCGACAACGCCCACGTGACTGGCTGACGATAGAAGAACCACTGGCGCTGTCCACGCTGATCGAAGACCGCGGCAACGCCGAGCGGCTATTGCTGATCGACTGCCTGACCTTGTGGCTGAGCAACGTGCTCCATCGTCATGCCGATCCCGAGGCATCGTTGAATGCCTTTCTTCACTCCGTTCGGCACAGCCCAGCTCGATTGATCATGGTAAGTAACGAGACCGGCCTTGGCATCGTCCCGGCCGATCGCTTGAGCCGACGTTTCATCAACCTTGCGGGACGCCTGCACCAGCAACTCGCCAGCGAATGCGACAGCGTGCTGTTCTGCGTCGCTGGCCTGACGCTTACCCTGAAAGGAAAACCGCCGGATGCCTAGAAAACACACCAACTGGCTTTTCGATGCGATACAGCCACCAACCGAGGGCGCTTTGCGCCGAGCCGAAAAACGCCAACATTGCCTGACCAAGCCGGTCGGCTCCCTCGGCATGTTGGAGCGGCTGGCAATGCAACTCGCGGCAATGCAGAACAGCGACCAGCCCTCCGCCGAAAGAGTGTATATCAGCGTCTTCGCCGCCGACCATGGCATCGCCACGCAAGGTGTC